>ERZ773181.2576-NODE-2576-length-11738-cov-3.738167_pt1 | contig 11738 bp, 9 predicted proteins | sample MGYA00581001_ERZ773181 | MGnify/ENA primary metagenome ERZ773181 (study PRJEB29015, sample SAMEA2737780) | human gut metagenome | biome: human gut; feature: human-associated habitat; material: faeces | place: China | collected 2012 ... | reverse complement strand
CCAGATGCAGCATGGCAAAGAACGCCGCGCTCAGCGCAATCGCCACCGCGTAGCCTCCCGTTGTCTGGAGCGTTCGCTGGTAGAGGTAGCAACGGCAGACGAGCTCCTCGGCGGATGACTGTACAAAGACGGCGAGAAAAACCGCGACAACCCCCGCCACATTCACGCCTACAAGCGAGAGGGAAACGCTGCCCCCAAGCACCGCGACCAGCGCACACGCACTGTTGAGCACGAACCCCAAGAGCAGCCCCAGGCCCAGCATGGCCGGCGTGTTGCCCGCAGTCCGCCGGGTGATGGTCCCCAGGATGAGCCTCTCGCGCTTGCTCGCGCGCAGGTAGATGAGAAACACAATCCAGATGCCGATAAAGACAAGGTAGGACGCCATCGTGTAGATTGCCGCCGCCGCAGAGGTGGAGTAGCCACCCTCCGTGAGCCCCAGCGCGCCCAGACCGTCGTGGAGCGCGAGGACGTTCACCATGTCCTGCACGCCCTCGCCCAAGGTCACGGCGCCGCAAGCGATTGCCGCGACAAGAGTCGAGACGACCCCGCCCACAACAGACCCCAAGATCATCAGCGCAAACGCCAGAGCATAGCTCCCCACCAGGCAAAACACGCTCTTGGGGGTCAGACGTCCTTCTGCCATCACAGCCTCCCCTGGGTGCCGCCGCCGGCGGGTACGCTAGCCCTTCTCGCCCGGGGCGGCGCTGCCTTTGTTGTTCTCGCCGTCACGGTCCGGAAGCCTCCCGGCACGCCGGAGCGAGTCTCGCAAGATCCACTCAACCTGCGCGTTGGCGCTGCGCATATCGTCCTCGGCCCAGCGCTCGACCGCGGCCCAAATCTCCGGGTCGACACGCAGGGGATATTGCTTACGACGTGTCATGCGCAGGAGCCTCCGCGGACCTTAGTACAGCGACCCGGTGTTGAGCACCGTGATGCCCAGCTCACCGAGCACGGCCAGCAGCGCGAGCTGCCGCGGCGTGCAATCGTAACCGTGCCGCGCCGACACCGCGCCCACGCACAGCCCCAGCAGCACATACGGCGCGATCCAGAGCGCGGTCGTGGCGCTCACGCCGAAGCGCAGCAGCTGGTACAGCAGCGTACCCACCCCGCCGATGGCCAGCCCGTCGACCGGGCCGAGCAGCAGCGCACCGAGAAACACCGGCAGCGCCTCGACGGTGATCTTCAGGTTGCCGGTGCTGATCGACACCAGCCCCAGCACCGTGACCATGGCGGCAAACATTGCGTCCGCCGCGAGGCGGCGGGCGGTCCATTTCGTATGCATTTGCAAGACTCCTTTCGTGACAGTTGCCACGGCGGGGGTCTTCCCTTGGTGGCAGCGGAAGCGGCAACAGCACCGCGGGGCGCGCAGCCCCTTCGTCGCCGGACAACTTCCCATCCCGGCGCACTTGACGCGCTGTTCCTACTCTGTCCAATGCATTGCTCAGATTTCCGTGTGCATCATAGCACACGCGGCACGACTTTGCAACCGGACGCCCGGGTGGGCGTCCTTTTCTGCCTTATGTCTTACTTTTTCTCGCGTGCCAGGCGGCGCGTGAGCTCTTCGACCAGCCCGTCCACCAGCTCCTGATGGTCGGCCAGGTTCAGCTCGGCCTCGCGCACGATCGTGTAGCCGAACACGTCGTCGTCCATGATCTTGGCATACGACAGCAGCTCCGCCTGCATACAGCGGATGGCCGCCATGCTCAGATGCACGGCCGCGAGCGCGCTGCACGCGGTCAGGTCGTCGCCCTTGTCCACGACCTCCTTCATGAGCTCGATGCAGCGGCACATGATGTACACGATCTCGTTCGGAATGTCGCTCGCAACGCGCAGCGCGCTGTCGAGATCGGTGCGCGTGACGTTCTCCTCGACTCTGCGCCGGTCAAGCGGCTCGCGCGCGCGCAGCTCCTCGTCGATCTGAAAGACCATGTAGTCCGTCATCTGGCGCAGCTCCTCGGCCGTTTTCTGCATCTGCGCATCGTCCGAGCGCAGCGCGCGCACGGCCAGCGACCCCATCGCCGCCGCCAGCGCCGACACGACCGCGCCGACACTGCCCGCCTGCGGCAGGCCGTCCGGATCTGCCACCGCAGCCACATAGTCCTTGACCGGCATGGCGCCGAAGGTCTGCTTCGGCTTGTGCTCTCCGACGGCGACCACGTGGTCGCCATCCGCCGTGTGGATCAGGATCTTTTTCTTCTCTTCCGCCATAAGTGCCTCCATTCCCCGCGCGCATAGCCGCGCGCAGATATACACACATTATTATAATAGGAATATAGCACGACAGACGGCACATTGTCAAGATTGCGACGGCCGTTCGTTTGTGGAAAAGGCCATATTCTGCACAAAAAACGCCCTGTTTTTTCGTCAAATTTCGTCACGTGCAAATGCAATTCCAGCATTTATCTTTGTATCGCTTTCTGATATAGTGAGAGATAAGCGCAAAAATATCACAGAGGGAGCGTGAAGCATTTTGGGGATCAACAATGTGATCTCTCTGCTTGGCGGCGTGGCCCTGTTCCTGTTCGGCATGACGCTCATGGGCGACGGGCTGAAGAAAGTGGCCGGCAACAAGCTCGAGATCATACTCTATAAACTCACGAGCACCCCGCTCAAGGGCGTCCTGCTCGGCACGGGCGTCACCGCCGTGATCCAGTCGTCCTCGGCCACGTCCGTCATGGTCGTCGGCTTCGTCAACTCCGGCATGATGCAGGTGCGCCAGGCCATCGGCATCGTGCTCGGCTCCATCCTCGGCACGAGCATCACGGGCTGGATTCTCTGCCTGTCGGACATCAGCGGCTCCGGCTGGGTGTCGCTGCTGAGCACCGCGACGCTCACGGGCGTCGTCGCCGTGGTCGGCATCGTGCTGCGCATGTTCTGCAAGGATCTGACCAAACACCACATCGGCGACATTCTGCTCGGCTTCGCCGTGCTCATGTACGGCATGTCCTCCATGAGCGGCGCCGTGGCCCCGCTCAAGGACAGCGCCGCGTTCATCCAGCTGCTGACCCGCTTTTCCAACCCGCTGCTCGGTGTGCTCGTCGGCACGGTGTTCACCTGCATCCTGCAGAGCGCGTCGGCCGCCGTCGGCATTCTGCAGGCGCTGGCCATCACGGGCACGATCACGTTCTCCGTGGCCTTCCCCATCACGCTCGGCATCGCCATCGGCGCGGCCGTGCCGGTGCTGCTGTCCTCCCTCGGCGCGAGCGTCAAGGGCAAGCGCACCGCCTATGTCTACCTGCTCATCGACGTCATCGGCGCGGTCGTCTGGGGCGTCGTGTTCTATGCGGTCAATGCAGCCGTGCACTTCCCGTTTACGGACACGACCATGACCACCGTGAGCATCGCCTTGCTCAACACGATCTTCCGCTTTGCGACCGTGCTGCTGCTCACGCCGATGATCCCCCTGCTGGAAAAGCTCGTCTCGTTCCTGTTCCCGGACAAAGCGTCCACCGGCGCGCTCGCCGACATCGACCGGCTCGAGGAGCGCTTTCTCGCGCACCCGGCGCTGGCCATCGAGCAGAGCCGCCTGGCCATCGACTCCATGGCCCGTCAAGCGCAGGACAACATCCTGTCCGCGTTCTCCCTGCTCGGCAAGTTCAGTGACGAGCAGTTCGCCGCCCTGCAGGAAAACGAGGAAGCCATCGACCACTACGAGGACAAGCTCGGCACCTACCTCATCAAGATCACGAGCAAGGAGCTCACGCCGCGCCAGACGGCCGACGTGTCGAAGTACCTGCACACGATCAGCGACCTCGAGCGCATTAGCGACCACTCGCTCAACATCGGCGAGACGGCGCAGGAACTCTACACGAAGAAGATCGTCTTTTCGCCCACCGGCGCGCGCGAGCTCAAGGTCATGCTCGCGGCCGTGACGCGCATCCTCGAGATCACGATCAACGCCTTCCTCGACAACGACGTCGCCGCGGCCTACCGCGTCGAGCCGCTCGAGGAGCTCATCGACAACCTCTGCGACGAGATGAAGCTGCACCACATCGACCGCCTGCAGACCGGCGAGTGCACGCTCAACCACGGCTTCGCGTTCAACGACCTGCTCACCAACTGCGAGCGCGTGTCCGACCACTGCTCGAACATCGCCGTCGCCATGATCGAGCTCGAGTCCGACTCGTTCGACACCCACGAATATATCAACAGCGTCATGGCCATGCACTCGCACAGCTTTGACGAATACTACTCCGAATACAGCAAAGAATTCCAGATTTAATGCATATATCCGCCGCCTATCCATTTGTAAAAATGGCCGGGCGGCGGTTTTTTGCCCCCGTCGTCCGGCAAATGTCCCAATTTCGCGTGGTCAGGTATGTACATGCTGCACAAGGCATTTTTCCCTCGCTGGGCGTGTTTTTTCAAATTCCACAAATCGCAGTGGATTTTTCATGAATGTCTTGCATATTTATTCGCGTGGTAGTATATTAACCTTATATAAATGAATTTTTATCCGCTTGTGAGGGACGAGATATGCATAACGAAAAAACGACCATTTTCATCGACGGCAGCTCCGGCACGGCCGGCCTGCGCATTTACGACCGGCTGGCCCAGCGCGAAGATATTGACCTGCTGACCCTGCCGCCCGAGCTGCACCACGACATGGAAGCCCAGCGCGAGCTCATCAACCGCGCGGACATCGCGTTTTTGTGCCTGCCGGACGCGGCGGCGATCACGGCGGCGGATCTGGTCGAGAACCCGGACACGGTCGTGCTCGACACCTCGACCGCGCACCGCACGGCCCCCGGCTGGACGTACGGCTTCCCGGAGCTGTCGCCCGAGCGCGAGGCCGCGATCCGTACCGCCAAGCGCATCGCCGTGCCCGGCTGCCACGCCAGCGGCTTCATCGTGCTGGTCTACCCGCTCGTCGAGGCGGGCATCCTGCCGCCGGACGCCCTGCTGACGTGCTACTCGCTCACGGGCTACAGCGGCGGCGGCAAGAAGATGATCGCCGAGTATGAGGCGGACACCCTCGACCCCCTGTACGTTGCCCCCCGGCAGTACGGTCTTGCGCAGCAGCACAAGCACCTGCGCGAGATGTGCGCCATCCCGGGCCTGACGCACGCGCCGGTGTTTGCGCCGATCGTGGCGAATTTCTACAGCGGCATGGAGACGAGTGTCGCGCTCTTCGCCTCCCAGCTCTGCCCCGGCAAGACGGCCGAAGATATCAAGGCCGCCTACGCCGCAAAATATACCGGCCCTGTCGTGACCTACCGCGACCCCGCGTGTGACGACGGCTTCCTGTCCGCCGCCGCCATGTCCGGCAAGGACAGCATGGTCGTGTCCGTCTCCGGCAATGACGAGCGCATCCTGCTCACGTCCGTGTTCGACAACCTCGGCAAAGGCGCGTCCGGCGCCGCGCTCGAGTGCCTGAACCTCGTCATGGGCAGGGAAAAGGGCTTCGGCCTCGATCTGTAAGGAGGAACGAACGATGAAGCAAGTCACCGGCGGCGTGTGCGCCGCACAGGGTTTTTCCGCCGCAGGCATCCACTGCGGCATCCGCAGAAATCAGTCCAAGCGCGACCTCGCGCTCATCTACAGCGCCGTCCCGGCCAGCGCCGCGGCGGTCTATACATCGAACCTCGTCAAGGGCGCGCCCCTGACCGTGACGAAGGCGCACCTGGCTGACGGCAAGGCCCAGGCCGTGATCTGCAACAGCGGCAACGCCAACACCTGCAACGCTGACGGCGTCGCCGTCGCCGAGGAGATGAGCGCGCTCACGGCGGCGCAGCTGCACATCGCGCCGCAGGACGTCATCGTCGCGTCCACGGGCGTGATCGGCCAGCCGCTCGATCTCACGCCCATCCGCTCCGGCCTGCCGCAGCTCGCCGCCGCGCTCGGCGACCACTCCGACCAGGCGGCCGAGGGCATCATGACCACCGACACGCACCCGAAGGAGATCGCCGTGCAGTTCACCGCCGGCGGCAGGACCTGCACGATCGGCGGCATCGCCAAGGGCTCGGGCATGATCCACCCGAACCTTGCGACCATGCTCGTCTTCCTCACGACGGACTGCGCCGTCAGCCCCGCCATGCTGCAGGCCGCGCTCTCCGGAGACGTGCAGGACACGTTCAACATGGTCAGCATCGACGGCGACACGTCCACGAACGACATGGTCGCCGTGCTGGCAAACGGCCTCGCCGGCAATGCCGAGATCACCGCGCCCGGCGCGGACTTCACGGCGTTTTGCAGCGCGCTCAACAGCGTGACCGTCTGGCTCTGCCGCCAGATCGCGGGCGATGGCGAGGGCGCGACGCGCCTGCTCGAGTGCTGCGTCACCGGTGCTGCTGACCACGGCACCGCGAAAACCGTGGCCAAGAGCATCATCTGCTCGTCGCTCGTCAAGGCCGCCATGTTCGGCGCGGACGCCAACTGGGGCCGCGTGCTGTGCGCCATCGGCTACAGCGGCGCTCCTGTAAACGTGCACAAGGTGGACGTCGCCTTCCGCTCGGCGGCCGGCACGGTGCGCGTGTGCGTCGACGGCGCGGGCATTCCGTTTTCCGAGGAGGAAGCCAAAAAGGTCCTGCTCGAAAAGGAGATCGAGATCCTCGTCGACCTCAAGTCCGGCGACGAGGGTGCGACCGCCTGGGGCTGCGACCTGACGTATGACTATGTGAAGATCAACGGCGACTACCGCACCTGAACCGGGAGGAACACCATCATGGACATTACGAATCCGCAGCGCGCGAAGGTACTCGTCCACGCGCTGCCCTACATACAGGAATACAGCGGCAAGATCGTCGTCATCAAATACGGCGGCAACGCCATGATCAGCGCCAAGCTCAAAGACTCCGTCATGCGCGACATTGTGCTGCTGTCGCTCATCGGGGTGAAGGTCGTGCTCGTGCACGGCGGCGGGCCCGAGATCACGGAAACGCTCGAAAAACTCGGCAAGCAGACTCAGTTTGTCGACGGCCTGCGCGTCACGGACGCGGAGACGGCCGACGTCGTGCAGATGGTCCTCGCCGGGAAGATCAACAAGACGCTCGTCAACCTCATCGGCCACAAGGGCGGCCGGGCGATCGGCCTGTCCGGCATCGACGGGCAGATGATCCAGGCGCGCGTGCGCGATGAGCGCCTCGGCTACGTGGGCGAGATCACGAAGGTCGACGTGCGTCCCATCCTCGATGTGATCGACAAGGGCTACATCCCCGTCGTGTCCACCGTCGGGTGCGACACGCAGGGCCACGTCTACAACATCAACGCCGACACGGCGGCCGCGCGCATCGCGGGCGAGCTGGGGGCCGAGAGCCTCATCGCCATGACCGACATCAGCGGCATCCTGCGCGACAAGGACGACCCCTCCACGCTCATCCCCGTCATCCACACGGCGGACGCGCTGCAGCTCATCGAGTCCGGCGTCATCAACGGCGGCATGCTGCCGAAAGTGACCTGCTGCATCGACGCCATCCGCTGGGGCGTGCACCGCGTCTTTATCATCGACGGCCGCGTGCCGCACGCCATCCTGATCGAAATGCTGACAAACGAAGGCATCGGCACCATGTTCGTTGCCGGGCAAGGAGGAAAAACAGATGAACATTCCGCAACTTGACAGTACCTATATCGCCAACACTTACGCCCGCTTCCCCGTGACGATCGCGCGCGGCAAGGGCTCGCTCGTCTGGGACGCAGACGACAAGGTCTATATCGACATGGCGACGGGCATCGCCGTCAACAGCTTCGGCATTGCCGACCCCGCGTGGATCCGCGCCGTGACCGAGCAGCTGTGCACCGTGCAGCACGCCTCGAACCTGTACTACACCGCGCCCGACGCGCAGCTGGCGCAGCTGCTGTGCGAGAAGACCGGCATGAAGAAGGTCTTCTTCTCCAACTCCGGCGCGGAGGCCAACGAGTGCGCCATCAAGGCCGCGCGCAAGTACGCCGCCGACCACAAAGGCCCGGAGTACCACACCATCATCACGCTCAAAAACAGCTTCCACGGCCGCACGATCACAACGCTCGCCGCGACCGGGCAGGACGTGTTCCACCACGACTTTCTGCCGCTGACGGAGGGCTTTGCCTACGCCGAGGCGAATAACCTCGACGATCTCAAGGCGCAGGTCGCCGCGCACAAGTGCGCCGCCATCATGATGGAGGTCGTGCAGGGCGAGGGCGGCGTCATCCCGCTGACGCAGGAATTTGTCAAAGGTGCTGCCCAGCTCGCCGCCGAGCAGGACCTGCTGCTCATCTGCGACGAGGTGCAGATCGGCAACGGCCGCAGCGGCAAGCTCTACGGCTACATGCACTACGGCATCACGCCGGACATCGTCTCCACGGCCAAGGGCCTCGGCGGCGGTCTGCCGCTGGGCGCGACGCTGCTCGGCGAGAAGGTGCAGGACGTGCTCACCCCCGGCAGCCACGGCTCTACCTTCGGCGGCAACCCCGTCTGCTGCGCCGGCGCGCTGAGCATTCTGCACCGGCTCGACGGCCCGCTGCTGCAGTCCGTGCAGGAAAAGTCCGACTTCATCGTCAAGGCTCTCACCGGCGCCAAGGGCGTCAGGAGCGTCACGGGCTTGGGCCTGATGCTCGGCGTGGAGACCGAGCGCCCGGTCAAGGACGTCATCAGTGAATGCATGGCGCGCGGCGTGCTCGTCATCTCGGCAAAGAACAAGGTGCGCCTGCTGCCGGCGCTCAACATCCCCATGGCGCAGCTCGAGCAGGCGGTCAGCGTGCTCAAAGACGTCTGCGCCGGAGAATAAGGAGGAACACCGTCATGAATCTCAAAGGCAACGATTTTCTCAAGCTGCTCGACTACACCCCCGAGCAGATCGACTATCTGCTCCGGCTCGCCGCCCAGCTCAAGGCCGAGAAAAAGGCCGGCATCCCGCACCGCCTGTGCGAGGGCAAAAACGTCGCGCTCATCTTCGAAAAGACGAGCACGCGCACGCGCAGCAGCTTCGAGGTCGCGGCGCACGATCTGGGCATGGGCAGCACGTATCTCGACTCCACCGGCTCGCAGATCGGCAAGAAGGAGAGCATCGCCGACACGGCGCGCGTGCTCTCGGGCATGTTCGACGGCATCGAGTACCGCGGCTTCGGCCAGTGCATCGTCGAGGAGCTGGCGCAGTACGCCTCCGTCCCGGTCTGGAACGGCCTGACGGATGAGTTCCACCCGACGCAGATCCTCGCGGACTTTCTGACCATCCGGGAGCACTTCGGCTCGCTGGAGAACATCCACCTCGTCTACATGGGCGATGCGCGCTTCAACATGGGCAACTCCCTCATGGTCGGCTGCGCGAAGATGGGCATGCACTTCACGGCCTGCGCACCCAAGGGCTACTTCCCCGATGCGCAGCTCGTCGCCGAGTGTCAGGCCATCGCGGCGCAGACGGGCGCGACGCTCGACTTCATCTCCGACCCCGCCGCGGCCGTGCAGGGCGCGAACGTGATCTATACCGACATCTGGGTCTCCATGGGCGAACCCGAGAGCGTCTGGGCCGAGCGCATTGCCGCGCTCGCACCGTATCAGGTCAACGCGGCGCTCATGGCCAAGGCCGACCCCAACGCCATCTTCATGCACTGCCTGCCGGCGTATCACGACAAAAAGACCGCCATCGGCAACGAGATGTGCACGCGCTTCGGCCGCGAGGCGATGGAGGTCACGGACGATGTGTTTGAAAGCGCGCAGTCGGTCGTGTTCCAGGAGGCCGAAAACCGCATGCACACCATCAAGGCCGTCATGGCGGCGACGCTTGCGGAGATCGAGCTATGAAGCGCTATCTCGTACTCGAAAACGGCGAGGTCTTTGCGGGCCTCGCTTTCGGCGCACCGTGCGACACGGTGGGCGAGCTGGTGTTCACCACCGGCATGAACGGCTACATCGAGACGCTCACCGACCCGAGCTACTGCGGCCAGATCGTGCTGCAGACGTTCCCGCTCATCGGCAACTACGGCATCATCCCGGCCGATTTTGAGGGCAAGTGCTGCGTGCGCGGCTATGTCGTGCGCGAGCAGTGCCAAACGCCGTCGAACTTCCGGTGCGAGGAAACGCTCGACGCATTTTTGAAAGCCAACAACATCCCCGGCATCGCCGGCATCGACACCCGCGCCGTCACGCGCATCCTGCGCGAGGCCGGCACGATGAACGCCGCCATCTGCGACACGGTGCCGGACGATCTCGCGCCCCTGCGCGCCTACCGCATCACGGACCCCGTGCCGCAGGTGACGACGCCGGAGCCCTACACCCTCCAGCCGGAGGGGAGCGTGCTGCACCGCGTGGCGCTCATCGACTACGGCGCAAAGCGCAACATCGCGCGCGAGCTCTGCCGCCGCGGCTGCGCCGTGACGGTGCTGCCCTGCTCTGCCAAGGCGAAGGACATCCTCGCCGCCGGGTATGACGGCGTCATGCTCTCCAACGGCCCCGGCGACCCGACGGACAATGTTGACCAGATCGCGCAGATCGCCAAGCTTTTCGGCCGCATCCCGATGTTCGGCATCTGCCTCGGCCACCAGCTCATGGCGCTGGCGCAGGGCGGCAGCACCGTGAAGCTCAAATACGGCCACCGCGGCGTGAACCAGCCGGCGCGCGACGTGTGCGGCACGCGCACGTTCCTCACCAGCCAGAACCACGGCTACGCCGTCGTGCCCGAGAGCGTGAAGACCGGCGTCATCCGCTACATCAACGCCAACGACGGTACGTGCGAGGGCGTGGACTACCCCGACCTGCGGGCCTTTTCCGTGCAGTTTCACCCCGAGGCGTGCTCGGGCCCGCACGACACGGCCTTTCTCTTCGACCGATTCTGTGACCTGATGGGAGGTGCGCACCATGCCGATTGATTCCAGCATCCGCAAAGTCATGGTCATCGGCTCCGGCCCGATCGTGATCGGTCAGGCGGCGGAGTTTGACTATGCCGGCGCGCAGGCGTGCCGCGTGCTGCACGACGCGGGCGTGAACGTCGTGCTCGTCAACTCCAACCCCGCGACGATCATGACCGACAAGGCCCTCGCGGATGAGATTTATCTCGAGCCGCTCACGCTGACCTCCGTCAAGCGCATCATTGAAAAGGAGCAGCCAGACAGTCTTCTCGCCGGTCTCGGCGGCCAGACGGGCCTGACGCTGGCGATGGAGCTCGACAAGGAGGGCTTTTTGCAGCAGCACAACGTCCGCCTCATCGGCACGAACGCCAAAGCCATCGACAAGGCCGAGGACCGCGAGCTCTTCAAGGAGACCATGGCCGCCATCGGCGAGCCGACCATCCCCTCCGGCATCGCCAACACCGTGGCGGAGGCGCTCGCCGTAGCAGACCGCATCGGCTACCCCGTCATCATCCGCCCGGCGTTCACGCTCGGCGGCGCGGGCGGCGGCGTGGCCTACAGCGCAGAGGAGCTCACGCTCGTCGCACAGACGGGGCTCGATGCGTCCCCGATCACGCAGATCCTCGTCGAGCGCTATATCTACGGCTGGAAAGAGATCGAGTTTGAGACCATGCGCGACGGCGTGGGCAACGTCATCGCCGTGTGCAGCATGGAAAACTTCGACCCCGTCGGCGTGCACACCGGCGACAGCATCGTCGTCGCCCCGGCGCTGACGCTCTCGGACAAGGAGTTTCAGATGCTGCGCAGCGCGGCGCTGAACATCATCTCCGCGCTCGATATCGTCGGCGGCTGCAACTGCCAGTTCGCGCTCAACCCCGACAGCTTTGAGTACGCCGTCATCGAGGTCAACCCCCGTGTGTCCCGTTCCTCCGCGCTGGCCTCCAAGGCGACGGGCTACCCGATTGCCAAGGTCGCGACCA
>ERZ773181.2575-NODE-2575-length-11739-cov-5.530041_pt1 | contig 11739 bp, 9 predicted proteins | sample MGYA00581001_ERZ773181 | MGnify/ENA primary metagenome ERZ773181 (study PRJEB29015, sample SAMEA2737780) | human gut metagenome | biome: human gut; feature: human-associated habitat; material: faeces | place: China | collected 2012 ... | reverse complement strand
GGAAAGCACAGAATTGGCGATACTATATATGAAGTAAAAGAGGGTGACCTGCTGGTCATCAATGAAGGAGTCTATCATCAAAGTCTGGCAGGAGAGCATAAAACGCCGGTTGCGGAATTTTACGTGGGGCTGACAGATTTAAATCTGGCGGGGCTTGGGCGCAACCACTTTCCACTACTGGGGAATTGCCCGGTATTTCGTACGGAGGGAGAGCTGCAGCGTAAGCTTTCCAAGCTCTGCATGGCAATGGAGGCAGAGCAGGAGCTTTGCCGGATCGGGCGCTATTATATGATGAAGACGTATGCCATGCAAATGCTTCTTTTGCTGCTGCGGGAAGAAGAAGAGACCGGTAAGCCGCAGAAGGCAGGTGGATGCTCCTTTGAATCCGCGAACCGGAAATATCTCGTGGAGAAGATCACGGATTACTTTGAAGATCATTATGCAGAGAAAATCTCTCTTGACCGGATCGCCGGCAATATGTATCTGAGCACCTTTTATGTGTCCAGGATTTTCAAGGCGGAAACCGGAAACACACCGATTCATTATCTGATTGATATTCGTCTGACCAAGGCCTATAACCTGCTGACGCAGAATCTGGAAATGAGCATTCAGGAAATCGCGGCGCAGGTCGGCTATGAGGATGCCTATCATTTCAGCAAGCTGTTCAAGAAAAAATATGGGGTGGCTCCGTCTGCAGTGCGGCGCAGGATACTATAAAGCAGCAGAATACGCCCATTCGGCTGAATACGGCCTGCCATAATTCATGACAATAGAATCTCGCAGAGCGTGCATTCTATTGTATTAACAAAAAGGAACTGGGGACAGGAGAGAGATCATGGAAAATCCGATTATTTTTACGGCGGAGATCATCGGGACGATCGCTTTTGCATCGTCCGGGGCAATGCTGGGTATCCGCAAAAATCTGGATCTGTTCGGGGTACTGGTGCTGGGACTGTGTGTTGCAGTCGGAGGCGGCATTGTCCGGGATATTATCCTGGGGCGGACGCCGCCGGGAGCATTCCGGGATCCGGTTTATGCGCTGGTGGCGCTGGGAACTTCCGCTCTTTTATTTTTACTTGTCTATGGAAAGCAGGAGATCATGACGAGCCGTTATCTGACGATTTATGAGCAGGTTATGAATTACTGTGATGCGGTTGGGCTTGGGATTTTTACAGTCCTCGGCGTATATACCGCACACGGCGAGGGCTATCACGGAATCTTCTTTTTAGTGTTTTTGGGCATGATGACAGGTATCGGCGGCGGTCTGATCCGGGATATTTTAGCGGATACGATGCCGTTTATCCTGTATAAGCATATCTATGCGATGGCGGCTTTTGCGGGCGCACTGGTGTGTGTGCTTTTGATCCATATCCATCTGTATCTGGCGCTGGCAGCAGGAACTGCGGTGGTAATTGTGATCCGGGTGCTTGCGACACATTACTGTTGGGATCTGCCGCGGCCGCTGCATGAAAAAGATGCACACACGAAAACAAAAAATCTGTCCGAAAATAGTAATGCCGACGATACTTGAGCAGAATCGACACTTTTGCTACCATGAAAAGAAATTTTGTGATAGAATTGGTAAGACTGAGCTGGAAACGTAAAATGCCGCCTGTGCGGCAAAAGGAGGACAAATGGAAAACGTAAGACGGATCTATGTGGAAAAGAAGACCGGTTACGCGGTTAAGGCACAGGAACTGAAGGAGGATCTGATCGGTTATCTGAATATGTCAGGGATCGAAGACGTCCGGATGTTCATTCGTTATGATGTGGAAAATATCAGTGATGAGGTTTTTGAACAGGCATGCCGTACTGTTTTTTCCGAGCCGCCCGTGGATATTCTGTATCGCGAGACGATCGAAATTCCTGCAAACGGACGCGTATTCAGCGTTGAATATCTGCCGGGACAGTTTGACCAGCGTGCAGATTCTGCCGTACAGTGCGTTCAGTTTTTAAAAGCGGAGGAGCAGCCGATTATCCGTACCGCAGTTACTTATTTGATTACAGGAGATCTGACAGACGAAGAATTTGACAAGATCAAGGCTTACTGCATTAACCCGGTGGATTCCAGAGAGACCGGTATGGAAAAGCCCCAAACCCTCGTAACCGAGTTTGCAGAGCCTGCAGATGTCAGGATCTTAGACGGCTTTACTACGCTGGATGCAGACGGATTAAAGCAGCTGTACGATTCTCTTGGCCTTGCGATGACCCTGCAGGACTTTAAGCATATCCAGAAGTATTTTGCAGGAGAGGAAAAGAGAGATCCTTCCATGACGGAGATCCGTGTGCTGGATACCTACTGGTCCGACCACTGCCGTCATACGACGTTTTCCACTGAACTGAAAAATGTCGCATTCGGAGATGGTTTTTACCGGGAACCGATGGAAAAAACCTACCAGAGCTATCTGGATGCGCGTGCGGAGATCTTTAAAGACCGTCCGGATAAGTTTGTCTGCCTGATGGATCTTGCACTGATGGCAATGCGTAAGCTCAAAAAAGAGGGCAAGCTGGAGGATATGGAGCAGTCCGATGAAATCAACGCCTGTTCCGTTATCGTTCCCGTTGAAATGGACTACGGCGATGGTCCTGTCACCGAGGAATGGCTCGTATTTTTCAAAAATGAAACCCACAACCACCCGACCGAAATCGAACCCTTCGGCGGTGCGGCAACCTGTCTGGGCGGCGCAATCCGCGACCCGCTTTCCGGCAGAGGTTATGTGTATCAGGCAATGCGCGTGACCGGTGCAGCGGATCCCACCGTTCCGGTTGCGGACACCTTAAAGGGAAAGCTTTCCCAGAAAAAGCTGGTGCGCGGCGCAGCATCCGGTTACTCTTCCTACGGCAACCAGATCGGCCTTGCCACCGGCCATGTCGCGGAGCTGTACCACGAGGGCTATGTCGCCAAGCGCCTTGAGTGCGGCGCAGTCGTCGCCGCCGCGCCCGCGGACAACGTTGTGCGCGAGCGTCCCGCGCCGGGTGATGTGGTCATCCTGCTCGGCGGGCGCACGGGGCGCGACGGCATCGGCGGCGCGACCGGCTCCTCCAAGAGCCACGATATGAAATCGCTTTCCACGATGGCGAGCGAGGTGCAAAAGGGCAATGCGCCCGAGGAGCGCAAGATCCAGCGTCTGTTCCGCGACGGCGCGGTCACGCGCCTCATCAAGCGCTGCAACGACTTCGGCGCGGGCGGCGTGTCCGTCGCGGTCGGCGAGCTGGCGGACGGACTCATCATCGACCTCGACGCCGTGCGCAAGAAGTACGAGGGCCTCGACGGCACGGAACTTGCGATCTCCGAATCGCAGGAGCGCATGGCGGTCGTCGTCGCACCGGAGAACGAGGCGAAATTCATCGCCGCTGCCGCGGCGGAAAACTTAGAGGCCTACCGCGTGGCGGTCGTGACCGAAAGCCCCCGCATGGTCATGCGCTGGCGCGGACAGACGATCGCCGACCTCTCCCGCGCCTTCCTCGACACCAACGGCGCGACGAAGCACGCCTCCGTCGCCGTCCCCGCGAGGGAATGTGCCGCTCCCGCCGCAGCTCAAACGCTGCGCGGCATGGCGGGCAGCCTCAAGAGCGCGTCCCGCCGCGGTCTTGTCGAGCGCTTCGACTCCACCGTCGGCGCGGGGACGCTCCTCATGCCCTTTGGCGGCAGGACGCAGCGCAGCCCCGCGCAGGCGATGGCGGCGCTCCTGCCCGTCCTCCCCGGCGAGAAGACCGCGCAGGGCAGCGTGATGGCCTGGGGCTGCGACCCCGACGCGCTGAGCGCCGACCCCTATCGCGGTGCGCACGACGCGGTCTATACCTCGGTCGCCAAGCTCGTCGCCGCAGGCGCAGACTATCATAAGGCATATCTTTCCCTGCAAGAATTTTTTGAAAAGCTCCGCAATGAGCCCGCGCGTTGGGGCAAGCCCTTCGCGGCGCTGCTCGGCGCGCTGGACGCGCAGTTGGAGCTGAGCGCCGCCGCCATCGGCGGCAAGGACTCCATGTCCGGCAGCTTTCTTGACCGCGATGTGCCGCCGACGCTCATCTCCTTCGCCATCGCGCCGCTGCTCGAAGGCGAGCTGCTGACGACCGACCTGAAGGCGGTGGGCCACGGCGTCTACCTCTTCGCAGGCAAAACGCCCGAGCAGCAGGCCGCCGCGTGGGAGCGTTTCACCGCGCTTGCGCGCGCGGGCAAGGTCGTGAGTGCGTGGGCGGTCGAAAACGGCCTTGCCGAGGCGGTGATGAAGATGTCCTTCGGCAACGAGATCGGCTTCGCCGCGGAAAATACGGTGCTTGACTGGTTCGCCCCCATACCAGGCGCGATTGTCGCCGAGCTAAGCGATGAAGTCTCCGACGCCGTGCGCATCGGCGTCACCACAGCGGAAAAGGCCATTGCCCTCGGCGCGGACAGTGCCTCCATCGAAGAGCTTGCCGCGCTGAACGACGCCGTGCTCGAAGCCGTCTACCCGACAAAGACGCGGGACAGCGGCACGGTCGAGAGCTTTTCCCATGAAACGAAGGCGCGTGTCGCCCCCGCCGTCAAGCAGGCGCGTCCGAAGGCGCTCATCCCCGTTTTCCCCGGCACGAACTGCGAGTACGACACGCAGCGCGCGCTTTCGGAGGCAGGCGCGGACGCCGAGCAATTCATCGTCCGCAACCTCACGAGCGCCGATGTCGCAGACAGCGTCGAGCGCTTTGCAGCTGCTGTCAGGACCGCGCAGATGATCGTCATTCCCGGCGGCTTCTCCGGCGGCGACGAGCCGGACGGCAGCGCGAAGCTCATCACCGCGTTTTTCCGCAACGCCGCCGTCCGCGAGCAGGTGACGGCGCTGCTCGAGCAGCGCGACGGCTTGATGCTCGGCATCTGCAACGGCTTCCAGGCGCTCATCAAGCTCGGCCTCGTGCCCTACGGAAGGATCATGGATACCGACGAGTCCTTCCCGACACTCACCTACAATGTCATCGGCCGCCACCAGTCCAAGCTCGTGCGCACGCGCGTGTGCTCGACGCGATCTCCGTGGCTTGCGGGAACAGAGGTGGGAGATATTTACACCGTTCCCATTTCGCACGGCGAGGGGCGTTTTCTCGCCTCGCAGGAGCTGATCGAACAGCTTGCCGCAAACGGCCAGATCGCCACGCAGTATGCAGGCCTTGACGGATATGCTACAATGGATATTGCTTTCAATCCCAACGGCTCCGTCTGCGCCATCGAGGGCATCACCTCCCCCGACGGGCGGGTGTTTGGCAAAATGGGGCACAGCGAGCGCATCGGCCCCGCGCTTTACCGAAACGTGCCTGGCGATTACGATATGCACCTGTTCGCCTCGGCGGTGCGTTACTTCAAAAAATAGGAGGGCAAGTCATGGCCTATTACTATCCCGATCCGTCTCATACCTTCAGCGAGTACCTGCTCGTACCGGGCTACACCTCGGAGGAGTGCGTGCCCGACCACGTTTCGCTCAAAACGCCGCTGGTCAAATACCGCAAGGGGCAGGAGGACTGCCCTATCAGCCTGAATATCCCGATGGTCTCGGCGATCATGCAGTCGGTGTCGAACGACACGCTCGCCGTCGCGCTTGCCAAGGAGGGCGGGCTTTCGTTCATCTTCGGCTCGCAGTCCATCGAAAGCGAGGCGGAGATGGTGCGCCGCGTGAAGAGCAGCAAGGCGGGCTTCGTCGTCAGCGCCTCGAATCTCACGCCTGAGCACACGCTGGCCGATGTGCTCGCGCTCAAGGAGAAAAACGGCTTCTCCACCGTCGCCATCACTGAGGACGCCATGCCCAACGGGAAACTCCTCGGCATCGTCACGAGCCGTGACTACCGCGTCAGCCGCATGAGCACAGACCTCAAGGTGCGCGATTTTATGACGCCGCGCGAAAAGCTCATCACTGCTCCCTCCTCCACCACGCTCAAGGAGGCCAACGACATCATTTGGGAGCACAAGCTCAACGCCCTGCCCATTGTGGATGAGAACGACTGCCTGCGCTACTTCGTTTTCCGCAAGGACTACGCCGAGCACAAGGAGCACCCCCTCGCCCTCCAGGACGCGCAGAAGCGCTATCTGGTCGGCGCGGGCATCAACTCCCGCGACTACCACGAGCGCATCCCCGCGCTCGTTGAGGCGGGCGCGGATATTCTCTGCATCGACTCGTCCGAGGGCTACTCTGTCTGGCAGAAGAAGGTCATTGACTTCGTGCGTGAGAACTACGGCAATACCGTGAAGATCGGCGCGGGCAATGTGGTCGACCGCGACGGCTTCCGCTTCCTCGCCGAGTGCGGCGCAGACTTTGTCAAGGTCGGCATCGGCGGCGGTTCCATCTGCATCACGCGCGAGACCAAGGGCATCGGCCGCGGTCAGGCGACCTCTCTCATCGAGGTCTCCGCCGCGCGCGACGAATATTTCCGCGAAACGGGCGTCTATGTTCCCATCTGCTCCGACGGCGGCATCGTCCACGACTATCACATGACGCTCGCCCTCGCCATGGGCGCGGACTTTCTGATGCTCGGCCGCTACTTCGCCCGCTTTGACGAATCGCCCACGAATAAGCTCCTTGTCAACGGCGTGTATGTCAAGGAATACTGGGGCGAGGGCTCGAACCGCGCGCGCAACTGGCAGCGCTACGACCTCGGCGGCAAGACGGGTCTTGCCTTTGAGGAGGGCGTGGATTCCTATGTCACCTACGCAGGCTCTTTGCAGGATAATGTCGCGCGTAGCCTTTATAAGGTCAAATCCACCATGTGCAACTGCGGCGTGACCACGATCCCCGATCTTCAGAAGAACGCGAAGCTCACGCTCGTCTCCGCCACCAGCATCGTCGAGGGCGGCTATCACGATGTGATGCTCCGCTCCACCGGCAAGGGGAATGACTGAGCAGGGGCGCGCCAATTGACAACGCAAAGCGCATCCAGCTTATCGCTTATTGGGCGTAGATTTTCAGAAAGATCATGGAAGCGTACGGTGCAGCCGCTGGCGCACCACTGAGGGCAGCAGGGGCGAGTCCTTCTTCGGTGACGGAAACAGCCATCTGGAAGCATTCCTTTTCCGGTACTCCTTTGGCGCTGCATGAAGTGATTTCTTCATGCAGGAAAACGTCCTTTGAAGAGATAGATGGAAAAAAGCAAGCCAAGGACACTCTCCTTGGCTTGCTTTTTCATAAGCTCAGATCATGCGGCATTGCCGCCCGCAAGGCAGGCGGCAAGAAGGGCGACGAACTCCGTGGGATGCGGCTTGCGCTCCAGCGGACACCTCGTTATCGCCCGCAGCGTTCGCCTGTCTGTTTTCCAGATCAGATCCACCGCAAAGCAGATGCTGCGCTTTATATCAAGGCTGCCGGTGTGATAGTGCTGCGCGACCGCCGGATACAGCCATCGCTCGGCAAGCATCGCCCGATCAGGTCTCCGGACTGTCAGATATACCGCATACGAGACATGAAAAAACCAGGAGCTATCAGCTCTCAGACCGAGCCCGCGCAAAAGCCCGTATATTTCCCCAATGTCCACGGAGCATTACGCCACCTCTCTGTCTTCAACTTTTGCAATCTCCTCCCGCAGGAGCGAGAGCAGCTCTTTGATCTCGTGCTCCTCCAGCATGAGCAGAAGGAACACCAGCGCGACCGCGGAAAAGCAGTATATGCCCCGCTCCAAATCGCTGTACGCGCGGCCTGTGATGCGAAGCCGCTCCGCCATCTCCTCCTGTGTCAGCCCCCTGCGCCTGCGCAGTGCGCTGACATATCCTGAAAAGAAGCTCCTGAGCGCTTCTTTATATAATTTCATAGGCTAAATCCTCCGTTTCGACGGGTTTCGGCATCTCTGTAAAAATCCTACTCCTTCACGAAGCACGCTTCCATGCAGTACACTTCATACCACCCAGAAAATGGCAGCACTCCCCTCTCCTTTTACAGCAGCGTCAGCAGGATGCTCTCCGCCTTCTGCTCATACCAGAAAAAAACCAAGTCCGCACAAAAAAGCTGTAAATTTTCTCCCGCATGGGCAAAAAGTATGATATACTCGATTTATTCCTGTGCCGGAGGTGCATCATGAGCCGATATGACGCTGTTGTGAAAATGTGGCAGGACTGGAACGTCCACACCGTGGATGACCTTGCTCTGCGACTGGATAATTTCCGCATTCTGTTTGCCTACAACTCCGGCAAGATCGAGAATGCCGAGATCAACTACCACGACACCCGCGAGATTTTTGAAAACGGCAAGGTCGTGGGCTATACTGGCAGCACCCGTACCCTGTTCGAGCAGCAGAACCAAAAGGTGTGCTACGACCTTTTGCAGGACAAGATCATTGCAAAAGAGCCTCTGTCCATCGAGCTGATCTGCGCCGTCCACCGCGCATTGACCGAGGGTACTTACGATGAGCGCCGCTACATCGTGAACGGTGAGCGTCCCGGCGAATTTAAGAAGCACGACTATGTGACCGGCAAAAACGAGGTCGGTTCGCAGCCCGATGAGGTAGAGAACGACCTTGCGGAGCTGATCGAAGAAGTCAACGCCATCGGAGCGAAAGCGCCCCTGAAGGCAGGGGCGTACCTCCACGCTCGCTTTGAGAATATCCACCCCTTTGCGGACGGTAACGGGCGTGTAGGGCGGACGCTGCTGAACTACTGGCTGATGATCAACAACTATCCGCCTACCATCGTCTATGAGGAGGATCGCCGCGCCTATTATGACGCGCTGCAAGATTACGATGAGCAGGAGGACTTGACGCCGCTGGTGCAGTTTTTGGAAGCCCAGACGGTCAAGACGTGGTCGCGCAGCACGGAAGGCAAGAAGGCCGCGCCCCATAAAAAGCTGAACTCGTTTTTGCTGTGACGCTTGATGCAAGACAAGAAACGCTCTCGTCAGAGGGCGTTTCCTTTATGTCTGCACATCGGGACTGCTGCTCACGACCGAGGGATTTCGGGCAAATGGTGTGCAGCGAGCATATTGCTTTCTTTTGGTGTTTTCGGTATGATAAGCAAGGAAATTCCCCTGTCGAGGGCAAAATTGACCTTGTGATCCAACTGCGGGGAGCCGCAGAAATAGATTTTCAGAAGGAAAGGAGAAACGATGAAACGAAAACTGCTATCTCTTGTTCTTGCCTTTGCCATGACGGCCGGTCTGCTCACCGTAGGCGCGGGCGCGGCGGGGCCGGCCTACGGCGACAACGCGGGGCACTGGGCTGAAGGCTCCATCGGGCGCTGGAGCGAGCAGGGTATCGTTCAAGGCAGCAACGGCGCGTTTGTCCCCAACGCGCCCATCGCCCGCGAGCGCGCCATGGTCATATTGGGACGCGCGATGGGCATCGAGCCCATCGAAAATCCCGATTTGACGAAATATGCCGACGCCGCGCAGGTAGTCTCCAACAATCTGTTGTCGCAGCTTGTTTCCGTGGAGTAATCGAGTTTTGCTCTCTTTGAATTCCAGAAATCCCTGTTCCGTGGGAGGGGTTGCGATACGGTCATCCGAAAAATGTTCAAGTTGGTTATTTTCACGCCCTGCTGCAAAATACAGGAAACGGAGGCCGAAGCGAACCGCTTCGGTCTCCGTTGTTCTATGCGCTTTCCCTTTCCACAAGGATTTCATTCATGCTCACGCCCCACAGCCTTGAGACCGCGTAGAGGTTATCTACGCTCGGAAGGCTCCTTCCCGCCTGCCATTGGTACACGCCCTGCGGGCAGCTCAGACCGAGGTATTCCTGCAGCTCCTTCACGCTGTACCCCTTCTCCAGCCGCAGGCGGCGGAGGTTTCGGCCCGTGGCGGCAGCGTCGATGACGGGATAGCGCGGCAGCTCCCTTCTCTCCATGCCGCCGCCTCACGCGCTGCGCCCAAGGCGCAGCAGGTTGGTCCGGGCGACGAGCTTGGACTTACGCGGGTATGGGATGCACTGCATCGCGGTGTTCAGCGCCTCGCGGCTCCCCACGAGGATGACCTCCTTCCCTGCTCGTGAGATTGCGGTGTAGAGCAGGTTGCGGTACAGCATTTTTGCTGTCGCCATGCTTGCCGGCATGAGGATGGTATCGTACTGGCTGCCTTGGCTCTTGTGTACCGTCAGTGCGTAAGCGAGCGCAAGCTGCGGCGGAGGCGGGTCGTCATTACGGATGCCATATTCTCCCGGCACACGGTCGATTTGCCAGGTTTTCAACTTGCCCCTGACCGCCAGTATGGCAATACGACGAGGTTTCTCCCCGCGAATATGCAGCACACCGACGTCGCCGTTGCAGACATCGTAATAGGGGTTGTTCTGCGTAACAATGACGCGGTCGCCATCCCGGAATTTTCCCCACATCGGCTTTTTCGCCGTCAGCGGGTTGACTTCATTCTGCAGGCGCGTGTTGAGCGCCTGCACCGAAAAGCCGGTTTTGGCCTTCACCGGTGAGAGGACCTGAATGCTCTCGCCCACCTGGTAACGCCGCGCAGCCTCCTCGCACAGAAGGTCGGGAATGGCGCGGTCATCCGCGGGAAGCAGGCGGAAGCTGTCATCCCACCGCAGTTCGTGCTCCCCGTTCAGCTTCGGGAAGTCCACGACATTCTGACGCAACGCCGCGGCATCCGTGCTTTGACGGTACTACTGCTGCAAGCAGATAGAAGGGACGCCGAGCGTCAGAAGGTCGGAGAGGACGTTTCCTGCCCCGACGGACAGCAGCTGATTCGGGTCGCCGAGCAGGGCAACGCGGCAATTCCTGCGAACACGGTTGAGGATGCCGGCGAGCATCTCCAAGGACACCATCGACGCCTCATCGACGACGACCAGTCCGATGCAGTTCCACGAAACGGCATCCAGAAAGTTTGCATCTGGGCTTTTCCCAAGCGCGCCGTGGACCGTGCGTGCCTCGATCCCGGTGCGCTCGGTGAGGTTGCGCGCAGCCTTGCCGGTCGGGGCGGCGACCACATACGGCACAAAAGCGTCATTGCGCTCTCTGAAGCAATGCACGATGGCTTCAATGAGCGTGGTCTTGCCGCAGCCCGCGCCGCCGAGAATAATGGAGAGGCTGCTGTTCAGCGCCAGCTCGATCGCCTCGCGCTGCTGTTCGCTGAGGAGAATGTCACCGGCGCGGAGCTCCCTCGGGATCTCCATGACCGGCAAAGCCGGGGCTTTAAGGATGTCAGCGAGCCGCTCCGCCGCAGTCACCTCATATGCCGAAATTCAAATGCTGGTACTATGAGCAGGCAATCAAAGACGGCAGTGAGGACAGACTAAAGACACTGATTCCCGACCACTTGCCGGACGGAATCCGAAAAGCATATGAAAACGCGCATTGCTAAAATAGATGGATAATTTGTAGATCCAGCAGTTCTTTCTTTTGTAATTGCTTAATTGGTGCATGGATTTTCCCGATAGCGGATAGCCCAACAACAGCAAACGATGCCTTGCAGAGTGACTGCTAAACGGCGGCGGAAAAAAGGTGAAAATCGGCCTTTGTTTGCGTTCTGCGCCGTTTTGCCGACTGAACAGGAAATCACACAGCCAGCACCTAAAACACCGTTTACAAACGAGAAAATCCACATAGCTCATATGTAGCATTCGACTCCGAATATCAGCCAGCATCTATATGAGGGCAGGAATTGCAGCGGCTTTTGAAAAGAATATTGCTTTTTCCTTTCCAAAGTGCTATAATCGGTATATACCGAAAACAAAGGAGGAAAGCGTCCATGCCAAGACCGCCACGGTGCCGTCGGATTTGTGGCGCACCACAAGTTGATACCTTCTGCCCCAACGGGTGCGAGAATACCGAGCCGATCCTGCTGACGCTGGACGAATACGAGG
>ERZ773181.2573-NODE-2573-length-11748-cov-5.578466_pt1 | contig 11748 bp, 10 predicted proteins | sample MGYA00581001_ERZ773181 | MGnify/ENA primary metagenome ERZ773181 (study PRJEB29015, sample SAMEA2737780) | human gut metagenome | biome: human gut; feature: human-associated habitat; material: faeces | place: China | collected 2012 ... | reverse complement strand
TCGGTGGACAGCGTGCCTCGGTACTCCGTCACGCGCCAGCCCTCGAAGGAGCTACCAGCCGTGGTCATCATGAGGGAGGGGTTCTTTTCCAGCGCGTCGAGAAACGCCTGTTTGGCCTGCTCGCGCTTCTCGTCGGCCTCAAGGGCTTGCTTGCGCTTTTGAGGAGAAGCGTCCGCGAGATCAGATCCGAAGTCCTCATCCAGCTCGTCGCGCTTTTCCAGCGCCTCTTCTAGGCTCATGACAGAAGTCGCCTCCCATAGACATCGCCAGCACATAAGAAACAATGCCGAAAGTATAGGCCGCCTGCTCCCGTGCAAGGAGAGCGCCCGGCAACGGTTGCGAAGCCTTAACCTGCGCGATTTTTCGGCAGCTTATGGGACGTTTGAATGAGGCGACCTATACCAGCCCGGCACGAAAGTTCTACGCCGCTTTCGCCAGTTTCTCGGCCTTGCGGGCGTGGCGAGCTGCGGCGCGCTTTTGCATGGCATCGACGCAGGTAGCCACGGCGGCATCGCCGGTGACGTTCACCGTGGTGCGCATCATGTCCAGGATGCGGTCGACGCCGGCTACGAGAGCCACGCCCTCTACAGGCAGGCCCACCGACTGCAGCACCATGGCCAGCATGATCATACCGGCGCCGGGAGTACCGGCGGTGCCGATGGAGGCGAGCGTCGCGGTGACGACGATGGTGACCATTTGGCCGAGGGTCAGCGTCATGCCGCAGCAGGTGGCGAGGAAGATGGTGGCGACGCACTGGTAGATGGCGGTGCCGTCCATGTTGATGGTCGCGCCGAGGGGGATGACGAAGGAGGAAATATCATTCTCCGCGCCGAGGTCCTCGGAGCACTCCATGCTCAGCGGGATGGTCGCGGCGGAGGAGGTGGAGGTGAAGGCGAAGATCATCGCCGGGGACGCCTTCTTGAAGAAGGTGATGGGATTGATGCCCGCGAACGCCTTGGCGGAGACGGAGTAGCAGAGGACCGCGTGGACGATGTAGCCAAGGTAGGCGCAGCCGAGGACGATGCCGAGGGAGCCGAGGATCTCGGGACCCTGCGTGGCAACGACCCAAGCCATCATGGTGAACACGCCGATGGGGCTGAGAGAAATGATGAAGGCCATCACGCGCTCGATGACCGCGTAGAGGGAGGTGACCATATCCTGCGCGAGCTTGCCCTTTTCTCCTGCCGTGAGGATGCCGCCGCCGAGAAGAATGGCGATGACGATGACCTGAAGCATATTGGAGGTGCGGAAGGACTCCCAGAGGTTACTGGGGAAGATGCCGATGAGGGTATCCATGAAGTTGGCGCTGGTGGCCTTCTCCCAGACCTGGCCGTCAACGAGCTGGAGGGTGGGGAAGAGGCCGGCGTTGTTGAAGATGTTGGCGAACACAAGGCCGATCACGCAGGCGATGGCAGTGGTGACGAGGAAGTACGCCACGGTCTTCCAGCCGACGGAGCCGACCTTCTTCATGTCGCCCATGGAGACGATGCCGTCGATCATGGACAGCAGGACAACGGGAACAACGATGAACTTGAGGAGGTTGACGAAGATGGTGCCGAAGGGCTTGAGGTAGTTGGTCGTGATCTCGGGCTTACCCATAAAGTAGAAGGCAAGGCCGACCACGATACCGAGCAGCAGAGCAATGAAGATCTGTGCCGGCAGACTGAGCTTTTTCTTTTCCATAATATACACTCTCTCCTAAAATTTCTCCTATAAACGGCAGCTTATAGATGCGATTTATAAGAGTTTTTACATTTTACCGCATCTGAACATATTTTGCAAGACCGGACGCAGGAAAACTTTCATTTTGAGCAATTTCGACAAAGCTATCCGAAAAAGCGGGAAGCGAATGCGGAAAAATATTTTTGCGTGACCACTTGCATTGTGCGCCGCTTTTTTGTAGGATGTAAAAAGAAACCGAAAGAAGGAACGGAAAACGGTATGAGAGTCATCACCGGCTCGGCGCGCGGGCGCCGGCTGAATGAATTAAAGGGTTATGATACCCGCCCGACCACCGACAAGGTCAAGGAGGGCATTTTCTCCGCCATCCAGTTCGAGGTGGAGGGCGCGCGCGTGCTCGACCTCTTCGCGGGGACGGGACAGCTCGGCATCGAGGCGCTTTCGCGCGGCGCGCAGCGCGCCGTGTTCGTGGACCGGCGCACCGACGCGGTGAAGCTCATCCGTGAGAATCTGGCGCTCACGCGGCTGGAGGAAGGCGCGCAGGTCGTCTGCGGCGACTCGATGGCCTATCTCAATGCCCTGCGTGAGAAATTCGACCTCATTTTCCTCGACCCGCCCTACGCGGACGATCTGCTCGAGCGCGCCGTCGCGCACATCGCGCGGTTTGACATTCTTGCGCCTGATGGTATAATGATCGCGGAGAGTCCGGCGGAAAAGGAGCTGCCCAAGCTCAGCGCGCCCTACCGCGTCGCGCGCGAGTACCGCTACGGCAGGATCAAGGTCACGCTTTACCGCCGCGATGGGGAGGAGACCACATGAGAGAGGAACGCATCGCCGTGTTTCCCGGCAGCTTCGACCCCGTGACGCTCGGCCACATGGATATCATCGAGCGCGCGGCGCAGCTCTTTGACCGCGTGTACGTCGCCATCGTGCCAAACGGCGAAAAGACGCACCCGATGTTCACGGACGAGGAGAAACTGGAGATGATGCGCGTGAGCATCGCACCGCTCGGCAACGTCGAGGCGGCGCTGTGGAACGGGCTGCTGACGGACTTTGCCGCGCAGAAGGGCGCGCGCTTTCTCGTGCGCGGCGCGCGGAACAGTATGGATTTCGATGCGGAGTATCAGCTCTCGCTCATTTATAAGGATGTGTCCGGCGGCGCGCTCGACACGGTGCTTTTGTGCGCTGAGCCTGCGCACCAGCACATTTCATCGACCATGGCGCGCGAGATGGTGAAGTATCATCAGCCGCTCGAGAAGTATTTGCCGGCTGCGGCCGCGGCTCGGATAAGAGGAAAGGATAGGGGATAACGATGGCTGAAGAGAATGTACAGAAGCTGCTGGATATGCTTTATGAGATGATCGACGAGGCGAAGAACGCGCCGCTGTCGAACGACAAGTGCGTGCTCAACCGCGACGAGGCGCTCGACCTGCTCGACGAGATCCGCGCGCAGATGCCGGTGGAGCTCAAGCGCGCGCAGGAGCTCGTCCGCGCCCGCGACGAGTATGTGGAGGCTGCCAAGCGCGACGTCGAGCGCATGATGCAGAAGGCGGAATTCGAGGCCAAGAGCAAGGTCTCCGAGAGCGAGGTGCTCACCGCCGCGCGCGCCAAGGGCCACGACATCGTCACCCGTGCCGAGGAGCGCTCGCGCGAGATGTATCGCGTGGCGAACGACTACTCCGAGGACGTTCTGCGCCGCACGGAGGAGGCGGTCCAGATGGCGCTCGACGAGGTCAAGCAGACGCGCGTGCGCTTCCGCGCCGCGTCCAACGAGCAGATGCAGCGCCGCCGCGAGGAGCTGAACAAGTCTTTGGAGAAAAACGACAAAGAGGATAAGTAAAATTCGTTACATCTGACAAAGGCTTTTCGAACGTTTTTTAATTTGAACATATTTTGCGATGAAGGTAAAACGCGCCACAAGATATTGTGGCGCGTTTTTTCGTGCCCTTTCGACAATAAAACGTGCGTTTGAGTTCCAGCGAAAAACGCTGGAAGAATTTGGCAGAAAAGGGCGTGAAAGCCCTGAAAACAAAGAAAATTTCTGCTTGCATTTCAAAAGCGTTTTATGTATACTCAAAATACGAAGTGGGGAAAAGTGGTGCCAAGTGTACAAAAGTGGTGCTGCTGACCCAAAAGTGCAGGAGAGTGGAGCCGAGCGACTTCCCCGAAAAAAGAGGGAGCCGCTGCTTTGCCCTCTTCACAGCAGCTTCAAGGATCGCCGAAAGGGGGAAGCGCTTTGACCGGCCAGTATCAGCACAGCATCGACGCCAAGGGCAGAGTGTTCATCCCCGCGAAGCTCCGCGAGGAGCTGGGCGAGACCTTTTATGTCACCATGGGCATGGACTCCTGCCTGAGCGTCTATTCCGACGCGAGCTGGGCGAAGTTCACCGAGAAGTTCGAGAGCCTGCCCTACACCAAGACCAAGGCCATGCGTCCGCTGTTCGCCAATGCCGCCAAGTGCGAGCCGGACAGCCAGGGCCGCATCCTGCTGCCGCAGAAGCTGCGCGCCTACGCGGGGCTGGACAAGGACGTGGTCATCATCGGCGTATCGAACCGCGCCGAGATCTGGAACGCGGAGCGCTGGGCTGCGCTGGAGGCCGAGGAGCTCAACCCCGAGAACCTCGCCGCCGTGATGGAGGAGCTGGGCTTCTGAGATGGAAGAGATCAACTACGGCCACAAACCGGTGCTGCTGCACGAATGCCTGGACGCGCTTGCCATCAAGCCGGACGGCGTTTACCTCGACGGGACGCTGGGCCGCGCGGGCCACTCGCTGGAGATCGTCCGCCGCCTGACGGCGGGAGGACGGCTCATTGCCCTCGATCGCGACGAGACCGCCATCGAGGCGGCGCAGCGGAGGCTCGCGGACTATATGGATCGCGTGACGCTCGTACACTCCAACTTCAGCGCGCTCGACGACGTGCTGCGTGAGCTGGGCGTCCGCGGCGTGGACGGGATGCTCTTTGACCTCGGCGTTTCCTCGCCGCAGCTCGACGATGCCGCCCGCGGCTTTTCCTATAAGCAGGACGCGCCGCTCGATATGCGCATGGACGAGAGCGCGCCCTACACCGCGCGCGAGCTGGTCAATACCGTCAGCTATGAGGAGCTCAAACGCATCCTCTACGAATACGGCGAGGAGCGCTACGCGCCCGCCATCGCAAAGAAGATCTGCGCGTACCGCGCGGAAAAGCCCATCGAAACCACGCTGGAGCTGGCGGATCTCATCCGCTCGGCGATGCCCGCCGCGGCGCTGCGCGAGAAGCAACACCCCGCCAAGCGGAGCTTTCAGGCCATCCGCATCGCGGTCAACGACGAGCTCGGCGAGCTTCCGCCGATGCTCCGCGCCGCCGAGAAGAATCTCAAGCTGGGCGGGCGGCTCGCGGTCATTACGTTCCATTCGCTCGAAGACCGCATCGTCAAGCGCGAGCTGCAAGCGCTCGCCACGGGCTGCACCTGTCCGCCGGAGTTTCCGGTGTGTGTGTGCGGCAAGAAGCCCAAAATGAAGCTCATCACCCGCAAGCCCATCGTCTCGGGCGAGGAGGAGCTGAACGAAAATCCCCGCGCCCGCAGCGCCAAGCTGCGTGTGGCGGAAAAATGCTGAGAAAGCAAATCTTTCACGAAGGAGAGCGCCATGGCACGCACGAGCCGAAGCAGACAAAATTACAGATACGGCGGCGGACGTGTTGTCGGCAATCTCGCCTACGATGAGCGCTACGCCGAGCGGCGCGCGCCGCGCCGCGAGAGCGAGCAGCGGGAGCAGCCGCGCGAGGAATTCATCCGTCCGCCGCGCAGGCAGGAGAAGAAGGCCGTCCGTCCGCGCGTGCGCGAGCGGCAGAGAGTCTCCGGCGTGCTGGCGCTCGGCTTTGCCGCGCTGGCCGCGATGGTCGTGGTCGTGCTGATGAGCTACGCGCAGCTCACGAGCATTTCCGCCGACGTGGTCTCGATGCAGAAGGAGCTCAAGACGCTCGACGCCGAGCACGTCGCGCTGCTCACGCAGTACGAGCGCACCTTTGATCTCGAAACGGTCAAGGCGGCGGCTGTCGCCGCGGGCATGAACAAGCCAAGCTCCTCGCAGATCAATTACATCGACCTTTCCGCGCCGGACAGCGTGGAGCTTTGCGAAGCACAGAACGTCAGCGTGCTCAGCCGCGTGTTCACCTCGCTGGGGCAGGGCGTTTTCAGCGTGGTGGAATATTTCAGTTGAGCGAAGCCTATACATAAGGAGTAAGGAGCTTCCTTACTCCTTGTTTTGCCATTATGCCCCTTGCCGTATGAGGAGGAAAGACCGTGCCGACACCCCCGAAAAGAAAACCGGACAGCGCGCGCCGCGCCAACCGCATCATCCAGCAGCGGACGCTTCTGCTGCTGGCGCTGCTGGGTATCGGCACGTTTCTGCTGCTCTTTGCCCAGCTCTACAAGCTGCAGATCAAGCAGCACGACGAGCTCAAGACGCTCGCCGTGCGCCAGCAGACGCTGCGCACGACCGTGGAGGCGAGCCGCGGAACCATCTACGATAAAAACGGCGACATCCTCGCCCTCTCCTCCACGGCGGAGAACGTCTGCGTCTCGCCTCTCGACGTCGCCAAAAACGAGCAGGATCAAGACCTGATCGCAAACGGTCTCGGCGAGATCCTCGGCGTGGACCCGAGCGGCATCCTCGACGATATGAAGGACACCGCCTCGCAGTACAAGGTCATCAAGAAGAAGGTCGAGCAGGAGACGGCGGACAAAGCCCGCGTGTTTATCAGCGACAACGACATCAAAGGCGTCTTTCTGGAGCCGACCTCCAAGCGCTACTACCCCTATTCCTCGCTCGCCGCGCACGTCATCGGCTTTGTCAACGCCAACGGCGGCGCCTACGGCCTTGAGGCCGTGTATGACGAGGAGCTGACCGGCGAAAAGGGCATGGTCGTCTCCGCGCGCGACGCCAACGGCAACGCGCTGCTCTATCAGTATGAGCAGTATTTCGACGCCGAGAACGGCGACAGTCTGGTGACGACCCTCGATAAGACGGTGCAGTATTACCTCGAAAAGGGCCTTGAGGAGCTCGAGAGCCGCTACGGCACGGGCGTGGGCGCGACCGGCATCGTCATGGACGTCAACACCGGCGGCATCCTCGCGATGGCGTCGCTGCCGACCTACGACCTCAACGCCCCCGCGAGCATCTACAACAAGGAGATGCTTGCCGCCGGCATGACCGACGAGGAGCTCGCCGCGGCGGCCAACACGCTGCAAAATATGCAATGGCGCAACAAGGCCATCAACGACACCTTCCAGCCCGGCTCGACCTTCAAGATCCTCACCCTCGCCATGGCGCTGGAGGAGAACAAGGTCAAAATGTCCGACACCTTCAACTGCCCGGGCTATGTCGTCATCGAGGGCGCGAAGATCAACTGCTCCAAGCGCGCGCCCGGTCACGGTCATCAGGACCTCATCACGGCGTTCGCCAATTCCTGCAACCCCGCGTTCATCAACATCGGCCTGCGCCTCGGCAACACGACCTTTTACAATTACATGAAGGCCTTCGGCCTCACCGGAAAGACCGGCGTGGATACCACCGGCGAGGCGAGCGGCTTTGTCAACAAGGAGATCGAATACTCCACGCTGGCGCTGGCGTGTTACGCCTTCGGTCAGAACTTCAACGTCACGCCGCTTTCGCTCATCAACGCGCAGGCGGCCTGCGTCAACGGCGGCTACCTCCGCACGCCCTACATCGTCTCCGAGGTGCTCGACCAGAGCGGCAACGTCAAGTACCGCCACGACACCACCCCGCTGCGGCAGGTCATTTCCGAGGATACCTCCAAGACCGTGCGCGAGATCATGGAGTACGAGGTCGAGCACGGCACGGGAAAGAACGGCAAGGTCGCGGGCTACCGCATCGGCGGCAAGACCGGCACCGCCGACCAGATCGACGGGAGCGTCACCGTTTCGTTCACCTGCTGCGCGCCGGCGGACGACCCGCAGATCATGATGCTGTTCACCCTCAGCAACGCCAGCGACAAGACCGGCACCTACCGCTCCGGCGGCAACATGGCCGCGCCCGTGGCGTCGAGCATCATGGCGGAGATCCTGCCCTACCTCGGCATCGAGCCGACCTACAGCGCCGATGAGCTCGTCGGCGCGGATCATACCGTGCCGAACGTCGTCGGGCTCAAGCGCGACGAGGCGGCGGCAAAGCTCAAGGAGGAGGGCTTCTCCTGCCGCACCGTCGGCGACGGCGAGACCGTCACCGACCAGACGCCGCTCGGCGGCGCGATCGTGCCGAACAACGCGGAGATCATCCTCTATCTCGGCGCGGAGAAATCCACGGAGCTGTGCATCGTGCCGAACGTTGTGGGCGACAGCGCTGCGGCAGCCAACCGCAAGCTCACCGACGCGGGGCTTATCATGTCCGTCTCCGGCGCGACCGGCGGCAGCTCCGCGAGCGTGCGCGCCATCTCCCAGTCGGAGACGCCGGGCACGGAGGTCGCGGCGGGCACGGTGGTGCGCGTCCAGTTCAGCGACAGCTCGGTGACGGATTAAAAACCGCAAAAGAGAGCAAGATTTGACGGAGAAAGGACGACGCGCCTACGAAGCTCGGCGAGCTTTTGAGCGCCCTCGATCACTTCCGACTCCTCCGCGCGGACGCGCGGACGGAGATACATGACCTCACCCTCGATTCCCGCGCGGCGGGAGAGGGAAGCCTTTTCCTCGCCCTGCATGGCGCGCGGGAGGACGGCGCAGACTACGCAAAGGAGGCCGCCGCGCGCGGCGCGGTCTGCGTCGTGACCGAGCACGCGGCCGAAGGCGTGCCCTGCGTGCTGGTCCCCGACGCGCACGAGGCGGCGGCAAAGCTCGCCGCGAGATGGTACGGCGAGCCGGCGGGACGCATGACGGTGGTCGGCGTGACCGGCACGAACGGCAAGACGACCACAACGTATCTTCTCAAGCAGCTCCTTGAGCGCTGCCTGGGCGCAAAGGTCGGCCTGATCGGGACCAATCAGAACATGATCGGCGATGCCGTTCTGCCTGCCGAGCGCACCACGCCCGACGCGCTGACGCTCCAGCGTCTGCTGCGCGAAATGGCGGACGCGGGCTGCACCCATGTGGTGATGGAGGTCTCCTCCCACGCGCTCGTGCAAAGGCGTGCCGGCGCGATCGACTTCGCGCTCGGCGTGTTCACCAATCTCACGCAGGACCATCTTGACTACCATGGTACAATGGAAGCCTACTGCGACGCCAAGGCGCGTCTGTTCCGCCAATGCCGCGCCGCCGCCGTCAACGGCGACGATCCGTGGACGCCGCGGCTGCTCGAAAATGTGACCTGTCCGGTCACACGCTTCGGGCAGGGACTTGCAAACGATCTCGTCGGCTGGGACGCGCATTACTGCGCCGACCGCGTGAGCTTCACCGCGTGCAGCGACAGCGAGCACATCCCCGTGACGCTGCACATTCCCGGGGCGTTCTCGCTCTACAACGCGCTCGCCGCGCTCGCCGCGGCACAGGCCCTCGGCATTCCGATCGAGGACGCGGCGCAGGCCCTCTCACTCTGTCAGGGCGTGCGCGGCAGGGCGGAGGTGGTGCCGACGGACACGGACTACACCGTGCTCATTGATTACGCGCACACGCCCGACGGGCTGAAAAATATTCTCTCGACCGTCTGCGGCTTTGCCGACGCGCGCGTGCTCGTCGTGTTCGGCTGCGGCGGCGACCGCGACCGGACGAAGCGCGCCGAAATGGGGCGCATCGCTGCGCGGCTCGCGGACGAGGTGATCGTCACCTCGGATAATCCCCGCACGGAAAACCCCTACGCCATTCTGCACGAGATCCTCGCAGGCATGGCGGACAGCGCGACGCCGTTTGCCGTGCTGGAAAGCCGCCGCGAGGCCATCGCCTACGCGCTCGACCACGCCCGCACCGGCGACGTGGTGGTGCTCGCGGGCAAGGGACACGAGACCTATCAGGTGGTCGGCGCCGAGACGCTGCCGCTCGACGAGCGGCAGGTGGTGCGCGAGCATCTGAGCCAATAAAAAACGAAAGAGCCGCGCTCTGCGCGGCGGAAGGAATACGCTATGAAACTGATCGCTGCCTGCATTGTGAGCTTTCTCATCACGCTTGTCACCGGACGCTTTCTGCTCCCCGAGCTGCGCAGGCTCAAGGCGGGACAGAGCATCCGCGAGGACGGCCCAACCTGGCACGCCGGCAAGTCCGGCACGCCGACGATGGGCGGACTGATGTTCATTTTCGGCATCCTCGTCACCATTCTCGTGTTCGGCTGGGACGCCATGCGCGCGGGCAGCTTCGCGCACCTCTATGTGTTTGCCTTTGCCGCCGTGTTCGGCCTGATCGGCTTTCTTGACGATTTTCAGAAGGTGAAAATGCACCGGAATCTCGGCCTGACGGCGATCCAGAAGTTTGCCCTCCAGCTTGCCGCGGCGGTGGTGTTCCTCTGCCTGATGCGCTATGAGGGGATGCTGACGCCGAACCTCTACATCCCGTTTGTCAACACCTATATCATTCTCAACTGGGTCGTTTATATGATCTTCGCCGCCTTTGTCATCGTCGGCACGGTCAACGCCGTCAACATCACGGACGGCATCGACGGTCTGGCCGGCAGCGTGACGGTGCCGGTGGCGCTGTTTTTCGCGGTGGTCGGCTCGTGGTGGGGCTATGAGAATGACCTCGGCGTTTTTGCCGCGGCGATGGTCGGCGGACTGATCGGCTTCCTCGTCTATAACTTCCATCCCGCCAAGGTATTCATGGGCGACACCGGCTCGCTCTTTCTCGGCGGCGCGGTGGCGGGACTGGCGTTCGCCTATGATATGCCGCTCGTGCTGCTGCTCGTCGGCATCGTCTACATCTGCGAGACGCTCTCGGACATCATTCAGGTCGCCTACTTTAAGGCGACGCACGGCAAGCGCATTTTCAAGATGGCGCCGCTGCACCATCACTTTGAGCTGTGCGGCTGGAGCGAGGTCAAGCTCGTGACCATCTTCACGCTCGTCTCCGCCGTGTTCTGTATGCTGGCGCTCTGGGGCGTGATCGGAAGATACCACTTCTAAGGCACATTTCAAAAAACGATCGGGGGAGGTGAACCGGCATGACGAAGGAGGAGCGCGAGCTGCGGCGCGAGCAGCGCGAGCACATGAAGCGCATGGAGGCCGCTGCGAAGGAGGCGGGCCGCGGACCCATCGATGTGCCGTTTCTCCTGCTCGTGCTGCTGCTCACCGGCGTGGGGCTCATCATGCTCCTCTCGGCGAGCTTCCCCTCTGCCTATTATGAGTCGGGCGACCCGCTGTACTACTTTAAGCGGCAGGCGGCCTTTGCCACGCTCGGCCTTGCCGCCATGGTCGTCATCGGGCGCATCAACTACGCGCGCTTCCGCGGCGTGGCCAAGATCGCGCTGGGCATTTCCATCGCTCTGCTTGTTGCGGTCATCATTCCCGGCGTCGGCATCACGAGCCACGGCGCGACGCGCTGGCTCGGCATCCCCGGCACCACGATGCGGTTCCAGCCGTCGGAGATCGCCAAGCTTGGCGTCATCCTTTATTTTGCCGACAGCATCTCCAAAAAGAAGGACAAAATGAGAACGCTCCGCTACGGTATCCTGCCCTACGGCTTTATCCTTGCCCTCATTGCGGTGCTGATGTACTTCGAGCCGCACCTTTCCGGCACCGTGCTCATTCTCGGCATCGGCGCGGCGATGATGTTCGTCGGCGGTATCCGCGGCTACTGGGTCGGCATCGGCATCGGTGGCGTGGCGGCGGTGGCGTATGCGTTCCTCTCGGGCCTCATCACCTACAACTCCTCGCGCATCGCCATCTGGCTCGACCCGCTCAACGACGCCTTTAAGACGGGCACGGGCTATCAGACGCGCCAGAGCCTCATCGCCATCGGCTCGGGCGGACTGCTCGGCCTCGGCCTCGGCAAGAGCCGGCAGAAATTTCTGTTTCTGCCCGAGGAGCACAACGACTGCATCTTCTCCATCATCTGCGAGGAGCTGGGCCTGATCGGCGCGACGCTCATCATGGCCATCTTCGCGCTGCTCATCATCCGCGGCTACTGGATCGCGCTCCACGCGCGCGACCGCT
>ERZ773181.2561-NODE-2561-length-11816-cov-2.716776_pt1 | contig 11816 bp, 12 predicted proteins | sample MGYA00581001_ERZ773181 | MGnify/ENA primary metagenome ERZ773181 (study PRJEB29015, sample SAMEA2737780) | human gut metagenome | biome: human gut; feature: human-associated habitat; material: faeces | place: China | collected 2012 ... | reverse complement strand
AGCCCGTAGACTTTATCCCATAATCACCAAAAATAACACAAACAATTTGTGTGAGTTTTTCAGGAACAGAATCATTTTCTTCATCAGACAGTTTCTCTTTTGCCCTTTGATTCATAATGTTCAGAAGCTGTCCATACACTTCACCGGCACTTTCTTGATTGAAAACGAATTGAGAAGTATTTTCAAGCAGTTCATTGCAATGCGGAAGAAATTTATATTCTTTCACTCTTTCTTCCTGTTCCTCGATACTTAATTCATCCTCAAAGAAGAACACAAATTGAATATCCTCCGGAGAATGATAATAAGCAAGATCTAATATCGTGTGTTTAATAAAGTCATGTGCATACAGATTATCATCAGAAATAATACCTATAGCACCTGCATTTCTGATATCAAGCATATAAGGTGCTTTTACTCCAGCACTTCCCCAAGTTTTTCCATCTAAAAACCGAAAATATTCTGTTGAGAAATGATATGATAATTCAGAAAGCAAAAACATATTATCAGACATTCTTCCGCTTTTTATCAGTTCTTGTTTTTTTAATGCATCTTTTCTTTTGATTTTTTCCTTTGGAATATCGATATATATGCCTGAAATTCGCTTTTCCTTACCGTTTTGAAAGTTCTCATAACATAAACGATAATACACATCAGAGAATATTTCATCTTTTTTGTCATATTTTATATTAAAAAGCGGTTTCACATTCTCGGATACTCCAAGTGAAATGCGCATAAAATCATTATCATTTTGCGAACGTGCGAAAATAGCAGAATCAAGTCTTGCAAGATCTTTAAAAAGTTCCGCCATATCTGGATACAACTGCTGAAGATATGTTACATCAGCCTGCTGCCATTTACCTATATTATCTATAACACGCTTTATATAGTTTTCATAATTTTCTTTCCATTCACGCTTCTTTTTGCGGTTTGTTTTTCCTTGTTTGAAGTAGTTATATGTTGTTGTGACCATTGTCATTACACCTGTTGCAGCTGTCATCATCCACATGGTTCCGCCCAAGCCCGAAGAACTAGACATGAGTGAACGTACGCCGATCATACCGCCTGTAGAAATAACTGTTGGTATTAAAATATCAGCCAATGAACGTTCTTCTTTTTGTGGCACTTCACCTGGAGGCAATATTTCAATATCAGATGATTCAACAGCCTCTAAAGTACGACTGCTTATATTATATTCCAAAGAATTATTATCTGATTTCAATATGTAGCTGCTGGGTACTTCTTCAAATAAAACCGTTTCTTTGAAGCTGGAATCCATTGTTATCATCAAAACACTTGAAGTTACAAATCCTAACTCTGTTAGTGTGACTTTGGCATTTTTCAATTCTTTTTCACAATCAATAACCTTAAATTTACCTTTTCGAGTAAAGTTAACTGCTATTTGATTTCTCTGCTTGATATAGTCCTTATACAAAAGAAAATGGCTTATGAAATGATTATGCAGTCCATAATAAAGTCCTTCTAAAAATGCTTTTAGTGTTATATCATCTTTCACAAGAAAGGCAAGACTGTCTTTGGTGCCGGCTAATTCTCCATAAATATCATCATTTGGAAAATTAAATTGTACCGAAATCATAATTTCATTATTTTTCATAAACTATACTCCTTGTAATTCCCTGCGTGCGATATTCAAAATATTTTCTACATCCATTTCAGAATAATCCGGCATATGTATATTTATTCTCGGAATTCTATCATTTTCAATTGTTACCTTTTTAATGGGCTTCACAGAAATATGTGGCTCTTTGAATTTCTGTGGTGTTAATACAGCTGCATTTTTAATTGACGGAGGTGTAAACTTATCCAAAGACGGTATCGAAACAGGCTTCAACGGTGAAAGCGAAACTGTGCATTGAGGTTTCATATAAGATTTTATACTTGGTACAGACATAATTTTCTTCTCAAATGGCTGCACTTTTCTTAACAATACAGCGTCAATCTGTCGATGAATCGCTGAAAAATCATCATTAACTGATGGTATATGCATTTTAGGAATTCCTTGAATTTTATATTTTGATTCTTTAAATGAAACTTCAGGAACAGTAACATGAATCTTTGGAATATCCTTTGTCTCACATTTAGGAGCATGAAAATCCATATTTAATACTTCAGCTTTGGAAAGAGATGGCATATCCTTAATTTTAACGCTGCCAGTAAAACTAAATTTGACAGGCTTAGGCAAAGATATTGTAATGTGCGGAACATTAGTGAATTTTCTTTCATATTTGAAATCTATAGGTGTAATAAGCGGAACATTTTTCTTTGGAATTCCCGTTATTTTTCTCGGTGTAATTTCGGTAAATTTACATTGCGGAACAGCAATTGTTTTAGTACAGTTCGATATACCATGAATCGAGTGCTTTGTCTTTTCGTTAAATGAAACTGAAGGGATAGTTACACTCGGCTTTGGTAGAGAAACTATTCGCTGCGACATATTATGATACGGTTTCAATGAAGGGATAGTGACCTTAGTCATAGGCTTTATTCTTACACATACAGCTGAATTTTCAAACATTCTTTTTCTAATTTCCACAGCACTTGCAGATCGATTTTCTAATTGTTGTACAAATAAATTTCTATTTATTTCTGATTTTGGCAGTTTTATCTTAACAGTTCCAATCGAATGATATTTTGGAATTTCCAACTTTGGAACCGGTTTTATTCTTTTTAATTTCGGTTTTGTATATTGAATATTTGCATTTTCAATCTGTTCAAGTTGCTCAACAAGCGCTACTCTCTCACGGTATATTTTTAATTGTTTTTCATACTGTGTTCTCTCCGATTCATTCAGCAAAGAAATTTCATCTTCACTTAATTCTCTAAATGCCATGTAAATTTACCTCCGATATATGAAAAAAACAGCCTCAGCCATAAGAATAGCCTGAGGCTGTTTTCAGTCACAAATTATTTCTCCGTTACAGATTCAATAATTTTAGTTACCCCTGATACTTGCTGCTATTTGTGCATCCGTATCGTCAAAATTAGTTCCATTTGCTTCCAAAAGAGATGCAAGTCCCCTAACTGCACCTGGTAAGTCTGTTGTTACAAAGCCTTCAATATTCGTATTAAAGAACTCTTCCAAGGCATCTTTTGAATCGCCTTCCATATCTTCAATTGCTGCCTTGAATGCAGTTACAAAGGTAGTTCCAGCATCTTCATACTTTGTGCCAAAGTCATTCAGATTTTTAACGCTTGCATCCATAGATGCCTTTACAACTCTACAACCTGCCATGATAAAATACCTCCTTATTATTGCTGATTACTTGATGTATTTGCTGTACCCAGCTGTTCGTCAACACCCTCTGTATCCGGTATTGCGGATTTAATGCTGTTACAAATCTGTTCCAACGTATCTAATATTTTTGTAAGGCTTTCGCCTGTTGCCTTACTAATATTATTAGTGTAAAAATTCTCAAACCCTTTTGATGCAGAGCCTGTAAAGTCACTTGATATAAGATTGCTTACCTCTGTTTCAACACTCGTATGTAGAGTTCCTGTTGTAGTACGATATTCAGTAATCGCCTTAACAGCAGCATCCATCATTTCCGGTGTAATATTTACCGTTCCGGTTTTTCCCATACCTGCCATAATTGATTCCTCCTAAAAATTATATTATCCGTTCAGTTCTTCATACTGTACGAATATATCCTTGTAATATCCTGAACCTATAATTGTGTTCAGAGTCTCTGAAATATGCTGAATTACCACACTCATATCTTCAATTGGCTGTAGTAACACATCTTTTGCAGTAACCTGAATTTCCTCGCCTGCTGTAGTATCCAATGCGGTTGATACATTTTCATACATTTTTTCAAGCATACATTCCTCTATTGTGTCGTCAGCGTCAACAAATGCAATATATTTACCGTTTGCAACAGGCATTCCGTTATTTCTTGCATATCCTTGACCGTAATTAAGGTGAGAAATAATTTTTAATCTATCGTCATTTATACCTTTTAATACCTTCAAAGTGCTGTCGTCCGAACCGTCATTTACCGCTATCACTTCGATATTGGCAAGCGTTTGATTAAGCACGCTGTTTATACATCTTCCTACTGTTTTTTCACAATTATATACACTCATTAATACACTTACTTTTGGCATACTATTTATCTCCACTAATTAACGCATCTCTATGCTTCTTTAGATAACCAAACAATTTATTCTGGTCGTAGTTATCTTCTACATACTTAGATGCTTTTTTTCCTAAATCAATTCTTAAATCAGCACCATCTATTAGTTTAATCATTGCATTTTCAAGAGATTTACTATCTCTTACTGTGCAAGTCAATCCTGTTTCATTCTCTTTGATTGCATCTACTTGCCCAGGAACATTCGATACAATAGCTGGCAAGCCCATAGCTTCAGCTTCAATAACAACTAATCCAAAACCTTCTCTATAGCTTGGAGCTACAAAGACATCAGAAGCTGCATAATATTCTTCAACATTTGGTACATTTCCAGTAAAGATAATGTTCTTTGATTTTTCCGCTTCAGCCATTAGCTCTTGTTTTAATGATTTATTATTGTCCATTCCACCCATCATTAATAATTTCACGTGTGGATAATTCTTTTCAATATCGAGGAAAGCCTCTAATAATTCATTAACACCTTTATCTGCTGTAAGTCTAGCTGCAAATGCAAATACAATATCTTCATCTGAAAAATTATACTGAGTTCTTTTCTCTTCTCTCCAGAATAACTTTTTAGATAAATCAAATTTGTTAAAATCTACTCCACAAGCACTTCCGTTCCAGATTACTGAACCTTTAGAGGATGGATATAATTTTTCATTGATACTAAAGTTATAAATAGAATGACTTTCACATTCAATTACTGAAGATTTTTGGCAAACAATTTTTTCAATTTGTTTAAAAATCATTTTCTTTATACCACCTTCAAAACCCATATATCTAATTCCCCACTGGCAATATAAACGATTTTCACAGCCAGCTCTTTTTGCTGCAATTGATGTATATAAAGATGCATTTGGTGTTGAATACTGAATAATATCAAAATTATTTTTTTTACAGTAATTAATGTTTTAAAATTGCTACTATCATACCCTCTATTTTTTACAGTAATAACCATATCAAAATCTGCTTCGTTATTTTTCACTAACTCAACATTTGGAATAATTTGTTTAGCTTTATCTAAAAAACTAATTATATCAGTAGAAAACACATATTTTAAACAATCAATATCTCCACTTATGTTTACTCCTACCTTATAATCATTTATATTTTCTGTTTTACTTACTTGTTGTAATATTTCTAAAATAGATTGATAATAAATATAATCAAAATCTCTAGGTTTTCTTATAAAAGATAAATTTTTAATTATTACTTCATCTAATCTTTTAGAAACTGAAAATGTATTACCATCATTATAAAAATTCCCATCTTCTGTTCCAACAACATAATAAAATTCTTTAACTTCATCACCTAAATCAAATTCAAACTTATAATCTGGATCTAAACTAGACTTATTTTCGCTTATCTTTGCCCTAGATAATATATTATAAATATCTCTAATGGCACTTGTTTCCGTTACTATAAATTTAAATCCTGTATCTCTTGTACTTTGTATACTAATTTGTTCTATATCACTTGAATTTAAATACTCGAAATAATCATTCTTCAATCCAAGTTTTTTTTCAACATTTTCTATAATTGTACACCCTGAAAAACCAAGTACAAACATTATTAAAAATGAACTTAAAATATATTTTTTTAATGCTCTTAACATTTGTATCTCCTTTTAATTTGTTAATTAAAATAATAGGAGAAGCATATGCTTCCCCTAATAAAGATAATTATAATACTTTATTCCAATATTAGCAATTTAATTTATTATATTAACCTTCAAATAAAATTTAGATATAATATCTAAGCACTATGTTCTTCATTATTGCATTGGGACAACAACTGTTGAATTTTTGAAATCATAAAACATTAACCAACAGCCCTCACTACGTCCTCCATTAGTATTTACCCAAGTTACAAAACCTGTTCTTCCATCGTAAGGCTGTTCATCCTTATCTTTCTTTCCTGGCACTCCATAAATAATATGTTTTAGGTTTCCTCTTGAATCGCACTTATATCCAAGCATAAAATATCCATATTTTTTAATGTATGGATAATAATTTAACATTGGATAATAAGCTAATGTATACTTATTATAATTAGACATATTACACATTTCATGTAAATCATGAATAGGTATTCTGTACCACTTCGTATACTTTAACTCATCTATGCTATTATAATCTCTTTCAAATCCATCAACTATTGATTCAAAATACTCTCCTATGCTTCCTCTTATCTTTCCATTTATCGGATCAAACTCTTTATTAGCTTCAATTTCTTCTTCATAATCTTCGAACTTACCCCTTAAGTTTTCCCTTGGTGTAATTTCTTCTATTATTTCATTTAAAGCCTCTTGTTTTACTTCGTGTACTTCTTGTACTTCTTGAACTTCTTGTATTTTAATTTCTTCTTTTGATTTTTCTTCTACTTTTTCTCTATCAACCTTTTCTTCAGTAGCTTTTTCTTCTACCTTAGAATCTTTAACTTCATTACTAGTAGATTTACTTTGGTTCTTCTTTAATTCTGGTTTTCTTTGTTCTTTCTTAGAATCCTTATCTGAAACTGATTTTATTACTCTAACATCTTTAGCTTTAACAATAATATAACTCTTCCAATTATCGCTAGGTTGTTGTCCATTTAAAAATCCGCACATCACAAAAATTGGAGTATTATTATTCATTTTAGCTATAGCAGTTCCACAAATCTTATCAAATTCTAAGTTTAACCCAGCAATATTTGATACATTATATTCCTTTGTTGCTTCACCTTTACCACTATCACTCACGTCTAAAGGACCCAAATTTACTATTTGCTTTGTATCCTTTTTACAACAAATAAGTAACATGTAGTATTTATCATCATCCTTTTTAAGATTTTGAGCATAGAAAGAAATTTTACATTTATCTCCTTTTGCTTCTATCTTAGAATATCCAGATAATGTCTTATCATCAGAGTTTGCATATCCTCGTTCGTCCTCCTGCAAAATTACGAAGTTTCTATACAATCTACTATTACTTGCCATTCTCTAGAACCCCCACTTTATATTAATTCCATATATTATATGTTCAACATTATAAAATATGTTATTATTTTTAAGTGGCTTACTTAATGACTTTATAGAATTTATAATTTAAAACAACTCAGTTCTTATAAAATTTCATTAATACAGTTTGCAAGATTAGCAAATTCTTGGATAGATAATGTTTCTCCTCTTCTCTTAGGATCAACATTAGCCTTAACGAAAGCTTCTTCTAGTTTTTCCTTAGCAGGTCCTATATTCTTAACTCCATTCCATAAAGTTTTTCTTCTCATATTAAAAGAACTTCTTATTATATCAAAGAACAATTTTTCATTTTCAACTTTAACTTTTGGCTCACTAAGCTTATCTAATCTAATAACTATTGAATCAACCTTTGGTCTAGGTATAAAACAACTTGGTGGTACTTTTCTTACTATACTTGTATTACAGTAATATTGAACAAGTAGAGATAGTGCACCATAATCTTTATTCCCAGGCTCTGCATTCATTCTCTCTGCAACTTCTTTTTGAATCATTATTGTTAATGATTTAAAATTGTACCCATCCTTAAGTAATTTTACTATTATAGGTGTTGTAACATAATAAGGCAAGTTTGCAACTAGCTTTACACTCTTTTCATCACCTATTACTTCATTAAAATCAACCTTTAATGCATCATTATGTATAAGTGTAAAATTAGGATTAGCTCCTAATTCTTGTTCTAATATTGGTATTAAATCATTATCTAATTCTATTGCAACTACTTTTTTAGCTTTCTTTAATAATTGAGCAGTTAATGTACCTACTCCTGGTCCTATTTCTATTACTAAATCTTCTCCATCAACTTCAGCTCCTGAAACTATATCTCTAGGCACCGAATCATCAATTAGAAAGTTTTGACCTAAACTTTTAGAAAACTTAAAATTATATTTTTTAACCAGCTCAGCTGTTTTTACATCTTTTATATCCATTTATTTCTCCTTCTCTAGTTCCGCATCTACATATTTAATAGCTTCTATAAATTCTTCTTTAGTTATTCCATAATTATTTAATCTTGATAACATTTGATTTGCATTTCCATAACCAATTCCCAACTTATTTCCAAGTTTTATTCTTCTAGCTTTTGCATTAGGATCACCATTTAATCTAAAATAAAACATATCTTGAGCATCAAATGTTTCAGCCTTTTCTTCTAATGTTACTTTTGCCCTATTTAAAGCTTCGATAATAACTTCTGGACTAGCATTTTCTACTCCTATATCATCATCCTTAATTCCATCTTCTTGTGCAATATATGCATGCTTTATTCCAGGTACTCTTTTTGCTATTATCTTTCTTATTTTTTCACCAGCAAAATCAGGATCCGTTAATACTATTACGCCTTTTCTTTTTTGTGCTTCTTTAATTCTAGCAATAACTTTAGCATTTATTCCAAAACCACCAGTGGCAATCATTTCTGCATTAACAGCTTTTTTTACAGCTGCGATGTCATCTTTTCCCTCAACTACTATAACCTCTTTAATCAAAAGAATCTCTTCCTTTCCTTTATTATCTCTTATTAATTTATCCTTATATTCATATAATGTCAAACCTTTGTAAATTTATATTTATTATTCTAAATAAATTTTATACTATATTTTTAGAAATATTAAAGGAGGCTAGTCCAATAACTAACCTCCTTTATTATTACCATTCTCCAGGATATGCTAAAATATATACTGGAACGTTATATTTTCTTCCCCATGTTCTACATTCAGATTCTGAATTAAGGAACACATCGATTATTTTTCCTTTAATTAAACCACCTGTATCCGCTGCAATAGCTTTACCATAATTTTCTACGTAAACTAACGAGCCTAATGGTATCACTCTTGGATCAACTGCTATTGTGCTTATTCCACCTGGATTATAACTTGGCACAGTTCCTGTCGCAGTAATAGTATCTCCTGCATATGCAGTAGATTCACAATAAATTAAATCCTTATATTCCATTTCTCCATCTCTGCTAGCAAATACCCTTCTGGTACCTTGTACTATAATTTCATTTACAGGCTCTTTAATAACCTTTGATTGAACTACTTCCCTAGATACTTCCTTGCCATCTTTTTTTATAACCTTATAAGTTATTTCTTTTTGACCAGCTTCACCTGCTTGTCTAACGTCCTCAGTGTTTATATCTAAACTTTCGTCCTCTTCCACTATTGTTTCATAATCAATATCTTCAGTGGCTACTTCATTTGTTACTTCAACCTTAACTAATTGAATCGTGAGATTATCTGATATTTTAGTATCTAACGAAGGTGTTATTTCATCTAATCCTTCATTAAATTCAATTCCTTCAGCATTAAGTTCATCACTTTCAGCTTCAAGCATATCTTTTACAGTATCTTCAGCAGTTTTTATAACAATAGTTTTGCTACCAACTACCATTTCAATTTCTACAGCTCTCTTAATGTTAATAATATCCTTTGATGAAATTTTTTCATCTAAAGCTGGTTGTACTTTGTCCTTAGGAGCAATTTCTATCTCCTTCTCTGCAAGTATGTCTTTAACAGTCCCTTTATATGTTATAAATGTTTCTTCTTTTCCGTCAACGATTATTGTTATGTTTTTTCTCATACATGCAAGTGTTACTATTAATGTAACTAATACAACACCTACAGTACCTGTAATTATTTTTGCCTTAGGACTATTAGTAAAATTGTTTCTTAAGTTTTTCTTCCATTTTTCAACCATCTACATTTAACCTCCTCTGGCAAGAGCGACCATTGAATTATATAAATAATTCATGTTTTTGTCAAATTTCCCACCCTACCCTTAATAAAACCTGTTTTTTTAAGTGTAATAAATACACCTTTAATAATTAATTTGAATAAAAATAAATAATGGCATTTTGCTTTTTGAAGTTTGTAGATACTGTTTATAAATTTTTAGAAAAATTTTACAATTGTTAATATTTATTTTACTTTATTTCTTATTATGAATCAAGCGATAGAAATTGTCATTTACAGCCAAATTAACCTCTTTTGAAGAAATTTCCTTTATCTCGGCTATTTTTTCTATTATATATCGTATATAGTCCGATTTATTCCTTTTTCCTCTATTTGGCACAGGAGCCATATAAGGACAATCAGTTTCAACTAATAATCTATCTAATGGAATTCCTTCAACTACTTCACATATTTTTCTAGCATTTTTAAATGTTACAACACCTGTAATTCCTATATAATATCCTAACTTTACACATTCTTTTGCAAATTCAAGACTTCCAGAAAAACAATGAACTGTACCTATTACCTTTGGAAACTCTTTCATTATCTCTAATGTATCAGCATGAGCATCTCTATCATGAATAACTACTGGTAAATTTAATTCTTCTGCTAATTTCATTTGCTCTCTAAATACTCTTTTTTGTATATCTCTAGGAGGATTTTCTTCCCAATAATAATCTAGCCCTATTTCTCCAATAGCTAAAATCTTTTTATTATTTGTTGCTAATTCAATTATCTCTTTTCTTACATCATCATTATAGTCATTTGCATCACTTGGATGAATTCCTAAAGCTCCATATATAAAATCATAATTTATCGTTAAATCATTAGTAGTTTTTAAGCTTGCTTTAGAACATGCGCAATTCAAAATCCCTACTACTCCTTCTCTTTTAATTTGTTCAAAGACAGCTTCTCTATCTTCATTAAAAGCTTCATCATCATAATGTGAATGTGTGTCAAATATTTCATATTTAAATTCCATACTTAATTCTCCCTTAAAAATATAATTCTATTGTTTATTATACCAAAATAAAGTAAAAAAACTCAGCTAATACTGAGTTTCTTCTTATTCAATAATATTTAATTATCTAAAAATGAAAATAAAAACTTCCTTTAAAATTTATATACTCTATTTCAATCTTAGTAGCATACCCATTATCAGATACAAATACATCATTAAATTTTTTAGAATTTATTGGTTCAGACTCTGATAGTAAATTTCCCTGAGAATCATATAATCTAATTATTACTTCTCCATTTTTTCTCGTTCCAGAATAATCTACAGATCTGATTCCAGCACGTAAATTGTAAGTTCTTATATCTGTATATTCTACTTCATAATCAGAACCAATATATCCCCTTTCATCTGCATCATTACTTGTTACTATCTCATTTTTACTACTACTAAAAACTTCTCCATTAAATGAGTATGTTATAACACCTAGAAAAGAAATTACTATTAACAAAGCTAATATAGTAATAGTAATTACTATAGCAATCATTACCTTTTTATTTGATTTCTTACTAGCTTTTGATTCTTTTATTTCATCTGGAAGTTCTGTTGTACAATGAGGGCAATAATTCCATCCACTTTCAACTTTTTGTCCACAGCTTGGACAAAAGAATCCACATTTCATTCCACAGTATGGGCATGAATTTATATTATGTGGAATTTCCTTTCCACAATTATTACATTTGCTTTTATCACTTCTTGTTACAAGTGCATAAACTATTAATCCAATAGGAAAAGCTATTATTGCCGCAATAGTCCATAACCACCAATATTCTTCTCCCTTTTTTCTAGAATCTATAGCAACCCAAACAGCTTGCCATATAAATGCTGCAAATATTATTAATATAAATAATAATGTCAATATCATAGCTATAATCATCTAAACTCCCCCTTTAAGTAAATTCAAC
>ERZ773181.2548-NODE-2548-length-11840-cov-8.731184_pt1 | contig 11840 bp, 13 predicted proteins | sample MGYA00581001_ERZ773181 | MGnify/ENA primary metagenome ERZ773181 (study PRJEB29015, sample SAMEA2737780) | human gut metagenome | biome: human gut; feature: human-associated habitat; material: faeces | place: China | collected 2012 ... | reverse complement strand
GAAGCTGTTAAGTGGTATAGAAAAGCCGCCGAACAGGGATATGCTCAAGCGCAATGCAATCTTGGGATTTGTTACGATTTTGGAAAAGGAGTGGAGAAGAATCCGACGGAAGCTGTTAAGTGGTATAGAAAAGCCGCCGAACAGGGATTTGCTCAAGCGCAAGGCAATCTTGGGATTTGTTACGCTTTTGGTGACGGAGTAGAGAAAAATCTAAGCGAAGCTGTTAAGTGGTATAGAAAAGCCGCAGAACAGGGAGATGCTCTAGCACAATGCAATCTTGGGATTTGTTACGCTTTTGGAAAAGGAGTGGAGAAGAATCCGACGGAAGCTGTTAAGTGGTGGCGAAAAGCCGCAGAACAGGGATATGCTCAAGCGCAATGCAATCTTGGGAATTGTTACGCTTTTGGTGACGGAGTAGAGAAGAATCTTAGCGAAGCTGTTAAGTGGTATAGAAAAGCCGCCGAACAGGGATATGCTCAAGCGCAATTCAATCTTGGGATTTGTTATTACTACGGTCAAGGAATGATACAAAATAATATAAAAGCTTACGCTTGGATTGCAGTGGCGTCCGCAAATGGATATGATGCAACAAAGGCCTTGCAGCTTTTAAAAGAAAAAATGACCCCGCTTCAAATTGAGAGAGCTCTTAGTTTGGCTGAAAATTATTCCAAAGGAATTTTTGACGAAACACCAAAGAAAGCAAACGCCACCAAAACAGGAAGCGGATTTGCAATAACGGCAAATGGATACATTGTCACAAATTGCCATGTTGTGGAGGATAGTTCCAAAATTACGCTTGTAAGAGATGGCTTAGAATATCCTGCAACTATTGTAGCGGCTGATGAAAGTAACGACATTGCAATATTAAAAATTTCTTCAAGCACAATTCCATTACCCTTAATTACAAGTAGAAAGACTAAGATTGGAAATGCTGTCTACTCTATGGGATTTCCGAATGTTCAATTGCAGGGCCTTTCTCCAAAATTTACAAGCGGGCTTATTTCATCTTTGACGGGCTTGCGTGACGATCCCAAACATTTCCAAATAAGCGTTCCGATTCAACCCGGGAATTCCGGCGGTGCATTAGTCGATAATAGGGGCAATGTAATAGGTGTTGTAACTGCAAAATTGAGCCAAAAAGCTGCAATAAATACGACGGGAACTATTGCCGAAAATGTTAACTATGCTTTAAAAAGCTCTTATGTTTTAATATTGCTGGAATCTTTGCCCGAAATTTCCGATAAGTTAATGGATGAAAATAGTAGTGAAATGCCATCAGATAAAATTGCAGAGAAGCTCCAAAATTCCACATATTTTATAATCGCCCAATAATAGTTGAATTTACCGCCAGTTCTTACAACCCTCGATGCCGTACAAATTCGGGAGAAATTGCAGGAGGTACTCGACGAGACTTAAAAGGCAATCTCTATCGCCGCAGACTCGATAAAAGAGCCTGTGGATATTGAAGATTAACGCGACTTCATCAAATAGTTTCTTGAATATGAAAAAGTCGGGAATTTCGCATAGATTTCATCAGTTAGGGAGTCTCCGTGCAAAACAACCGCAGGAATATCGAGCAAGGTGCATTGAATATATGCCATGTTGACGCAATGAATGTCTATGTCTTGGGCGATGATATAAAAGTCTCTCGGGGAAAAATTGAGATTTCGCAAAACGTCAAAAATTGCAATTACCATACTTCCCGCGCCACAGGTTGGCTCATTTATTGATAGCGGAATTTCCTGCCTTTTTAGATTTCCAACCGAAGATTGGGCAATCATTTTACTCACATAATAGGGAGTAAATACCTGCCCGCTTCTATGGTCTAAAGCATTGTTTAATCCCGCCCATTCCCCAAGAAAGTCTCCCGTTCGATATTCGAGAGCATTGACTAAAACAGAAAGGGCTTCCGCATAACCTTTTGGATTCTTGGAAGCCCTTTGCATTTGAATGATTTTTTCTTCGCGCTCTCGGTCAAATCGCAATACTTGTTGGAATGATAATCGGGATATAAGGCAAAATTCTGAGAAACTTTCCAATATCCCCTTACTTCCAGAGTGGATTGACTCAATGGCGTCTGAAAATTGCTTATGAAAGTTCTCGTACATTAGTAGTCCTCTGAAAAAAGCAGAGTGGTTGCGCTTCTGTCCCACTCGGTTATTATCCAAATTCTCCTATCATCTGGGAGTTTATATTCAGATAGCAGCCTTTCGCCGTTTTTGAGAGCCTCATCATTGCTCTTCCAGTCTTCCTTACATACATCGCCCCAATCTCCATTTGCGTGGCGGATAAGATAAGGAAGCATTGAAAATCCCTTCTTTTCGCAGTAGTTTGCAAGTGTCGTGGTTGCAACTACCTTTCGATTGGAGTATGAATCTGGCGTCCGAATTGGCGATTTTCAAGACAAGCCAAAGGTCCAAAAGTACCATACGAAAAAGGAATTTTACGACCTGTTTTATCAGTTTTTTAGAGATGTTAAAATATCGGAGATGAGCGGCAATGTCTGCGCAAAATGCGAAAACGTTAGGCGCATTCCGTGGGAACGCCTCGAAGAAGCATTGAGATTTGAATTTAATCTGCCTTATCCCGATGGTAGCCGTATGGGATTGGTAGACGAGGCAATTTCGGCATTCAAACATCGCTATGAAATACTTGGTTGATTTAAACTATACGCTTGTTGGAAATTCTCCGAAATGGGGAGAACCACGCATTACGCCGTTTTCAAGGCAAATTGAGCAGGAAACGTACCGCCAATGGCTTGTAGATTTTCTGCGGGATAAATATGCAATCCTCATTACGGCGCGTCCTATTCGATACAAAGAACAAACGCTTGCGAGGATTTTCTCCCAGACAAATTGGCAACCGCAGGAATCGTATTTTGCGGGGATTTCCGCTACCCCTCACGAAATCAAAGAAGACCTATTGTTACGGTATATCTTCCCGAAACACGGTAAAAATGGCGCGGATTTCTTCGGAATCGAAAGCAATCCGAAAACGCGAGCGATGTATGAGAAATACGCGATAATATCTTGTAATCTTGATAGATTTGTATATGGATAGCTCAAAATGAAAATGTTTATATCAACAATTCTTCCTTCGCTCATTTCAATTTCTATTTCCATTTTTTTATTTTATAAAGGATGGAAATATCGAAAAGATTTTCTTGTAGAGAAAAAAAAGGTAAAAGAAGAGTTTGAAAGAACAAAATCTATACTGAATTTTCAAAGAGAAGAAATTGAAAGAGCCTTACAATTGGATAGAAAAAAATATAAAGACATAGTAACCGAATGTGATTCGGTTCTAAATTTTTTTCAAATGATTCAGACAAACCCCAAAATTCATAATACTGATGTTTTTTGTAAAAACAGTAGTATAATTGAATCTTATAATTCCGAAAAGTCTATAACATTTTTTAATAGTGATATAGAAAAAGATTGGCAAAATTTTCTAAAAAGCTCGAATGCGCTATTAACTTACATATCATTAAATACGTTCCCTTGTAGAGATTTGAATTTTATAAATTGTAATGAAATCCCTCCTGAATGGGATTTCAAAAGATTCGATAGTGTAAGATTTGAAATAATAAATTTAGCAACCACAGCCATAAATGCTTATACTGATTTTTACGATACAGGGAAGAGAAAATTGATTGTATGATTTTTGACACCTTGTCGTCTTGTATGGAACTTCATACGGACGACAAAATTATTTCAAGACAGAGCAACTGGGTGTTCGACGAACACGTCGCGCCCGAATTCGACAAGCACGTCAGAAAGAGCGTTCCTAATTATGTACACGTTCAGGAACTGGCTGAAACGTTTTCAGACTGGTTTACATATCCCAATTCCACGGTTATAGACTTTGGAGCGTCCACAGGAGAGACTCTGCGCCGAATAAAACGCCGCCATTCAAAAACGCTCAATCTCATCGGCTACGACAATTCTCAAGCTATGATAAATCAGGCGAAACTCAAAGGCATAGACATCACATTCGCAGACCTTGAAAAGCCTTTAGATTTCCCGAATATTTCCTATGCGGTTTCGCTCTATACTTTGCAATTCCTGCGTCCATACGCTCGTAATGCCCTATTGAAGCGTATATACCACTGCTTGGAAAACTGCGGTGGAATGTTCGTAGTCGAGAAAGTACTCGGCTCTACCGCACAAATGCAGGACATCTTACAGCAGCTCTATTGGGAGATGAAAGCAAAGAACGGCTTTAGTTCCGAGCAAATCATAAACAAGGCGAAAGCCCTACGCGGCTGTATGTACCCGAAAACCGTTGCCGACAACGAGGCGGAATTTAAATCAATCGGCTTTAATTCCGAAATCGTTTTCAAGGAATCGCAGTTCTGCGGTTGGCTTTTAACGAAATGAAGCTTAGGGATATTCTCAAGGACGCTTGGACTCCCGCCGACCGTCGCGAGCCTTGGCGTTGGTGCGAAGACCACATAAGAAGCATTCCGTATTCACCGCTTCCTGGACCATTCAGGAGCGAAAATTCGCCTTGGATTAGAGAGGTTATGGAGGCAATCGTCGACCCTAAAATCCGCCTTGTCTCAATTATTGCCGCCGTTCAAAGCTCCAAGACTACAAGCCCAGAACTCACACTTTGCTACATTATTGCCAATCTGCCCGGCCCTTGCTTGTGGCTTGACCAGACGGACGAAGACGCAAAAGACGAATCGGAAAGCCGCCTGCAAAAACTCTTTGAAAGTTGCGAGCCGGTAAAAAAGCTATTTCCCAAGAACAAAAATAAACAGCGCAACTGCACAATTCACTTCTCAAATGGAATGACGCTTTGGTTGTTGGGCGCATACAACAAGACCAACCTCCAACGCCGTTCAATCCGCTGGCTTTTCGGGGACGAAACTTGGCGATGGCCAGTCGGACATATGGCGGAAGCGGAGGCGCGAACTACGGCATTCGGGTGGCTCGGCAAATGCGTGTTTATGTCTCAGTGTGGAGAGGAAAACGACGATACCCATCGCAAATTTGAAACAACCGATATGCGCGAATGGCACTACAAGTGCCCCAAATGCGGCAAATACATTCCCTACAAGTGGGAAAATGTCGAGTGGGACGACGACTGCAAAGACGAAAACGGCGAATACGACTTTTCAAAAATCAATCATTCAACCGCCTTGAAATGCCCCGAATGTGGCGAATATTTTGAGGATTCCGACAGAATGAGGCGCATTCTCAATAAGGACGGAAAGTTTATCGCGCTCAATCCGAATGCTTCAAAAGAAAACGTGGGCTTTCATTGGAATGCGCTTGCTTCTATGAGTGGGGGCAAGCTTGCCGAGCTTTACCTTCGCGCGAAAATTGCCGCAAGAAAGGGCGACAGCTCTTTGCTTCAACAATTCTACCAGAAACGCCTTGCGCTTGCTTGGAGGGAATTTGCCGATGACTACCGACTGGAAATTGCGTCTGGCAGCTACAATTCGGGAGATGCTTGGGACGAGGAAGCGGGCTTTAACAAGCTCGGCGAAATCATCGCTCCGCCTTTTACCGAAAACGAGGTTATTGCGCCGCTTCGCATAATGTCGGTTGACGTTCAGATGAACTGTTTTTACTTGGTTGTCCGCGCTTGGAGCATAAACGGTTCGAGCCGTCTTCTATGGCACGAAAAGGTGCTAACGTGGGAAGACATCGAGGAAATCCAAAAGCGGTTTAAAATTTTGGACAATCTTGTGTTTGTCGACTCGGGATATAATTCGTTCGAAGTCTACAAGCATTACGGAGAGCGGAATTGGATTGCGCTTATGGGCGACAACAGGGCGAACTTCTTCCACAGACTTCCGAACGGAAAGACGGTTTTGCGGTTTTACTCGCCAGTAAAGCACATATTTATTTCGCGCTACGTTAAGTGCCGTATGCACTTTTGGAGCAATTTGAATGTAAAAGATACCTTAGCCCGTATCCGAAGAAATCAAAATCCCGCAAATGGAGCGACTTGGGAAGTGCCTACGGATATTTCCGAGGATTATTTAAAGCAAATGGAGTCCGAACACCGCATAAAAAAGGGCAACTCGTGGATATGGGAGCAAATCGGCAACCGTCCAAACCACTATCTTGATTGTGAGGCGATGAATTGCGCAGGTGCACTGATGTTGAAGATAATCGGAAATGAGAATTTAAAGGTAGAATAACTTTTTTGACATTCGCCAATTTAATATGGCGAATTACAACTATAAACGCGGCTATACTGTTGAAGAACTTGAGGTACTTCTTGTACAGGTAAAGGCAGAACGTGAAAAATACCTTTCTTCGGCATCTGATAGCGGGAGTTCTTACTCCCGTATAGCTCTGGCGGAAATCGAGAAGAAATTTAACGGCATAATGGACGCTTTGGAGGTTCTTGTGCCAGAAAAGTATGCTCCCCAAAGGCGCGTATCTTATAACGGAGTTCTGGGAGGAGTGATACAATGACGAGCTTCCGAAAAAAGATTGCCAACTTCTTTTACGGCATAGGAGGAGCTTTTGAGTCAGCAATAGTTTCACCCTCTCGGGGAAATCCAAACACGATAAATCCCTCCGACGCAAAGATAGAACTTCCCGCTTATACGCGAACCGAGCTTGTTCGCAAGGCCCGCTACCTTGAAAAGAATAGCGGACACATCAGAGGAATATTGAAAGATTTAAAGGTTTACGGCATAGGGAAAGGAATTTATCCAAGCGCGAAGTCAGATAACCACGAATGGAATAAAGAGGCCGAAAACTTCTTTTTCCGTTGGGCGAGGCATTGCGACATCACAAACCGCTATTCTTGGCGCGAGTGCCAAGTGATGATACTAAGAAGCCTTGTTGTTGACGGAGAGGTTTTTGTTATAAAAACCTTCAATAGTTTTGGGGTAGCCAAAATACAAATAATCGAAAGTCACCGCCTAATGTCGCCAAGTATCGCAACTACTGAGCGCATTATAGACGGAATTGAATTTGACCGCTATGGCAGAGCTAAGAACTACTACTTCTTAATCGGAGAACATAGTAATACCACAAAAGTTCCCGCAAGCGCAGTGCTTCATATATTTGACGCCGAACGCATATCGCAATCGAGAGCATATCCGCAAATTCAACACTCGATAAATGATGTTATAGACAGGAAAGAGATTCTCGCTCTCGAAAAGAAGAAGGTTAAGTCAATCTCCGACATAGTGCATATTTTAAAGGGCGCACCGACATGCTCGACTCGCTCGGCAACACCACCGCCGCGACCGGCAAGGGATTCGCTATAGGCTCCGCCGCGCTGACCGCCCTCGCCCTGCTCGCCTCTTACGTGGAAGAATTGCGCATTGGCCTCGTCCGCGTAAAAGACTCTCCGGAAATCACCGAATTCGCCAAGGAAACCATACAAAAGTTCTCCGAAATCTCCAGCGGCGTCGAGTCTGCCAGCCTCCTCGACTTCATGACCGTCTACTAGGTCAACCTCATGAATCCGAAAGTGCTGCTCGGCATGTTCGTGGGCGCCATGATGTCCTTCCTCTTCTGCGGCCTCACGATGAACGCCGTGGGACGCGCCGCCAACCAGATGGTAAACGAAGTTCGCCGCCAGTTCCGCGAAAACCTCGGAATAATGAAGGGCACTTCCGAACCCGACTACGCGCGCTGCGTGTCGATTTCCACCAAGGCCGCCCAGAAGGAAATGCTATTCCCCTCGCTGCTGGCGGTTATAGCGCCGGTGGTCACGGGTCTTCTGCTCGGCGTGTCGGGGGTACTCGGACTCCTCGGAGGGTCGCTCGCGTCAGGCTTCGTGCTCGCCGTGTTTATGGCCAACAGCGGCGGAGCGTGGGATAACGCGAAGAAGTACATAGAACAGGGCAACTTCGGCGGAAAGGGCTCCGACGCGCACAAGGCCGCCGTCATCGGCGACACGGTGGAAGACCCGTTCAAGGATACGTCAGGGCCCTCGCTCAACATTCTCATAAAGCTCATGAGCATGGTGGCGATAGTCATGCCGGATTCACCGTATCGTATTCCCTGCTCTAAAATTTGGCGAATGCTTTTTGGCGCGGGGCTGTGTTAAGAAAGCCTTTTAAACCTCCCGCGCATTAAACATGCGCCACGCAAAGGAGTTTTTGAACAGTCGGCGATCCGCGCCGCCCGAACTCCAAACATATTCGAACCTCCCTTATGGGAGGTTCGTTTTTTTGGGGGGACGGAAGAAACAGTCAAGCCTCGGAAACAATTGCCATAATATGCTCCCCCCGGTATGGGAGCGGCAATGCCGCCCTGCGGAAACGGTTGAAAGGGGGCGCACAATCCCCCCTCATATTCCAACCTATTTCCTCCGTCGGCGCGCGGCGGCGCAAAATGCGAACGCGCCGATAAGAGCCGCGACTGCCGCGGGTTCGGGGACGATCGAAAGGTTTGCGGTGATTGTCGAAATGCCGTCCAGCTCGGATATGCTTATCTTGCCTGCAATCCCGTCTTGGAGTTTCAGGGTGAAGTCGTCGGCGGAAACATTGCTGCCATCTGTTGCAAACGACATCAAATCCGCGCTCCACCCGTCGCTTTCGGAGTCCTCTATCCACGCCTGCAAATCGTAGGCGGAGACGTTTAATTCGAGCACCAGCGGTGAGGCTCCCGCAACTTTTGTCATAGCCCCGTCCACCTGGATGAAGTCGCCGTCGGTTTTCGCGAGGTCGAAAACCACCGTTCCGCGGTAGAACGACATGGTGTCAAACGTCACCCTGCCGATTTCCGTGTCCGCCGCAGTCCCCGTCGCGCTGAACACCGCTTCGGAAGGTCTGTTGTAGCCCATTATCATGAGGCTGCCGCCCTTCATTCCGCCGTACATTCCCAGATCGAGCCTGCCGCCGCTCACCTCGACTTCGTTCAGCGCGTTGGGGGAATCGGAAAAAACTCCGTTGCTCAAAGACCATCCCTGCGTCTCCGTAAACCTCATAATCTGGCGGCCGTTCGCGGTGTCGCTTGCCGTCATTCGCACATTCAGCTTGTTGTCCGCAAGTTCTCCGGCGGAATCTATTGTCAAAAGCCCGCCGGTGTACTCGCTCGTTCCGGAGTTTGTAAAAATCAGCTCGGTAGTGTTCGCGGAGGACGCATTCCCGCCGAGCTGTATCATTCCGTTTTGCTCTATCGACAAACCGCCCAACATGCGTGTAAACGTGCCGGATTCCGACGGAGAAAGTTTAAGTATATTATCGTCTCCGTTTGAATTTTTGACAGTCAAAACTCCGCCGACCGAAAAGGTCCGAGTAGAGACGTATAAAGATGCCGAATCAAGATCATGCGCCGAAGGATTGGGAATTTGCGAATCTATTGTAAAATCGCCGCCGATTTTCACATCTCCGCTGCCGCGAAATGCGACGCGCGTCATGTACCAATCCGCGGAGCTCCGAGCGTCGGAAAAGAGAAAATCGCCGCGCGTTTCCAAAACCGCTCCCGCGTTAATTTGAAAACCCAAAATCGGCTGGTTGGTCTTCGTATCGCGCAAATTGACAGTCAGGTTTTTAACAGAAATAGTTTGGCTTCCGGAAATTTCCAGCAAGTTTTTATCCCAAAATTCCTCGGGCAAATCAACTATGTTGTAAGTCAAATTTCCGGCAGTGAGAGAAGAGGACGCTATCGCTATGGTGTAATCCGAGGGTACTTCGGATAATGAACAGCTTATGGCGATATTTGTAGAAGAGTCGATTTCGCCGGAATACGCCTCTCCGTCTAAGGTGTAAAATGAGGGATCTGTGACGCTCACGGGGAAAGCGGAATCCGACGTGAATGTTCCTTCAATGTCGACCGCCTGCGAAGATTGCGGCAAAATCCACAAGGCTGCGGCGCAGAATGGGAGAATTTTAGATATTGATTGCATGGTTTAGGGGATTGGAGGATTGCGAATGGCGAAAACTCAAGCGAATGACCCGCCCGTTTTCGATGTAATGCAGACTATTCAATTTCAAAAATATGTCAAATATTAAATAATATTATCCCCTTCACGCAAATTTTTGCTCCCCCTCAAAATTTCCTTGTTTCCCAAAACTTCAACCCTCTCCTCTTTCCGCTTATTTCCTCTCTAAACCAAGCTCATACGCAAAATCCCGTGGGCGCAACAAACCTTCCGCAAAGATTCCAAGGCGGAGATTCGGAGCAAAAAATACGCCGCCGCTGATGCCACACCCGAAATAAAGGACGCAGGGAAAGGCTCGAAGTCAAAATCTAAATCCCAGTATAACGACAGCTCTCTTGCTAAAATCGGGGACGGAGGTCTTACGGCAACCAGATACGATGTATCAGAAAAGCAGCTCAATGAATCGAAAAAGCAGTCTAAGCTCTTATCGAAAATTGCGGAAAATACAGAAAAACAAGCTTCTAAGAGCGAACTTTTGATGAAGTAAATTTTACATTTCTCGTTTACTTTTGAAAGCCTAAATATCTTAGGCTGTTAGAGTAGATATAGGGATAACATATACTCCATCGGGTCTTTGATGGGCAAATCCATTAAGGGTAATAACGGCGAGTGCCGTTGGTTTAGCGACTTTAGTTGTATCTATCTTATTTGCGAATTTTTTTAAATTTTTAGCCGCTTCCTCTACCATTGAAAGTCCCATTTTTACTTCAAGCGCTATATAGTCTCCACTTTCATTCTCTATGATTGCATCAACTTCAAGGTTTGATGAGTCTCTATAATGCATTACCCTGCCGCCAAATGTTTGCGAATATATACGCAAGTCTCGAATGACCAGAGATTCGAATATAAAACCGAAATAATTTAAATCTTTTAGTAATTTTTCTCTGTCCAATTTGAGTATACCACATACCAAAGAAGGATCGGTAAAATGCCATTTTGACGCCTGACGCAATGTTGCGGTTGAACGTATATGCGTATTCCACGCCGGTAATTTTTCGATAAACATCAATCTTTCCAAGGCATCTATATAGTCGGAAGCGGTTTCCTCTTTAAATGCGCCGGCACTTCCACGCACATCTCTCGTAAGAGTTGATACAGGAGCTTCAGTAGATATATTGCGGGCTATACTTTGCATAAGTCTGAAAACCTTATCCGGGTCTCGACGTTTATCAGAGACCCTGCTTATATCTACTTCCGCCGTCAAGGAAGCATAATCTCTTGAAAAATCCAAGGATTGCGAAAGAGATTTTCCTATAAGTCCGGGCCATCCTCCTATAAGAATCTTTTCGGCAATATCATCTAATGAAGTTGTTACCGATTCAGATGATATTTTATTTTTTTTAAATAATTCGTTCAACGAAACCTCTCCAGATGACCAACCGGACTCAAAAAGCGACATAGTCCTCATCCTCATTACAGAAAAACGACCTGCTCCCGAATGTCTTCTTGTTTTTTCATCCGGATTTGCAGAACCTGCTAAAATGAACATTCCCGACTTCTTTTCCTCATCTACTTTATGGCGTATAAGATTCCATAATTCCGGGAATTCTTGCCATTCGTCAAGCAAACGGGGATATTCTCCATTTAAAACTTTTTCTGGATCTACTTGCATTGCAAGTCTGACCTGCGCATCCGTATCTATATGAACCATACTATTTGCCGTTTGAGAAGCTGTCTCCGTTTTTCCGCATGCCTTTGGACCATATATAAGTACGGCTCCTGCATTATTTAACCTTCGTGCAAGTTCCTTATCGGCAAATCTCTTGTAGTATTTCATGGCAAATAGTGAAGCATGCAGAGGGATAAATGTAAAGAAAATAAAGGGATAAAAGCGATATTTGTAGAGGGATAAATATCAAGACATTTAGATAAGACTCTCTGCACTTAGTAAGTCTTTTTTTGACAAATTTCCCTTTAGTAATGAAAGTACGCTTACAAAACGGAGAAGTTTGTTTTCTCAGGGATTCGGGGGA
>ERZ773181.2543-NODE-2543-length-11852-cov-2.775451_pt1 | contig 11852 bp, 23 predicted proteins | sample MGYA00581001_ERZ773181 | MGnify/ENA primary metagenome ERZ773181 (study PRJEB29015, sample SAMEA2737780) | human gut metagenome | biome: human gut; feature: human-associated habitat; material: faeces | place: China | collected 2012 ... | reverse complement strand
TGATGGGCTATCAGCCGTGGACAAGCACGGAGATCATCGCCGTTTCCAAGGTGCTGGGCATCCCCACCGACCAGATCGGCACGTTCTTCTTTGAGGACGCGCCCAAAGGCGGAAAGGGGGCTGCATGATGGAAGATTTCTGGGATCCATACGGGGAGCCGCCAGAGCCGCCGGAACACTTCGACTTCATGGAGGACTGCGAGATTGAAGAGGACGGTTTGCCGCCCGTGGAGAACCTGCAGACGGCGTGCGGCCATGGCGTGCCAGAGCGAAGCCCGGCCATGATCGATGGCGTTTTGCGCAAGGGCCACAAGATGCTGCTGGCAGGCCAGCTACCGCCGACGATCGGCGGCGGCATTGGCCAGTCGCGCCTGTCCATGCTGCTGCTCGGCAAGGCACATATCGGTGAGGTGCAGGCGTCTGTCTGGGACGACGAGACGACCGCCGCCTGTGAGCGGGCCGGCATCCTGCTGCTGTAAATACGTTTCTATGCAAATGCCCGGAGCCATCGGCTTCGGGCCTTTTGTCGTGTATTTTTGCGCACTTTGTCGAATTAAGATGTGAAACATGGCCGAATCCCCGCACAAAGGTGCCGTGGTGTGTTATACTGCCCCACGCAAAGGAGGGCGGACGATGCAGTCGTTGTTTCAAAAATACAGGCACGCGCTCTGGTTTCTGCTCTTCGGTGCGCTGTCGGTTTTTTATTTCGTGTCGCAGCACCTCGGGCTGCGGTATCATGTCGTGCATTTGCCGCTCGATGACTGGCTTCCGTTTTGGCCGGGCTTTATCGTGTTTTATGTTTTGTGGTATTTCTATGTGCCGGGGTGCATGCTCTGGGCCTGTTTCCGGGCCAGGGATGTGTTTTACCGGCAGGTGGCGGCGCTGTTTTCGGGTGCGTTTGTCTGTGCGGCCGTGTTTGTGCTTTATCCGACGTGTGTGGATTTTCGCCCGAGCGCAGCGGGGCCCGGCTTGGCTCGTGCGCTGTGCCGCCTGATCTATGCTAACGATGCGCCGGTCAACGTGTTTCCGAGCCTGCACTGCTATGAGGCGCTGGTCATGCATCTGGCGACGTTTCGCGTGCCGCCGCTGCGCGTACGGAAGCGGCTGCGTCTGGCGTCCGCTGTATTGGTCATTTTGATCTGCCTGTCCACGCTGCTCATCAAGCAGCACTCTGCGGCGGATCTCATCGCCGGCTGCGCACTTGCCGTGGCCGCGCATTCGCTGACAACGTATCTGTTTTCCAAGAGGAGGTCTCACCATGATCATACGACCGTTTAATGCTGCCTATCTGCTGCTCCTTGCGTTTGCCGCCGGAGCGGTCGTGCTGCTGTGGGCTCTGCTGCGCGGCCGGTCGGAGCGCTGCCGTGCCGCCGTGCTTATCGCGCTGTGTGCAGTGAACATCATCGGATTTTTCGTCTATAAAGGCTTTTTGTCCCGGGATGTGCAGTTTTTGCAGGCGTCGGGGCTCGACCGGTTCAACTGGTTCAGCGAGCTGCCGCTGCAGCTTTGCAACATCAATATGTTCCTCATCCCGATCGGCATCCTGACGCACCGGCGCTCCTTGCTCGGGTTTGCCTTTTTCGTCGCGCCGCTCGGTGCACTCATGGCGCTCGTGTTTCCGGAGGCGCCGTTTGTTGGCTACTCTCTGTGGCTGCCGCGGATGCTTGGCTTTTACGTTACGCATATCCTCATCATCGCCTGCGGTCTGAGCCTCGTGACGCTCGGCTTTTACCGACCGGATTTTCGGGACATTCCCGGTATTGCGGGCACGTTTTTGCTGCTCGGTATCGGTGCGCTGGCGGTCAATTTCCTGCTGCGGCACACGGTCTGCCCGCTGGCAAACTACTTCTTTGTTTACGGCGGGGACGTGGACATCAGCATCCTGAACCTGTTCTGGAAGTGGCTGCCCGTGCCGTTTTTGTATGAGATGCCGGCGCTTCTGATCCTTGTCGGCTATATGGCGCTCATCTGCCTGCTCTTTTCCGCGCGGGATCAGCGCCGCGCCCGGGAGATCGCCGCGGTATAAAAAACAGCCTGATGCATATGCGTCAGGCTGTTTGCTTTTTGAGCGCAAAAAGACCGCTGCGGACGCAGATTCCGCAGCGGTTCGTGGAGCGGGATACGGGAATCGAACCCGCCGAAAATCGCCGTAAAACCATTGAAAACACTACATTTTCTGATTTCAGTTAGCATTTTTCGTTAGTATTTTGCGCGAAAAACCCGGCCATAGCATTTTCTGCCTTTACCCGGTCAGCGTTTGCGATGTGCGTGTAAATGCGTATCATGGTCTGGTTGTCTGCCCATCCGCCGAGCTGCATCATCTCCAGCTCCGGCACGCCTAGGTGATACCCCAGCGACGCGAAGCTGTGCCGAAGCCCGTGCGTGCCGACCCGCGGCAGCCCATTGCGCGCGCACACGCGGTTGATCTGGTGGTAAATCGTGTTCGGGTTACAGCGCACAACCGGCCCGGACTTGTCCTCGACGGCCTCCAGCGCGGCCAGCAGCTCCGGTATCATGATAGGGATCGTGCGTGTGGAGGACCGGTTTTTGTTGGATGCCTTTTGCTGCGGCCGCTGATCCTCGCCGATGACGACCGCACCGGATACGCGGATCGTCTTTGCGGTCAGGTCTATGTCCGACCAGTTAACCGCCATGATCTCCGATCGGCGGAGGCCGTGCAGCGCCAGCAGCGCGGGAATGGCAAACGGCTCGTTTGCAACGTCTGCCACAAAGATTCTGATTTGCTCCGGGTCGAGCCATTGGCGCTCGTTCGGCGGCACTTGCGGCAGCGTTACCTTTGGCACGTCGTACCCGCCGAATTTCAGCGCGGCCGCGACCATCATCCACGCATTTTTCAGCGTCTTCGGTTTCACGCTTTTTGCCTCGGCGCTCACAATCGACTGCCAGTTCGTGATCTCACGGACTGGCTTTTTCATTTGCGCGGCGAACCGATTCCGGGACATGGATTTGTATTCCCGGATTGTTGACGGCGACAGCACGCCGCGCTTGGCGTCGATGTATGCCGTCACGCACTGTTCCAGCGTTTGCGTGCTCTTGCAGGGTAGACGCTTCCCGTTGCGGTAGTCCGCCTTGATCTTCTCCGCCTGTCGGATGCACTCCGTCCGCGTCGCCGCCGACACCGGCACGCTCGCTCCGCCGAGGCGCATCTGGATAAACCACGTTCCGCTTTTCAATTTTCGCGGCTCTGGTACTTTCATCGCGTGTTATCACCGCCTATCAGCGCGTCCGGCACCGGGTGCCATTCTCGATATGCGGCAAGCATCTCGGAATAGTCCTGTGGCTCAATTTCTGTAAAAACAGGATGATTCTTTTCCGCGTAGTATTCCCGGGCCGTCGCACAATAGTGCTCTAAATCGCTGTCCGCAAGGTCAAGCAATTCCTGCGCCCGGTCAACCGTTGCCTCGGCGGCGGCAAACCGCTCCCGCTCCCGCTGCAGCCGCATTGTTTGCAGGGCTAGCAGCGCGGCCAGAGCAATGCACACGGCTGCCAGCAAAACAATTACCGCCTTCCTTGGCGCCCGTTTTCGCTGTATTTCCGGCGCGTCATTCTGATAATTCACAACGCTTCCCCCTTTTTGCATATTGTTTTCCGCCTGCGCCACAATACCGCAAGCGGCCTGCACCATCAAGATAGCACAGCTTTCCGCTTTCTGCAACAAAATCCCCGAAAACGGAAATTTTTTGGTCGGAATACCGGCCAAAAACGACACGCAGCCGCAAAAATGTGGTAAGGTAGTGCCAATATGCGGAACAACGTACGTTACTATAGATTATACAAGGGCGTAAGTCAGCGCTGGCTTGCGCAGAAAGTGGGGTGCAGCCATAGCACACTAGGGGCAATCGAACGCGGAGAAAGCGCGCCCAACGTATACCTGGCGCTGCGGATCGCCCGGGCGCTGGACGCGACAGTAGAAGAACTATGGAGGGAGAACCATGACAGATGAGCAATGGAGGGCGTACTTACGGGCAGAAATTGAGCGGCTGTTGGATGCGGCCGGAGAGCGTGAGCTGCGGCTGACGCTGAAATTTCTGCGCACTGCCGCGTGAAAAAGAAAAACACCGGCAAAACACTGGCAAAACGCACGCAAAGACAAACGAACGCACGAAAAGCAAAGCGGATCAGGAAATCAATCCTGATCCGCTTTTTTGTTTTCTTCGGCGAGCTGGAGAGCGAAATCTTCAATTTCTGCCCAGCGCTCGGCCGGCAGGCGGGACAGTGCCAGCAGGAAGCGGCGGCGGAAATTATCCTCTTCGCCGCGCATGACATCGCCGACAAAGGCCATGACTTCCTCGTCACGCGAGATCTGCACGAACATCGCGCCCTCGCCGGTGCGCAGCCAGTGCTCGGAGACACCGAACTCGCGGCAGATGGAAACGATAGAGGAATCAGGCGGGTCATTTCTTCCGGATTCCCATTGCGCGACCGTGTTTCCCTTCACGCCAATTTCGGCACCGAACTTTTCTTGCGTCATGTCAAGCTCCCTGCGCAGCTTCTTGATACGGGTGTTCATTGTTTCACCGCCTTTCTTTAATGCAAATTATAATCCGTGATCTTCTCAAAGTCAACAGAACATTTTCACAGAAACAAAAAAATTCACAAAAACACGAAAGCCTATTGACGAACGTGTTTTTGTGAAGTAGAATGTTCACAGAAACAACAGGAGGTGAACCTGATGAAGCGAAACGAGAAAACCAAAGTCTTTTACAAGGACGGGCAAATCGGCATCCCGTGCGTCCATTTCCACTATCTCGGCGCGGACGTATGGATCGAGTCAAGCAAGTCCAAAGACTTTCTGCGCCGCTGCTTCTGCGTGTTTCGCGCAGAACGGCACGCAAGAATTGTCCTCCGCCACCTGCGGGAGATTCAGCAGATAACGGAGGACATCAACAAGAGTGGATGGGCGGACTAAAGCGTAACCTTGCCCGCGAGCGAGGCCATGGCCCGAAGCTGAGCAATCCAATCTTCACGCATCGGGTTCATGGCTCCGCAAGCATCGCAGCGGAACGCATCGCCGGAGAAAGTAACCGGAATGTACATGAGCGCGCCGCACTTCTGGCAGGGAAACGCGCAAGCACTCTCCGGCTCGGGTATCGATCGCATACAACTCACCACCTTTCTATAAGAGATGCCAATAAAATAACACAAACACCAGAAGATAACAAGCCAACGGCTCCTTTCGCTGTTGAGGAGGTGAACAAAACGGAGATCATGAAGATCCCCGGCGAGGTGCGCCGGGCGCTGCGCCACGCACCGACGGCAGAGCCGCCCCGGCCGCTGCCGATGGCAGAGGCGGGCGAGGTGGTAAAGGACGCGAGCAGCGTATGGGACTATCTGACCGGGGCAGGAGCACCGGAGCCGGTGCGGGAAGCGTTCAAGCGCGTGTGTGAGCGCGCAGGCGTGCCGTACATCATCGAGCCGGAAACAGCGGATTGTTGAGGCGCTCTTGCGTTTCCGCAATCAACTGTTTCAGCGCCGTGACGGCGCAGCGGTGGCAGACGTCGGAACCGTCTGCATCGTCGCAGTAGTTCGGCATTGGCGTGCCGTCCTCGCTGACATTGAAGAAAAACATATGTTTTCTGCCGAGATCCCGCGGGCAGGAAACGCGCGTGTATGGCTGGTTCATTTGCTCACCTCCTTCACGCGATTTTCACCACAACATTACCACAAAATGACGCATTCCGCAACGGAAAGGAAGTGATCCCATGCTGACAAAATCCGAACAGAAAATGCTCGAGCAGCTCATGCGAGCCATGCAGAACATGACCAACCTCCAGAAGGCGCAGCTTTGCGCATTCACCGAGGGCTTTGCAATGGCGCTCGAAGCCGGGAAAGCCTCGTAACAGGGGCTTTTTCGACCTCGGAAACCATCTGGCAACCGTTTGGCAACCATCTGGCAACCGAGATAAGTAAAGGTTTAGTCTTAGCCAAGATTCAGCCAAGAGTAGTGTAAGAGGGAGAGGGCGTGCGCGCGAGCGCGACGCCGCCCCCGACGAAAGGAGAAAACGAATGGATAAAAACGCAGCCAACCAGCACGATGCAGACGCAGCGCTGGAGGCAGAGATCGCGCGGCTGCGCGAGGACGAGCACGTCAAGCTCGCCAAGCGCTACAAATACGCCCGCAACCGCCGCAAGCAGTATCTGTACCAGCTCCGCTACTACCAGAAGAAAGGCCGGGAGCTTGCCGCCCTCGGCGTGACGATGGACAACCTCGACGAGATGCTCTGCGATAACGGAGGTGACACGTAATGCCGAAGCTGAAACGGCGCACCAGCCGCTACGATCAGCTGCAAGCGCTGCTTTACGGGCAGCTCCGGATGCACGGCACGAAGCCGGAGGATCTGCTCGGCTGCTGCCGCGAGACGGCGGCGAAGCGCCTGAGGGACATCGACCGTATGCCGGTCGGCGACCTGCTCACGCTCGGCCGCTGCTTAGATATACCGATCGCGGACCTGCGCGCCGCGATCAAGTACCAGTAAACCGGAACAACGAAAGGAGAACCAAGTGGAAAACGAAATTGTTGCCTACAAAGGCATGGACAGAAAAATGCAGTGCCGTGGGATGCAGTACGAAGTCGGCAAGGAATTCTCCGTCGACGGAGAGATCAAGTGCTGCGGCAACGGGCTGCACGCCTGCGAGCGGCCGCTGGATGTGCTCGGCTACTACGCGCCGGGCGACGGCAGCCGGTACTTCCGCGTGACACAGAGCGGCGACCTTGCGCGAGACGGCAACGACAGCAAAGTCGCATCCCGCAAAATGCGCGTCGACGCCGAAATCGGCATCCCCGGCCTTGTAAAGGCGCACATCGAATACGTAAAAGCGCATACAACGTCCGAATATACCGACCCGGAACGCGCTACCGCCGGATACCGTGGCGCAGCTACCGCCGGATACCGTGGCGCAGCTACCGCCGGAGACTATGGCGCAGCTACCGCCGGAGACAGTGGCGCAGCTACATCGCGTGGGAGCGCGTCCGTTGGCGCAAATGGCATTGCGTGTGCGCGCGGCAACAACGTTCGCGTGAAAGGCGGCCTTGGCGCGATCCTTGTTATCGCCGAGGAACAGCCGACCGACTACAACATCGCGCATTGGAAGGCTGTCGAAGTCGACGGCGAAACGGTAAAGGCGGATACGTGGTATCGGCTGGTAGACGGGAAACTGGTGGAAGCAGGTGACGCCGAATGAAGGTATTCGGCGACCCGCGCGCGCGGGCAAAGGCGCGCAGATACATCGTGTGGTGCGCGGAGGACGTGCTGTTCTGCACGGGGCTGTTCGGCGGTATCGCGCTGGCTGGGTGGGTGTTTCACGTGGTCTTCGCGGCACTGGGGGTGGCGTGTTGAAACACCTCGGCGACATTACAAAACTCGACGGCGCGACCATCGAGCCGGTGTGGTGCGTGACGGGCGGAAGCCCGTGTCAGGATCTGAGCATCGCTGGCAAGCGTGCCGGTCTCGCAGGCGCGCGAAGCGGCCTGTTTATGGAGCAGATCAGAGTGATAAAGGAGATGAGGGAGCATGACAAACAGCTTGGCTGGGCAGGAGAGCTTATTCGTCCAAGATACATGGTCTGGGAAAATGTCCCGGGAGCGCTCAGCAGCAACAAAGGCCGAGACTTCGCGGCCGTGCTCGAGGAAACGATCCGCATCGTCGAACCGGAAGCCCCCAGTGTTGAAGTGCCTGAAAAAGGCTGGCCTACCTGGGGCGGGTATCGGGACGTGGACGGACGATGGAGCGTGGCTTGGCGAGTACATGACGCGCAATACTGGGGAGTGCCCCAGCGTCGTCGTAGAATCGCGCTTGTCGCAGATTTTGGAGGCGACACCGCACACGAAATACTGTTTGAGCGCACGGGCGTGTCAGGGGATATTGCGGAGAGCGGAGCGGCGGGGGAAGGACTTGCCGAAACTGCTGAAGGAAGTTTTGATCCGGCAGTCGGAGATTGTATGACGGCTTGGGACTGTCAAAGCAAGCACATTTTTGATACGAACGGGAAATCTCCTACATTGCAAGGCGGCGTGGGTGGCGGCGTGAACAATCCGGCTATCTTTACGGCTATACCCATCAACGACAAAGCCACGCGCTGGCAAGGCGGCAGAGAGCGCCGCAACCACGATGGAAGCGGAAACGGTCTTGGCATCGGCAAAGAGGGCGACCCATCACCCACGCTGACCTCCGGCGACCGGCATGGGGTGATGGCGGTGGCGCTGGATATGACGCACGCCGGCGATGTGATCCGCGAATGCGGAGAGACCGTGCCGAGCCTGCAAGCGCGAATGGGAACAGGCGGGAATCAAGTGCCGCTGACGTATCAGATGCAAGACTTTGGTGATTACCGCCGGGCTGACGTTGCCAGCGCGTGCAAACAGCGGGACTACAAGGACAGCACGGATCTGGTTATCGGAATTGACGGAGAATGCAATGCCTATATAGAACAATATGGCACACTGCGAGCGCACGCGAGCTGCGGTGCGGAAGAAACGCTTATGCATCGCATGGTCGTGCGGCGTCTGACCCCGCTGGAATGTGAACGGCTTCAGGGATTTCCGGATGGCTGGACGGACATCGGCGACTATACCGACAGCACCGGCAAAAAGCGCAAGACATCCGACAGCGCACGGTACAAGGCGCTCGGCAACAGCATCGCGCTTCCGTTCTGGCGATGGATGTTCGGGCGCATGGCGGCCTATCTGCCGGAGGGCGCGACGCTCGGCAGCCTGTTTGACGGCATCGGAGGCTTCCCGCTGTGCTGGGAAGACGTGCACGGCGCTGGAACGGCAGTATGGGCAAGCGAGATCGAAGAGTTCCCGATCGCTGTGACCAAGAAAAGATTTGGAAGTGGAAACATGATTCGCTACACGTTGAATATTGAACCGCCGGTCGAGCCGCCAGCCTACACCTGCCCAATCTGCCCGGTGTGCGGCGAAGAAGCGGACACGCTGTATAAAGACCGGCAGGGGAATGTAATCGGATGCACGGCGTGCATCACGGAGGTAGACGCATGGACATTGTAAGTGACACCTACATTCGCGGCGGCATCCCGCAAAGCCGCTATTGCCGTAGCTGTGCGCACTATCAGGTGCTCTCCGGAAGCAGCAATAGTGGTGGCGAACCCGGCGCAAGGGCGTGCCTGTACATCCTCGACACCGGCCATCGGCGGGGATGCTTGCCCGGCCCCGGCTGCAATAAGCGCATCACATTCGCGCAGTGGCGCGAGAGCAAGCGCGGCCGCGCCGTCCTGCGGCAGAAGCACAGCCAGAGCCGCCCCAGAAAACGGAGGGCAGAACCATGACGACTGACCGCGCAACCCTGCGCTATATCCTCGCCCGGGCGCGCATCTACTTTGCCGACGAGCACATTGCCTGTGATTATTGCCCGTGTCTGGAAACATACAGCCGCAAGCAGTGCCGCCTCACCGGCGAGTATCTGCTCGACACGCGCACCATCGGGTACAACTGCCCGCTGGAGTTTGATCCGGAAGGGGGGAAAACACCATGAACAAATTCCGATGCCTGCACGCGGACGAGATCGAGTGCCGCGTGCAGCAGGTAAAGGATAACGGCCTTATCCTCTTGCTCTATAAAGACGCGCGCTGCGACATGACCATCCTGGACGAGGCGGTCGGTGCGATGGACTGGCAGCGTGAGCACCGGCGCGATAACGCCAACTGTGTTGTCTCCATCTGGGACAGCAAAAAAGGGCAGTGGATCAGCAAGGAAGACACCGGCAAGGAGTCCAACACGGAGGCGGAAAAGGGCCTCGCGTCCGACAGCTTCAAGCGCGCGTGTGTTAACTGGGGCATCGGCCGCGAGCTTTACACTGCACCGTTTATCTGGATCCCGGCAGGGAACTACACTGCCAACGGCCGCAAGTGCTATGACAAATTTGCGGTCGAGAAGATCGAATACACGAAGAATGCGGACGGCTCCGACCGTCACGAAATCCTGAACCTATCCATCCGCAACACAACCATGAACAAGCGCGTGTTTGTCCACATCGGCAGCACCGTCAAAGAAAGGAAGTAAATAACCATGATTATTCGCACCAGAACCGGCGACTGCATCGTCGCCGGGCGGCTCTCCAGAGATGCCGAATTCTCCAACGTCGGCTCGAAAAACACGCCGCTGACGAAGTTTTCCGTACCTGCCCGCGACACCGTGCAGCCGGACGGCAGCAAGCAGACCGAATGGATCAACTGCGAGGTCTGGTATGAGGCTGCCATGAATGCCGCGCAGCTCAAAAAGGGTGATGCCGTCATCGTCTGCGGCCAACTCTCCACGCGCAGCTATACCACCCGCGACGGGGAGGATCGCAGCGAGGAGCGCCTGCGTGCAGACGCCTTTGTCAAAGCGTCCGTCCCGGTCTCTTCTTCCAGCGTGGAGCAACTTGCCTCCGCCTATCCCGGCGTCGTGCGCGGCGTCGGAGTTGTCGCGGACGACTTCACGAATGAGCCAAAGTTTGAGACCCTGCCGGACGACGAAGCCGACCTGCCGTTCTAACTGGGGCGCGCCATGGCAGAAAAGCGAATGTTTGCGCGCTCGCTCATCGACAGCGACGCGTTTCTGGATATGCCGCTCTCGGCACAGGCGCTCTATTTCCACCTCAACATGCGCGCGGATGACGACGGGTTTGTCAACAATCCAAAGCGCATCACGGACTATGTCGGTGCGGCCTCGGACGATCTCAAGCTCCTGCTCGCCAAGCGCTTTATCATCGTCTTTGACGATTCCGGCGTCATCGTCATCCGGCACTGGCGGCTGCACAACACTCTGCGCTCCGACAGATACCATCCCACGAACTATCAGGCGGAGCTGTCGCGCCTGTGCATCGCCGAGAACAAAGCCTATACGGAGCAAAAGAGCGGACAGAAGGAGGCAATCCATGCAGGAGCACCGGCGGCTCGGACGGCAGACAAGCAGAAAAAGCCGTATGGAGAGTGCAGCAACGTGTGGCTCACAGACGAAGAGCTTGAAAAGCTGCGCCATGATTATCCTGCACACTTTGCGGAGTACATACAGCGATTGTCGCTGCACATTGACGCAAAGGGCGCGCGCTACAACTCCCATTATTCCGTAATCCGCAAGTGGCTGATCGCCGACGGCGTGAAGTCCGAACAGGAGAAGACGGCTCCGGTGTCAGACCGTGACGATCTGGAGAAGGTCGAGCAGATGCTCGCCGCCATGAAGGGGGGTGCGCCGGATGCCGACCATGCTGGCGCTTGACCCCGGCAACCGGGACACCGGCTGGTGCATCGTCGATACTGTCACCCGCGCACCGGTGCAGGGGGGAAAGGACGAGAACACGCTCGTCTCCGGCATTGTGTCCGTCGGCGCGTTTACCGTTGCCGCGATTGAGATCATCGAATCTTACGGCATGGCGGTCGGGCGTGACGTGTTCGAGACGTGCGAGTGGATCGGGCGCTATAAGCAGCTGCTCGACGACCGCGGCGTACCGTACCACATCATCACCCGCAAGGAAGAGAAGCTTACCATCTGCGGCAGCCCCCGCGCGAACGATACCACCATCCGCCACGCGCTGATTGACCGCTTCGCGTCGCACGACTTCCGCAGCGGTAAGGGCACGAAAGCAAATCCAGACTTTTTCTACGGCTTCCGCGCCGATCAGTGGAGCGCGTATGCCGTTGCAACGACCGCCCTCGACCGGGCGGAGTACGAAAAGGAGAGTGTAACCAATGGTATTAGCTGAGGATATCATCTTTGCCGTGCGCGATTTGCTCAATAACGACAAAGGCAACCTGAATTTTTCACCGTCAGCGCACTACGCGGTGCAGAAGCTGATCGACTATGCCGAGCAGGAGCATGAGCAGCGGGAAAAAGCG
>ERZ773181.2542-NODE-2542-length-11859-cov-2.441715_pt1 | contig 11859 bp, 8 predicted proteins | sample MGYA00581001_ERZ773181 | MGnify/ENA primary metagenome ERZ773181 (study PRJEB29015, sample SAMEA2737780) | human gut metagenome | biome: human gut; feature: human-associated habitat; material: faeces | place: China | collected 2012 ... | reverse complement strand
AACCATAATCTCATTATATTTCATCATGATCTTCCCAACCGGATAATTTCCGATTTCCGGAACATTTGTCTGTCCTTCCAGATTTCTGACAATCATTTCCGGTACGCGCACGCCGCAGGCCCATGCATGGGGATAACCACCGCCAAATCTCGGATTAACCTCGGAAATGTACCAGTTTCCGTCGATTTCAAACAGATCGATATCGATAATACCGCGAAAGCCCATTTTCTTTACAAAATCTGTAATCAGGGCGAACAGCTTTTCCTCCTGGAAGGATTCCGCCTTATCGGTTTCGCCTGCGCGCATTTTCAGCTTTTTCTTAACGAAAATAGAAACCACTTCGCCGCTGAGCATATCGATGTAGACGTCCGCACCGTATTCCTGTCCGTTCATGAACTCCTGAATCATCAGTCCGTCCTCACGGCTGCAGAGAAATTCCACTGTCTCCTGATCCTGAGCCATATGAATGTCCAGACTCGCGCTTCCGCTTTCCGGCTTGACAAAAACCGGATAGGTCAGCTCGCCGTTTTCCACCGCCTGATAAAATTCCTTCCGATCCAGAAAGCAGCGTCCCGTCGCAAAGCCGAGTGCTTTGCAGGCTTCATACATCGCATATTTATGGAAGCAGATATCCACCTGCTTTGCGTCCGGCACGATGGGCACGGTTCCGACCTCCAGAAAACGCTCCTTATTGTCTGCAAGAAGGGACAGCTCCGGGTCGATCAGGGAAAGCACGCCCGTGATCTGTTTTTCCCGACAGATCTCAAGAATTTTGTCCAGATAACCGGGCTCTGTGATCCTGGGCACCAGCACATATTCGTCCGCTTCATAAATGGCGGGTGCGTAGGGGCTGCAGTCCGTTGCGATTACCTTTCCTTTTCCGGCAAGAGCTTCTTTAAAATACTGCACGACCTTGTCTCTCGTGCCGGCGCTTAAAATCAGGATATTGATCATACGAATCCTCTTTCCGAGCAGATTATGCTCTGTCTTCTTCAGGCCTCCAGCCTTCCGGTTCTGTCAAGCCGCTCCTGCCTGATCCTGGCAAAATTGCCCTCCGCCTGGCTGGTATCCTCTGCGACGTCCGAGCGGTCGAAGACTACCTTGACGGTCAAAAATAAAACCTTCAAATCCATTTGGAAGGAAAGTCCCTTTACATACTCCACATCCTTCGCAAGCCGTCTGTCCCAGTCCAGAAAATTTCGTCCCGACACCTGTGCAAGACCTGTCAGACCGGGACGCACTGTATGGCGCAGAGCCTCTGTTTCCGTATAATACGGCAGATACGAAACCAGGAGCGGACGCGGACCGATAAAGCTCATGTCCCCTTTTAAAATGTTGAAAAACTCCGGCAGCTCGTCCAGACTCGTTGCCCGCAGAAGCTTTCCGAATTTGGTAAGCCTGTCCTTATCCGGCAGAAGCTTTCCCTCTGCGTCGCGTTTGTCCGTCATCGTGCGGAATTTATACATTGTGAAAATTTTCTCATGCAGTCCCGGGCGCTCCTGCTTAAAGAAAATCGGACTGCCCAGCTTGCTGCGCACCAGAATGCACAGCACCAGAAGAAGTGGACTCAGCACTACGAGAATTGTCAGCGACAGCAGGATATCCAGCAGCCGTTTCATATACTTTGCATACATACTCTTTTCCTATTTTCCAAATACCTTACGGATAAGGGAGATAATCAGCTCCATATCCTCCGGTGTATTTTTGATATCGCTGGGCAGGCAGACACCGCGATTGAAAATATCCTCCGAAACGCTCCTGCCTTCCTTAACCTGAATGAAATCGCAGTCTGCAAAAACAGGCTGTAAATGCATTGGCTTCCAGATCGGGCGCGTCTCGATATTGTACTCTGCCAGGACATCCATCACCTGATCGGGCGTCACGCTGCAGTCCGGTGCGATCGTCATGCAGGACAACCAGTTGTTTGCGTCTCCGTCTGGATTCATCGGATTCATCGTGATCGCTTCGATATCCGCAAATGCCTCTTTATACTGTCTGTAAATCTCATTTTTCCTTGCTTTATGCTCTTCCAGGTGCAACAGCTGTCCTCTTCCGATTCCGGCTACCACGTTAGACATCCGGTAGTTATAGCCGATGGTGGAATGCTGATAATAGCGGGCGGGATCCCTTGCCTGGGTTGCCAGAAAACGGGCACGCTTAATCTTTGCTTCGTCGCTGCACAGCAGCATACCGCCGCCGGAGGAAGTGATGATTTTGTTGCCGTTAAAAGAAAGAATGCCATAATCTCCAAAGGTTCCAAGCTTCTGCCCTTTAAAGGAGCTCCCCAGCGCTTCCGCAGCATCCTCGATCAGCGGAACCTGATGCTTTTTGCAGATATCGCGGATGCGGTCGATCTTAGAAGGTGTTCCGTACAGATGCACAGCGATGACAGCTGCCGGATGCGGATATTTTTCAAAGGCTTTTTCCAAAGCGACAGGATTCATATTCCAGGTGTCGGGTTCTGAATCGATAAAGACAGGCTTTGCCTTTTCATAGCAGGCAGGATTTACGCTTGCAGCAAACGTCAGGGACTGTGCAAACACAACATCCCCTTCTTTTACGCCCGCCAGGATCACTGCCAGATGGATCGCTGCGGTTCCTGCAGACAGAGCCGCCGCACACCCGCCGCCAATATAGTCTGCCATTTCCTTTTCAAAGGCATCCACGTTGGGACCAAGGGGCGCTACCCAGTTCGTATCAAATGCACTCTGTACAAAGGCCTGCTCTTCTCCGTGCATTGTGGGGGAGGACAGATAAATCCGTTTTCTTTCCATCTCGTTACCTCTTTCTTATTTCAAGCTTATTTTTCTTCCAAAAGCTCCAGCATACCTGCCGCCGGGTGCATGAGAAATACTACTCTGCGTCCGCCGATGGCCGGAGCAGGCGTTGGCTCGTCGATTCGGATGTAGCCGTTTCCTTCCAGCTCTGCCAGCTCTTTTTCAAAATTCTCTGCTTCGTAGCAAAGATGATAGGGTGCATTTTTGTAGGTCCTGATCAGTCCGGAAACCACGGAATCCGGCGCATAGGGGCTCACCAGCTCGATCCGGTAGCCGTCCTTTTGCAAAAACAGGATGTCCACCTTGCGGATTTCGTCATGCGTCCATTCGCCCTCTGCAATATATCCAAGCGCTTCAAATGCCGCCTGTGCTTTCGGACCTTTTTTGACCAGATACCCAATATGATGTATGTTCATCGCTTCTCCTGATAATGATACGTCGGCACGACCTCATGAATCAGCGGCCGGATATCTTTATTTTCTTCTTTAGATGCCTCTTCCAGCTGCTTTAACTGCTGAAAGAACAGCCGCTCGTCCAGCTCGATCGGTCTGCCGATATGAATCAGCTTATTGTCCGTATCCTGCAGTCCTTCTTCCTTCATCAGAAGTTCTTCATAAAGCTTCTCTCCCGGGCGCAGACCGGTAAAGACGATTTTGATATCTTCACCGACACGATAACCGGACAGACGGATCAGGTTCTTTGCAAGATCCAGGATTTTGCCCGGCTCGCCCATATCCAGAACGAAAATTTCTCCGCCCTTTGCATAGGCGCCCGCCTGCAGCACCAAAGACACTGCCTCCGGAATGGTCATGAAATACCGGATGATGTCGGGATGCGTAACTGTTACCGGACCTCCTGCCGCAATCTGTTTTTTAAACAGCGGAATAACGCTTCCGTTGGAGCCGAGCACATTGCCGAAACGAACTGCTACAAACTCCGTCTCATAATGGCGGTTGAACGTCTGCACGATCATCTCGCAGATTCGCTTGCTCGCACCCATGATATTCGTCGGGTTCACCGCCTTGTCTGTCGAAATCATGACGAACTTTTTCGTGTGGTTCTGTGCCGCCGCCATAGCGGTTTTCCAGGTGCCGAATACATTGTTTTTGACCGCCTCGTTGGGGCTGTCCTCCATCAGCGGCACATGCTTATGCGCTGCTGCATGGTACACAATATCGGGATGATACGTTTCAAACACATAGTTGATCCGGCTCGTGTTGCGCACGCTGCCGATCAGAACCACCAGATTCAGCTCCGGATACTTTTCCTTCAATTCCTGCTGCAGGTCGTAGGCATTGTTTTCATAAATATCAAACACGATCAGCTGCGCAGGCTTGTGACCGGCAATCTGACGGCACAGCTCGCTTCCGATGGAACCGCCGCCGCCTGTAACGAGCACAACCTTATTCTGCACATATCCCAGAATGGAATCGATATCTACGCGGATCGGTTCCCTGCCCAGCAGGTCTTCGACCTCGACGTCCCGCAGCTTGCTGACGTTGACTTCGCCGTTTACGAGCTGATACAGTCCGGGAAGGCTGCGCAGCTTGCAGTTTGTCTCTTTACAGATTTCCAGGATATCCTTAATCTGCGCCGGAGACGCTGAGGGGATCGCCAGGAAAATTTCATCAATATCGTATAAATCTGCGGACTCTATGATCTTGTCGCGGCCTCCAACCACCTTGATGCCCTGAATGAAGCGTCCCCATTTATTTTTATCGTCATCGATAATACAACGGATCACCATTGTAGAGAAGTTGCTGGAAACGATTTCTTTGATGATCGTATTGCCCGCCTCGCCGGCACCGATGATCATGACAGAAATGCTGTTTTTGCGGTTCTGCAGCTTGTGCTTGCGGCTGCGGAAAAAACGGTAGGAAAAACGGCTGGCAAACAAAAAGGTCAGCAGGAAGAAGAAATACAGAAAATAATAGCTGTCCGGAACTGCTTTTCCCTCCATTCGGAACAGGTTGATCCCTGCGCCGTTGACCGCACTCGTCACAAGACATGCCATCACAAGGTTTTGAAGCTCTGTCTCGCCTGCAAATGCCCACAGGCTGTGATAGAGACGGAACAGATAAAATACGAACAGTGCGATAACAATCCCAATGGGCAAAAAGTGGCGGATCGGCAGCAAAAACGCTGCCGGTACTGTACTCACGTCAAAATCATACCGGATCAGGATCGCCAGATAGCTGGCGGCAATTACACTGATAATATCGTATACAATTAACGCTGTCCTGCGATAAAACAGCTGATAATTAAAGGGTTTTTTCTTTTTGCCTTGCATTTCTTTCTTCCTCATTTATCGTGATATCCCGTCAGGCGGCATGTCTGTAGGGGCAAAAGCTCATCAGGGGCGCAAGCAGCGCCATCGCGGAAAATCCGAGCGGATTGCAGGGATGGAACAGCCATTCCACCAGCCCCGCGACGCAAAAGCCGAGCATGACAGCCAGCGGCAGTACAGCATATGCGTCCTCCCGAATCTTTTTAATCGCATATGCAAACATCAGGCAGATGCTTCCGGCTCCGAAGCACAGGAAGTAAATGCCGACAATCAGTCCGTGATCATGGATGACCTGCAGATAGGTGTTATGGGCATGGACGCTAATGGAGCCGTCCGGCAGCAAAACGCCCATTTCCGTATGTCCCGTCGCATTCCAGTTGTCCATATACGACCGGAAAATTTCCAGACGTCCGTTGGAGAAATCCTCTGCGTCCGACATGCCTGCCTCATCCTGCGCAGACGCTACCAGTACGTCATTTTTTACAGAAGGCTTACCGGTCACTGCATTGCAGAAAAGCTCTGTCTGTTCCGTCAGCTCGGAAGCATCCGAAAGGAGCTTATTTTCTATGACATATTTGAAATAGGAGACCGACATATAGGCGTCAGAATCCTTCGGATCGTCCTTGTGAATCGCGGATGCGGAATCCTCGATCTCATACAGATACGGATCGTTATAGAGTGCCGGAAGCAGCCGGATGCCGGAATAGGTCATCGGCAGACAGATCACAAACGCTGCAATCATATAGACAAGCGCCCGGAAAATTCCCCGGATTTTCTGTCTGTATACAAACACCGGCACAAAAATCAGCAGCACTGCGGTCATTACCAGCACCGCCAGATAGCCGGTTCTCGACAGCGTTAAAAACAGCAGCGAAACTGCGATTCCGTACAGCAAAAACGTTCCCCACAAATCCGCGGGACAGCTGTTTTTCGCATCCTTTTTGCGGAGCGGCTTATGCTTCATCCCTTTGGCATTTTTTGTGCTGTTTTGGGGCATGCCCTCCGACAGTTTAACGAACAGCCGCACCGTCAGCACGCAGAGCACCAACGTCAGATAAGTTGCTGTAATCGTTACAGTGTGAAAAACAAAATTATATCTCGAATACACCCACGCACGGAACGGTCTTCTCGCAAATGCGAACACGACTGCCAGTGCAAAGTTTAACATCACGCCATTGCAGAAGTTATTCAACAGGTGTTTCTTTTTGTTCCAGCCCAGATAAAAAACATAGTAAAGTGCAAATACGACCGCCAGATAAATCGGCCAGAGGCGCGTATTTCTGAAAATCACCAAAAGCGCCATAAATCCAAACAGCACTGCCGTATAAATGCGGTTGACACTGCCCTCGACCAGCTTTTTGGCGCGGATTCGTGCTGCCATCTCTGCCAGAATCAGAACGAAGAAAAAGACGATCAGCGCTTCCAGAAAAATCTGTTTGCCAAGCAGCTCGTTGGTCTGCAGGGCTTCCTTCTGCGTCAGCGACTGCACTACATACCAGATTCCACCGGCGATCAGGCCGATCAGTGCCCGCCATCCGCCCTTTTTGGAAAACAGAACTGCAGGAGATACCATCGTCAGAATCAGAAACGCCGCCCACGAAAGCACTTCCCGATACGCGAGGTTCTGTTGATTTTGGTACAGTGCGTTCATATAATGAATGCCGCCCAGCAAAACACCGGCAAACGCCGCCGCCTGCAGCCAGTCCATCCCCTGCTCTGTCAGCATTTCTTCAAACGGTGGATGGTATTTGCTGCCACGCCGCGAAAAAAGCACCCAGACAGAAAATGCAAAAAACAGACCGATTCCAAGTCCGTACACGATCAGGTCGTCCGGTTTGCCTCCAAATGCCCTGCGCCCATAGACCTCCCAGAGCAAAACTGCCGTGCCCACAGTAATCAAAGGTCCGGCTGTCACCCAGTGGACAAAGCGCCATGTGATTTTATTTTTGAGTTTTGGCTGTTTCGGACTCAGATATACCGCAGCAAGGATAAAAGCTGCCGCTGCAACGCACAGTATTGTCTTTAAAATCGTCATCACTGCCGCGGACGGCTTGTCGGTGTAGACCAGACGCATGACAATATTCTGTGTCTCCATCTGAGTCGAAGTGCTGTCTGCGAGAACATAATAGCTGCCAAAGCAGGTCAGCCCCGTTTCCCCTGTATTTTCATAAGAAAGCTCGAGCGGCTCCGACTTACCCTGCAGCTGCCAGACATAAGCCGTCCCCCTCGTCGTATCGATTCCCAGCGGAATCCGCACAAAACCGGGCACTTCGTCCGCTTTGAGTTCAAAATCCCGGTTAATCAGCATTTCGTTATTTTCATCGTAAACGAGCAGATGATAATACTCCCCGGCAGATTTTGGAGATGTCACATACAGCTCCAGATAACGCAGATAATCGCCCTCTGCAATCAGCACCTGCTGAACCTGCTGATCCTCCCGCACCTCCACGGTTCCCACGGGATTTTCTGCACCCGCCAGAAGCCTGTCTTTTTCCAGCAGTTTTCCCGGTCCCAGCAAAAAAAGAACCGCTGCCAGATAAAACAGAACGATATAAATAATTGCCTGATATGCTTTAATCTTTCGATTCATGAAAAGCCTTTCCGAAAAGGGAACCATCCGGCAGATTTCCGGCAGCCTGTTTTTCTGCTTTTACGCAGGATTTCCCACTTTTCCCATTATCTTTAGAAGTATAACACACTCCGACACAGATTGACAAGTAAAGGGGCAGGGCGAACCAGAAAATCAGGACGTAACGTACCAGATAGGACGGTCCTAACAACACCGTCAGAAGATTCAGGCAGACCGGCGAAAATACCGCCGCCTTCCTCCAGTTTCCGGACGCGATCAAAAACAGTGTGCCGAGCACGTAACACCAGCACAGCGCTCCCGGCGAAAAGGGAAGGGAAACGACCGGTATTTTGTGCACTGTATCCGTCCAGGAAAGGATTTCATACCAATGCTCCAGCCACGGCAGTTTGGAATCCCGCCGTCCGGGTCCTTCCGTTTCACAGGAAAAATAAGAGCTGCTTTCGTAGCATCTTGTGCCATTGTATACATCAATATCCGCGCCCGGATACCAGAAGCCATAGGAGGTCAAAAGCCAGGCGTTTAAGTACGTTGCCGGTGCTTTTATCCCGATTTTCAGCCAAAGCTTTAAATATTTGCCCGGATCGTTCTGAAAGCTTTCTGTCACAAATCCCGCCTTTACCAGATCGGAAAGCTTCGGCTGATACAATGCCAGGGATTCCTCCGGTAAAATTTCAAACAGCGTTTCCTGATCTTCCTCCAAAAACAGCTCCGGGCTGTAGTTCCACGTCCGCGCAAGCTGCTGAATCGGCACGGTCAGGCTTTCCATCGCATTCGTGCTCTCCGGCTTCAGGACAATGTTTAAGCCACTCTGTAAAAGAACATACGCCCCCAAAACAACGCCTGCCAAAAGCACTGCCTTTTTCCGGCTGCTTTTCTGTACCAGAAAAAACAGGATCGGTAGAAACAATACAAGGACGATCACTCCATTGCTGCGGAAAACTGCCATGACCAGCAGGGCGAATGCCAGTGCCGGAAGGGATGCGGTGCTTAGGGGAAAAGGACCGGCTTTGGGCATTTCGGCGTCCGCCGCAGCAACTTCAGATTCTCCCCTCCTGCTGTGTCCGCTGCGCTGCATCCTGCACAGCAGCACCAGCACTGCCAGCATTCCTGCCGTATACGGTGTGTCCTTGCTCGTGCACAGCACATACATCGGGACGACCGGGAACAGTCCGTAGAACAACAGCCCGCTGACTCGTCCTGCCCTGGTTCGAAGCTGCTGTATGGTCCAGCCAAGCAGCATCGCCATTATCGCCATTTGTGCAAGCACATAAACGCCGATCCCGCTATTATAGCTGCCCGTCAGCTTCTGAATGCCGCTTACCGTTTTTCCAAGCATCAGTACATGTAAAAGGGGATGTCTTGTCACATACTGTCCGGTCAGCACCTCCTGCAGCTCTTCCGTCGCATCATAGGCAAAAAAGCCTGGATAGACCGCAAGGAATACCGGCAGCCAGCATAGGAACAGGATGATGGTATAGCGGAGGATCGGACTTTGGAACAGCTTCTTCCAGCCCCGCTGCAATTGCTGCCCGGCATCCGGCGCTTTTTTGTTGCTGTGCGATACCAGCCTATCGCCTGACGCCTCTATGCCGGTCAGCTTTTCCACCACCAGATAAAACACCGGTGTCAGCACACAGGCCATCAGAAATGGGATCAGCCAGCTGTACAAATCCGTTACTGCTACGTTTCCGTTTCGATCCAACTGACTGCCCCAGTTTGCACTGAATCCGCAAAAAAAAGCCCCTGCTGCGCTGCAAATAAGCGTGCGATATTTAATTTCCCGCTTCCTCTTCTTCTCCACCAACGATCTCCCTTACCACAAACTGCGGCGCATGATTGAGACAGATGTACATTCTTCCGACATATTCCCCGATCAGCCCCAGCATCAGCATCAGCATTCCGCCGATAAACATGATCGACGCCATCAGCGCTGAAAATCCAACCGGAACACCCGGAAGCACCAGTTTTTTAATAATCGTATAAATTCCATACAAAAATCCCAGTCCGGCGCAGCCCACACCCGCCATCGTTGCGATCCGGAGGGGCTTTTCTGAAAACGCTGTAAATCCGTTAAACCACAGCGCCAACAGCTTTCCAAAGGTGTAGCCGGATTCGCCGACCATTCGATCCCGATGTTCTACCGTCACGTTGACAATATTTCTGGTTGCACGAAGCACCAGTCCAATGACATAAGGGAACGCATTTTCATATTTCAGCATCTCTTCCAGTACAAAGCGTCTTGCGGCAAAATAGCTGGAAATAAACAGATCCTTTGGTTTGTTCAGCATAAAGCAGAGCATCCAGTCGTTGACCCTGCTTCCGAAATTCCGAAATGCGCTGTGATGCTTGTGCTCATATTTTGCATATGCAACGTCCGCGCCGTTTTCCAGCGCAGCCAGAAGCTTGCCGACTTCGTTTGCAGGCGTCTGACCGTCATCATCCAGACAAACCAGGATGTCGCCCTTTACCTGATGAAATCCCGCCATCAGTGCCGCATGCTGTCCAAAATTTCGCGCCAGATTTATCCCCTTGATCCGTTTATCCTTGCCGCACAGCTCGCGGATTTTTCCAAAGGTATCGTCCGGCGAGCAATCGTTGACCAGAATGATCTCATACTCATACCGCTCCAGCTCCCCCATCGCTGCTTCGATTTCGTCCACCACACTGCCGATCGTTTCCGCTGACCGGTAGCACGGGATTACAAAGCTGACTAACTGTTTCTTCATACTTCCTCCTGTATTGCCGCAGATGCGGCTGTTTACCTGTTCTCCTCAAACAAAATCGCCATCAGCAGCATATCCCGATAAACGCCGTTCTGCAAAAATTCATCTTTCAGGCATGCCTCCTGCACAAATCCGGCATTTTGGTAGCTTTTGACTGCCCCGACATTATCCGCGAACACGCGCAGCATCAGCTTGTGGAGCTTTAACACATCCCGCGCGTAATCTGCTGCAAGGCGGGCTGTTTCCGATCCGATTCCTCTGCCCGCAGCGTCCGCTTCTCCGATAAAAATTCCATATTCCGCTTTTTTATTGTCGTGGTCGATGTCCCGGAAATATACACTGCCTACCGGTCGATCATTATTTTTTTCACAGATAATAAACTGTACGACATGGCCGGTTTCCACCTGGGTGTGCATCCAATTTTCATGACTTTCTTTTGTAAAAAGCTTCTGATAGATAAAATTATGCCGGACGCGATCCTGATTCCGCCACGAAACAATCCGGTCCGTGTCCTCCATCGTGATCGGCCGCAGATAAATCTGCTTTCCCTCAATCTTCTGCATCAATCTCTTCTCCCCGAAACATTTCGTTTATGCGCTCTTCTGAAAGGAACTGATAGACCTCAACCCCTTCTCCTGCAGAGCCGATCCGCAGCAGCATTCCGGGTTCTCCCCGTTCCTCCAGATATTCTGTCAGCCAGGACATATCCGTGCCCTCGTCCGCCAGCAGACAGACCTTCTCACTGCTTCTGGCCGCTTCTCCCATGGAAGCATATCCAAACGCTGACAGCTTCTGCTTCGTCAGCGGACTTTTTACCAGCCAGCCGCCCAACAGATCATAATTGAACGGTTTATCGCGGTCCAGCATAATCTTCTCCGAATATGCCACCGTCGAATACACATCCTCTAAAAACAACGTCGAAGCATGTTTTTCGCAATACGCAAACACGTCCTCGTTTGTCTGGTTTACCGTTTCCCTGCGTGTCTGCTCCTGCGCCACACCCTGCCACATGCCCGGAACCCGAAGAATACAAAGCAACAGGATAACACCGCAGACTGCAGCAGTCATGACAGTGTGAATACGTCCGGTGCTGCGCGTGTTGATGCCGGGCGCGGCTGTGCTCGTTGCCGTTCCCCACAGCCCAGCCGCCAGCAAAATCTGTGCCAGATACAGCGGATGGGTCACGCGATCCACCATCCGTCCCTGCATCAGCAGATAGCTCCACAGCATTCCGCCGACACAAACCACAAAAACCGGCTGCCGGAAATATCTTCGGTTTCCTTTCTGTAAACAGCAGGAACACCATGCAAAAACAACTGCCAACCAGACAAAGTTCCAGGGCAGGTCGCTTTTCGACAACCAGTTTTCATGTGCCAGCCGCCAAATTGCTTTTTTTACCTGCGATAGCACCGATTCTTTTGCGTCTGTTTTCTTCGCCTGCACCGCCAGGGAAGAAAGCATCTGCGTGTCGATCTCATCCGC
>ERZ773181.2539-NODE-2539-length-11863-cov-8.466633_pt1 | contig 11863 bp, 6 predicted proteins | sample MGYA00581001_ERZ773181 | MGnify/ENA primary metagenome ERZ773181 (study PRJEB29015, sample SAMEA2737780) | human gut metagenome | biome: human gut; feature: human-associated habitat; material: faeces | place: China | collected 2012 ... | reverse complement strand
CGACGACGATAACGGAACGGCCGGAGTAGTCAACACGCTTGCCCAGCAGGTTCTGACGGAAACGGCCCTGCTTGCCCTTCAGCAGATCAGAAAGGCTCTTCAGTGCGCGGTTGTTGGGGCCGGTGACCGGACGGCCGCGGCGGCCGTTGTCGATCAGGCTGTCCACAGCCTCCTGCAGCATCCGCTTCTCGTTGCGCACGATGATGTCAGGAGCGCCCAGCTCCAGCAGGCGGCGCAGACGGTTGTTGCGGTTGATGACGCGGCGGTACAGGTCGTTCAGGTCGGAGGTGGCAAAGCGGCCGCCGTCCAGCTGAACCATGGGGCGCAGGTCAGGCGGCAGCACGGGCAGCACATCCATGATCATCCACTCGGGACGGTTGCCGGAGATGCGGAAAGCCTCAACAACCTCCAGACGCTTGAGGATGCGCACGCGCTTCTGGCCGGAGGACTTTTCCACCTCGGCGGTCAGCTCAGCGCTCAGCTGATCCAGATCGATCTCCTTCAGCAGGGTCTGGACAGCCTCGGCGCCCATGGCAGCCTCGAACTCGTCGCCGTAACGATCGCGCATTTCGCGGTATTCCTTCTCGGTCAGCAGCTGCTTTTTATCCAGCGGGGTCAGACCGGGATCGGTGACAATATAGCTTGCAAAGTACAGCACCTTTTCCAGCAGGCGGGGGCTGATGTCCAGCATCAGGCCGATGCGGCTGGGGATGCCCTTGAAGTACCAGATGTGGCTCACAGGAGCGGCCAGCTCGATGTGACCCATACGCTCACGGCGGACCTTGGCCTTGGTGACCTCGACGCCGCAGCGATCACACACCTTGCCCTTGTAACGGATGCGCTTGTACTTACCGCAGTGGCACTCCCAGTCCTTGGTAGGTCCAAAAATGCGCTCGCAGTACAGGCCGTCACGCTCCGGCTTCAGGGTGCGGTAGTTGATGGTTTCGGGCTTTTTGACCTCGCCGTAGCTCCAAGCGCGGATCTGCTCCGGGGAGGCAAGGCCGATTTTAATGGAATCGAAAACGTTGTTTTCCATGAAACGAACCCTTTCTTAATCTCTAGTTGTTTCGATGATACAGGCGGCTTTTCTGTTACAGGATCACAGGCGCTTCTCCCCTGCCGCAGCACGCGGCCAAGGGGGAAGGCTGTGTTGTGTATCCAGATCAGAAATCTACTTCGTCAGAAGCAGCCGGAGCCTCGGCACCGGAGTTGTCATCCTCCAGCACAGAAGGATCATCGAAACCTGCATCGGCGTCCTTGATGTTGTAATCAGTCAGTTCGCTCTCCTGCACCACAGTCTCGGTACCGGCAACGTCACGCATATCAAAGCCGGTCTCTTCATCGTCGAAGTTCTGGCGCATATCGATCTCGTTGCCGTCCTTATCCTGCACGATCACGTCCATACCCAGAGACTGCAGTTCCTTCAGCATAACGCGGAAGGACTCGGGGATGCCGGGCTGCGGGATGGGCTCGCCCTTGACGATGGCTTCGTAGGTCTTGACACGACCCTCCACATCATCGGACTTGACAGTCAGGATCTCCTGCAGGGTGTAAGCGGCGCCGTAAGCTTCCAGTGCCCAGACCTCCATCTCGCCGAAGCGCTGACCGCCGAACTGAGCCTTGCCGCCCAGAGGCTGCTGAGTGACCAGAGAGTAGGGGCCGGTGGAACGGGCGTGGATCTTATCGTCGACCAGGTGATGCAGCTTGAGGTAGTACATATAACCAACGGTAACGCGGTTATCAAACTTTTCACCGGTACGGCCATCGTAAACGGTGGTCTTGCCGTCACGATCCAGCTCGATCTTGGAGAAGTCGATGATGTGGCCCTTCTCGCCCATGATCTTGGGCAGCTTGGTGGGATATGCGGGAGCATTCTCGCCGTGCCACATCTCGCGGGCGGTATCAAAGGTATCGCCGATGTCGTTCTCACGGGCAGAGTCAAAGACGGGGGTCATGACCTTGATGCCGCAGGCCTTGGCAGCGTAGCCGAGGTTGACTTCCAGCACCTGACCGATATTCATACGGGAAGGCACACCCAGCGGGTTCAGCACGATGTCCAGCGGAGTGCCGTCGGGCAGATAGGGCATATCCTCCTGCGGCAGGATGCGGGAAACGACACCCTTGTTACCGTGACGGCCTGCCATCTTATCGCCGACGCTGATCTTACGCTTCTGGGCGATATAGCAGCGGACGACCTCGCGCACACCGGGCTGCAGCTCATCGCTGTTCTCCGGGGTAAAGACCTTGACATCCACAATGATGCCGTATGCGCCGTGAGGCACACGCAGAGAGGTGTCGCGCACCTCGCGGGCCTTCTCGCCGAAGATGGCGCGCAGCAGGCGCTCCTCAGCGGTCAGCTCAGTCTCGCCCTTCGGGGTGACCTTACCGACCAGAATATCGCCGCTCTTGACCTCGGCACCGATGCGGATGATGCCGCGCTCGTCCAGATCTTTCAGGGCGTCCTCAGAAACGTTGGGGATGTCGCGGGTGATCTCTTCGGGTCCCAGCTTGGTATCGCGGCTCTCGGTCTCGTACTCCTCGATGTGGATGGAGGTGTACACGTCCTCACGCACGATCTTCTCGTTCAGCAGGACGGCGTCCTCGTAGTTGTAGCCCTCCCAGGTCATGAAGCCGATCAGGGCGTTCTTGCCCAGGCTGATCTCGCCGTTGCGGGTCGCGGGGCCGTCGGCCAGCACGTCGCCGGCCTTGACGGTCTCGCCCACATTGACGATGGGGCGCTGGTTATTGCAGTTGCCCTGGTTGGAGCGCATGAACTTGATGAGTTCATAGGTGTCGGCGGAGTCGTCGGCGCAGCGGACAATGATCTTGTCGGCGTCGACATACTCAACAGTGCCGTCATGGGCGGCCAGGACGCAGACACCGGAGTCGGTGGCGGCCTTGTACTCCATGCCGGTGGCAACCAGCGGCTGCTGGGTGACCATCAGAGGCACGGCCTGACGCTGCATGTTGGAGCCCATCAGTGCACGGTTGCAGTCGTCGTTCTCGAGGAACGGGATGCAGGCCGTAGCGACGGAAACCATCATACGCGGAGAAACGTCCATGTAGTCGACCTGAGAAGCGTCGAACTCCTGGATGTCGTTGCGGTGGCGGCCGGAGACGCGGGGACGGACGAAGTGGTTGTTCTCGTCCAGCGGCTCGTTGGCCTGAGCGACGATATACTCGTCCTCCTCGTCGGCGGTCATATAGACGACCTCATCGGTGACAGTGCCGGTGGCCTTGTCGACCTTGCGGTACGGGGCCTCAACGAAGCCGTACTTGTTGATCTTGGCGTAGGTGGCCAGATAGGAGATCAGACCGATGTTCGGGCCTTCAGGCGTCTCGATGGGGCACAGACGGCCATAGTGGGTGTAGTGAACGTCGCGGACCTCGAAGCCTGCACGGTCACGGGACAGACCGCCGGGGCCCAGAGCGGACAGACGGCGCTTGTGGGTCAGCTCAGCCAGCGGGTTGTTCTGGTCCATGAACTGGGACAGCGGGCTGGAACCGATGAACTCCTTGATGGCGGCGACGACAGGGCGGATGTTGACGAGGCTCTGCGGGGTGATCTCGCCGTTTTCCTGATTCTGCAGGGTCATGCGCTCACGGATGACGCGCTCCATGCGGGAGAAGCCGATGCGGAACTGGTTCTGCAGCAGCTCACCGACGCTGCGGACGCGGCGGTTGCCCAGATGGTCGATCTCATCGGTGGTGCCGATGCCGTGATCAAGGCCCAGCAGGTAGTTGACGGAGGCAAAGATGTCATCGACGGTGACGGTGCGGCTGATCAGAACATCATGGTTCTGGCGCAGCAGCTCCTTCTGCTCCTCCACATCGGAGGTGGTGTCGAGGATCTTGCGGATCTCGGCAAAGTTGGCGCGCTCATTGACACCGGCCTCGGCCTCGACGTCGAAGCTGAAGAAGTTCTGGGCGTTGACGCAGCCGTTGGAGATGACAATGAACGGACGGGGCTCCTCGCCCTTCTTCTCAACAAGGATGGTAACGCGGGTAACACCGGCGTTATCGATCTCCTCGGCCTTGGCCATGTTGATCTTCTCGCCCTTGGCGGCCAGCAGCTCGCCGGTCAGCGGGGCGATGATGTCCTCGGCAGCCCTATAACCGGCAATGCGGCGGGTCAGGCTGAGCTTGTTGTTCATCTTATAGCGGCCAAAACGAGCCAGGTCGTAACGGCGCGGGTCAAAGAACAGGTTGTTCAGGTGCGCACGGGAGTTTTCCACCGTCGGGGGCTCACCGGGGCGCAGCTTGCGGTAGACCTCGAGCAGGCCCTCCTCGGTGTTGTGGGTGATGTCCTTCTCGAGAGAGGCGTTGATTTTCGGCTCGGAATCGCCGAAGAATTGCTTGATCTGCTCATCGGTGGACAGGCCCAGGGCACGCAGCAGCGTGGTAACGGGCAGCTTGCGGTTCTTATCGATACGGACGTAGTAAACGTCAGAGGAGTCCGTCTCATACTCCAGCCAGGCGCCGCGGTTGGGGTTCATGGTGGCGGTGAACAGGTCCTTGCCGGTACGGTCCTTGCTGGAGCCGTAGAAAACGCCGGGGGAACGGACCAACTGGGAGACAATGGCACGCTCGGCACCGTTGGAGATGAAGGTACCGGCGTCGGTCATGAGCGGGAAGTCGCCCATGAAGATCTCCTGCTCCTTCACCTCGCCGGTCTGCTTGTTGAACAGACGGGCCGTGACGTACAGGGGTGCCGCATACGTGGCATCCCGCTCTTTGCATTCTTTAATAGAATACTTGGGGTTCTTGTCCAGCCGGTAATCGACGAACTCCAGCACGAGGTTGCCGGTGTAGTCCTCGATCGCGGCAATGTCGTGGAAGACCTCATGCAGGCCCTCCTCCAGGAACCAGTTGTAAGAGTTTTTCTGGATCTCGATCAGATTGGGCATACCAATCACTTCGTTGATGCGGGAAAAGCTCATGCGGGTCGTTCTGCCGTTTTGTACGGGCTTGACCTTTACCATAAAACGCGACCACTCCTATTCCATAGATTGACAAAGTTGGCGAAAGCGACCCGAAAGGCGGCTGTGAAACTGCGGCATATTCGTCGTTTTTCACAAACTTTTTGATTTTACAGATTTTGCAAAATTCCTTTAGGGCGCTCTATTCCATTTTTGTGATACTGTTTTAGTATACAGGGTAAATGGCTTGCTGTCAAGGGTTTTTCGTCTTTTTTATGAAGTTTTTCCGTTCTATCGAACGCCCGGGCGGGTGTAACAAAATTTCGGCAATTTGCTGATTTTGCACCGTTTCCCTCTGCTTGACAAATTCGGTACAGCGGTTACAGGGTGCGGTTTTTGGCAGTTTTCACAAGGTTGGGTGTGATATTTTAAACAGGTTGTCTCTTGACAGGCGGGGTGTTTTACGGGATAGTACTATACAGAATCCTTATTAAAAATTGAAAGGCGTTTTGCACATGAATCTTCTCGGCCAGAAAATCACCCTGCGGCGCATCCTTGGCATGATTGCGGGCGTCGTCATCATCGGCATCGGCATTGCGGTGTTCAAGTTCTCGCGTCTGGGCAACGACTCCATCAGTGCGCTGAACCTGCGGTTGGCGGAGCTGGTCGGCCTGCCGTTCAGCATCGAGAATGTGCTGATGAACCTCTGCCTTTTCGTGCCGCAGCTGCTTTGGGGGCGGCGGTACATCGGGCTTGGCACCATCATCAACAGCTTCTGCATCGGGTTCATCGTCACGTTTACCGGCGACGCGATGACTGCCGTCTTTGGCTCTGCCGACACGCTGCCGGTGCAGCTGCTTTGGGTCGCTGTGGCGGTGTTGGTCATCGCGCTGGGGTGCTCGCTGTACCAGACGGCGGATTTAGGCGTCGCACCGTATGACGCGCTCTCGCTGATGCTGGCAGACCGGCTGCCTGTCCCCTACTTCGGCTGCCGCGTGTTCACCGATGCGCTGTGTGCGGTGCTTGCCTTCCTGTTGGGCGGACTGATCGGGCTGGGCACCCTGATCTGCGCCTTCGGGTTAGGACCGTTCGTGCAGTTCTTTACAAGGCATTTTTCGGAGAAGGTGCTGCGGTACAAGCCGGAGAAGAAATAGAAGCATCGTAGGGCGGGGTGCCCCCGACGGCCCGGCAGCGCTCCGGCTGCCGCAGCGCTTCTGCGGGCGAGCAGTGCTCGCCCCTGCGATGCACTTTTTCGACAGGCTGCGGGTGCCTGCGGCCTCGGAGGCCGTAGGGGCGGATTCTATATCCGCCCGCGGAGCCTTGCCCTGCATCTCTAATAAAAGCAAAAAGGACCGTCTCCACACCCGGAAACGGTCCTTTTCTGTCACATTTTAATGATTCCAAACGCATTGGCCACCGAGCTTGCCAGAATGACGGCGGCAAAGACCGGGCAGAGCCAGCGGATCATGAAGCGGAAGATCCTCTTGCGGCGGAAGGGCCGGCCGTCCAGCTCAACCTCCTGCTCGATCTTGTCCACGCCGATGACGCGGGAGACGAGCAGACAGGTCGCAATGGCCGCAATCGGCATCATGACCGAGTTCGTCAGGAAGTCGAAGAAGTCGAGGAACTGCATCCCGATGACCGTGACCCCCGCCAGCGGGCCGTAGCCCAGGCTGGACAGCGTGCCCAGCGCCACCATGATGACGCCGACAAGCACCGTGGCCTTTTTGCGGTCCCAGCCCAACTCATCCTCAAACGTTGAGACGGCGCTCTCGGTCAGGGCAATCGAGCTGGTGACTGCTGCAAACAGCACAAGCACAAAGAACAGCACACCCACCACCGTGCCCAGCCCCATGCTGGCAAAGACTTTCGGGATCGTAATGAACATCAGCGCGGGGCCGGCCTGCAGCGTGTCGGGATCGCCGCCGGAGAACGCAAACACCGCCGGAATGATCATCAGGCCCGCCATGACGGCGATGAGCGTGTCGAAAATCTCGACGTGCTCGGTGGATTCCTCAATCGAGACATCCTTCTTCATGTAGGAGCCGAACGTGACAAGAATGCCCATGGCGATGGACAGCGAGTAGAACATCTGCCCCATGGCCGTGACGACGGTCATCCACGAGAAGTTGGCCGGGTTGGGCACCAGGAAATAGGCAACACCCGCCAGTGCGCCGGGGCGCGTGACCGAGTAGACCGCAATGATGACCGACAGCACGACCAGCACCGGCATCATGAGCCTGGAGACGCGCTCCACGCCGTTGCGCACGCCCGCAAAGATGATGCCCAGCGTAAAGAACGCAAACAGCAGGAAGCAGACCTCGGCGGACGCGCCATCTGCAATGAACGCGCTGAAATAGCCGTCCTCCGCAAGGCCCTGGGCGTTGCCGCGCAGATATTCAAACAGATATTTGATGACCCAGCCGCCGATGACCGAGTAGTACGGCACGATCAGCACCGGGATAACGGCGTTGATCCAGCCGCCAAAGCCGAGGAATCCGTTTTTGCGTCCCGGCTTTGCAAACGCACCGTAGGCGCTGACCGGGCTTTTGTGGGTCATGCGGCCCAGGGCAGTCTCGGCCATGATCATCGTGTAGCCGAACGTCAGCGCCAGCACAATATAGATCAGCAGAAAAATACCGCCGCCGTACTTGGCTGCCAGATACGGGAACCGCCAGATATTGCCCAGCCCCACCGACGCCCCGGCAGCCGACAGCACAAAGCCGAGCTTGCCGGAAAACGAACTTCTGTTTTGTTTTTGTTCCATGATTCTCCTGTTTCCTCCCAATTTCGTAATTCGCACAAAGGCAAGTGTAACACAGACGCGGAAAGTTTTCAATTACACTTTTTTTCAAGAAACACTTGACTCTGACGCAACGTCAGGGTGTATGATGGCAGTACCGCAAAGGAAACGAGGGTTTTATCATGATGACCGTAAAAGAAGCCAGCCGACTGACAGGCATAAGCATACGCACGCTGCAATACTATGATAAGCTGGGTCTGCTGCCCGCCATGCGCACCGAGAGCGGCTACAGGCTGTATGACGATGCAGCGCTGGAACGTTTGCAGCAGATTTTGCTGTTTCGGGAGCTGGAGTTTCCCTTGCGGGACATCCGCACCATTTTGGACAACCCGAATTTTGACCGCCGCAAGGCTCTACGCCAACAAATTGAGCTTCTCACGCTGAAAAAGCAGCACTTGGAAGATTTGATACGGCTGGCGCGGACTTTGCAAGTCGCAGGAGGACACACTATGCAATTCAAAGAATTTGATACATCCCGCATTGACGAGTACACCCGCCGCGCCAAGGAATCTTGGGGCGACACCCCCGCCTACCGCGAGTTTGAGCAGAACGCCGCCGAACGCACGGTGCAGGAGAGCAGCGATATAAACAATCAGCTGATGGCGTTGACCGCCGGGTTCGGCGCACTGCAAAACCTGCCCATCGACAACCCCGCCGTGCAGGCGCAGGCCGCCAAGCTGCAAGCTTTCATCACCGAGCACTACTACACCTGCACAAAGGAGATTTTCGCCCAGCTCGGCCAAATGTACGGCGCAGGCGGAGAGTTCACCGCCAACATCAACGCCGCAGGCGGCCCCGGCACTGCCGAGTTTGCAGCGAAGGCGATTGCGGCGTATTGCAAGGAATAAGGCATAAATTTTGTTGGACGCCTTGTAGGGGTTGAGCATTGCTCGCCCGTGGAACATTGCAGTCGCCCCTACAGAGCGGCCATAACACCCACACAAACCAAAGCCCCGCCCTGCTTATTTTCAAAAGCGGGGCGGGGTATTTTTATTTACGTATCAAATCAATCCAAGAAATCCCGCAGTTTCTTGCTGCGGCTGGGGTGGCGGAGCTTGCGCAGGGCCTTGGCTTCGATCTGGCGGATGCGCTCACGGGTGACGTTGAACTCCTTGCCGACTTCCTCCAGCGTGCGGGGGCGGCCATCCTCCAGGCCGAAGCGCAGGCGCAGGACCTTTTCCTCACGCGGGGTCAGGGTCTTGAGCACGTCGGCCAGCTGCTCCTTCAGCAGGGTCTGGCTGGCAGCCTCGGCGGGCACGGGTGCGTCATCGTCGGGGATGAAGTCGCCCAGATGGCTGTCCTCCTCCTCACCGATGGGCGTCTCCAGACTGACGGGTTCCTGTGCGACGCGCATGATCTCGCGGACCTTATCCACAGGCATGTCAAGGCGCTCGGCGATCTCCTCGGCGCTGGGGTCGTGGCCGTACTCATGCAGCAGCTGGCTGGACACCTTCTTGACCTTGTTGATCGTCTCGACCATGTGCACGGGGATGCGGATGGTGCGGGCCTGGTCGGCGATGGCGCGGGTGATGGCCTGACGGATCCACCACGTTGCGTAGGTGGAGAACTTGAAGCCCTTGGTGTGGTCAAACTTTTCGACAGCCTTGATCAGGCCCAGGTTGCCTTCCTGGATCAGATCCAGGAACTGCATGCCGCGGCCCACATAGCGCTTGGCGATGGAGACGACCAGACGCAGGTTGGCCTCGCTCAGGCGCTGCTTGGCCTTCTCGCCATCGGGGCCGCCGGCCTGAATTTTCAGTGCCAGCTCGGTTTCCTCCTCGGGGGACAGCAGCGGCACGCGGCCAATTTCCTTCAGGTAGACCTTGACCGGGTCGTCAATCGTGATGCCGTCGGCAGTCAGGCCGTCCTCGTAGTCGTCCGCGCCCTCCTCGGAGCTGGGCAGGGCGCTGCTGACGTCAACGGGCGTGTCGTCGACGATCTCGATGCCGTTGCTTTCCAGCTCCTCGTAGAGCTTTTCCATCGCTTCTACGTCAAGAACGTTGCCATTTTCCTCCATTGCGTCGCTGATCTCACTGCTGGTCAGCTTGCCGGCGCGGCGGCCCGTGTCGATCAGGCTGCGGATCGGATCTTTCTTTTCTGCCATAAGTACGTTCTCCTTTTGGTTTTCTATTGTTTGACAAAGTATGTCGGAATGTCGTTATTCGTCTGTCTCGGCGGGGCGGGCGCCCTTCTTTTTGCCGAGGTTTGCAAAGTAGCTTTCCAGCTGGCCGTCGCTCATACCCTTGACCTGCTCACTGATCGGCTTGGCGGTCTGCAAGCGGTCCAGATACATATCAATATCCTGCCTTTGCAGACGGATGTCGTGGTTGTACGCCTGCCCGTGGGCCAGCTGCTGGAACGCGGCCTCATCCAGCATTTGCTGTAATGACGTCTGGTTCAGCGGCAGGTGCTCGTCCACACAGCGGAAAATTGCCTCCAGCGCGCACTGCATCTCGGGCACCAGCACGGTGGACATATCCAGCCGCGCACGGACGTAGGGCACCTGCTCGGGGTCCTGCAGCATGGCCACGGCCAGTTGGCGCGCCGCGTTGGCCGCGCCGAGGGCGGACTCCCCGCTGCTGGTGTAGGGCACGCGGATGTCCGACGCGATGCCCTCCTTGGAAAGGTCGCGCTGCTCCTTGCGGTAGCTGCGGCGCGCAGCGGCCTGAAGCGCCCCGTTGAGCTGGGAAAGGATGGCCTGTTTTGAGACGCCGGTCTCGTCGGCCAACCGCCCGGCGTAGACGTCCCGCGCCGTCGGGCTGACGCCGCGCTCAGTCAGAATCTCGATGGCCTCCCGGATGTAGCTCAGCCGCCCGTCGTCGCTGCGCAGGTCATACTTGGCCTTGCTCTTTTTCAGCTGGAATTCTGTCGGGTTGGCCGTGCCGTTCAAGAGCATCTCGAACCGCTCGCGGCCATATTTTTTGATGAACTCGTCCGGGTCCTTCGCGCCCTGGTAGCTCAGCACGCTGACTTTCAGCGTCGTGCTGCCCAGAATGCCAAGGCTGCGCTCGGTGGCCTTCTGGCCCGCCTCGTCGGAGTCGTAACTCAAAACGACCTCGTCGGCGTACTCGCTCAGCAGCTTGGCCTGCTCGGGTGTCAGGGCCGTGCCGCAGGCGCAGACCGCCGTATCAAATCCGGCCTCATGCATCGAGATGACGTCCATGTAGCCCTCACAGAGGATGTAGCGCCGGTTTTTTGACTTTTTGGCGATATTCAGTGCAAAAAGCGTGCGGAATTTGTGGTAGACCATCGTCTCGGGGCTGTTGATGTACTTGGGCTTGGAGTCGTCCAGCACGCGCCCGCCGAAGGCAATGATGGCCCCGCGCACATCAATGATGGGCACCATGACGCGGTGGCGGAAGATGTCATAGAGGTTGCCCTTGGCGCTGCGCTTGACGAGGCCGGAGGTTTCCAGCTCTTCCTCACTGAAGCCGCGGCGCTTGAGGTAGTGCAGCAGGCCGCCGAAGTCCTCCGGCGCGTAGCCAAGGCCGAACCGGCGGATGGCGGCGTCGGACAGGCCGCGCTTTTCCTTCCAGTAGCGGCGGGCCATGGCGGCCTCCGGCGTTTTGGCGTTGAGGTTCTCGTAGAAGTAGCGCGCGGCGCAGCGGTTGATCTCCAACAGGCGCTGGCGCGCACGGGACTCACGGTCATCCTCCTCGGGCAGCGGCATACCGGCGCGGCCCGCCAGCTGCTTGACAGCCTCGACATAGCCGAGATTGTTGTACTTGCGCACAAAGTTGATGACATCGCCCGCCGCACCGCAGCCGAAGCAGTAAAAGCTCTGGGTATCCGGGTAAACGACGAAAGACGGCGTTTTTTCATTGTGGAACGGACACAGACCCGTGGCCGTGCGTCCGCGGCGGCGCAGCTGGACATACTGGCCGATGACTTCTTCAATGTCGTTGCGCCGCACGACTTCCTGTATGTATTCCTGGGGGATCATGGAATAGGCTGCACCTCCGTTTCTTAAAATAATAGATATTAAATAAAAAATAATAAATACGGTGGCGTTTTCTCCCTTTGGTCGAAAACAAAATCGTAGGGGCGGATTCCATATCCGCCCGTGCCCGTTTGCGGCGGCGCAGACCTCCGCGGGCGCATATAGAATGCGCCCCTACGTTATTTTTTGAGTGACGCGCAG
>ERZ773181.2538-NODE-2538-length-11863-cov-12.659468_pt1 | contig 11863 bp, 10 predicted proteins | sample MGYA00581001_ERZ773181 | MGnify/ENA primary metagenome ERZ773181 (study PRJEB29015, sample SAMEA2737780) | human gut metagenome | biome: human gut; feature: human-associated habitat; material: faeces | place: China | collected 2012 ... | reverse complement strand
ACCCGCATCCCCAGCTTGGAAGGCTGGTGCCCTGGCCATTGTGCTACACCCGCGTACGCCCTCCGCTCAAATCGTCAGCTCGATTATATTAGCACATACCACCGCCATCTGTCAAGAAAAAAATCGAAATTCTGCTGCAAATATCTGTGAATTTCCTGCACGCACCCCGCCGCGCACCGGCAGCACGGGAGAAAGGGCGGCTGCGCCGCCCTTTCTCTTTATATCCTTCTCTATATCTGGCCGCTCCGTAGATAGCGGTAGTCCATCCGCATGATATTGCGGAGCAGCGGCACGCACAGCACCGCGTCGGCGGCGATCCACGCCATAGGATCGGCGGCGCACAGCGTGTAGAACGCCAGCGGAGGCGCGGAGGCGCTGACGGTGCCGCCTGCCACAGCGGCGGGCAGCAGCAGACATACGGCGATCCGCGCCACCAGCTCCGCCGCACCGGCGCCCAGCACAAAGGAGGGCCGCCCGATGCCCTGTACGCAGTTGCGGATGAGGAAAACGCCGCCCAAAAACGGGTACATGGCAAAGTCCACATAGAGGAGCGCATTGCCGAAGCGCACCGTCTCCGCCGTCACCTTATCTGCGCTGAGGAACACATGGAAGTAGAGGTCGTTGACGGTCAGCAGCATACCAAGGCCCACGCCGCACAGGACAATCACGCCCATGACGATCATGCACTGAAGCGTACCCTTCCTGATGCGGTCATACCGACCCGCCCCCAGATTCTGGGCGGTAAAGCTGGTCATGGCCGTACCCAGCGCGTTCATGGGCGTCATCATCAGGTTGGACAGCTTATTGGCCGCGCCGAAGCCGTTCTGGGCGGCGCTGGACACCATGCGCCCGTCCAGCATATCGAATTTCACCACCACGCTCTGCATGACGATGATGCCGATGGCCAGCACGGAGAATTGCAGTCCCAGCGGGATGCCTCGGCTCACATGGCGGCGCACATCGTACATCGTGATGCGCCAGTCCTCCCGCTTCAGGCGGATCTCCGGATAGCGGGCAAAGGCGTAGCAGAAGCAGGCCGCGGTGCTGATGAGCTGGGCGGATACGGTGGCAGCCGCTGCGCCCGCCACGCCCCAGTGGAATTTCAGGATGAACAGCAGGTCCAGCCCCACGTTCAGCAGGGTGGAAAACAGCAGGAACAGCAGCGGCGTCACGGAATCGCCCATGCTGCGCAGGAAGGAGCAGATGAAGTTGTAGAACAGCTGCGCGCCGATGCCTACGAAGATAATAAAGCAGTAGGTGTAGGCGGCGCGGTAGATCTCCGCATCCTTCGGCGTCACGTTGATCCACGCCAGCATGGGATTCAGCAGGAGCAGCGCCAGCGTCGTCAAGATCACCGTCAGCGCGGCGGACAGGATGATCTGGGTGGCAAGGCTGCGGCGGACGCCGGCGTTGTTCTGTGCGCCCACATGACAGGAGGTCACCACGCAGAACCCGGCGCTGACGCCGAAGGCGAATTGCAGGAAGATAAACACCAGCGCGTTCGTATCGTTGACGCCCGCCACCTCCTGCGCCGTCAGCGTCTGCCCTACGATGGCCGCGTCGCTGATGGAATAGACCTGCTGGAGCAGATAGGACAGGATCACCGGCAGCGAGAAGATCAGGATGGTCTTCCAGCAGGAGCCCTGCGTCAGGTCCAACGGGCGGAAAAGTTGGATATTTGTCTTTTTTTCAGCCATAAACAGCGCCTCCACCACAGTTTTCTTTCCAGAAAGCGTATATTATCCCTGAAAGTGCAAAATGTCAATGGGCAGAATGCACGATAGCCGTCTGTCATCCCCCCTACCCCCTTGTGCGAAATTCTCGTTCGCTGTATAATATTTTATCTTTTATAGTATGGTGGAGGGCGCATATGGACGGAAAGACCCGGCGCACGCGGAAAAACACGGCGGTGCTCGTCATATTGGCTGTCGCGGTGGTGCTGGCTGCCTTCGCCTGCGTGCTGGTAGGCTCGTCCCACATGACCGTGGCAGAGTGCTTCGACGCCCTGCTGGGCCAGGTAGACGGCGCGGCGGCGCGGATCATCTGGAATATCCGCATCCCCCGTCTGTTGGCGGCGCTGATCGTCGGGGCGGGGCTGTCCGTGTCGGGTCTCGTCATGCAGACCACGCTGGGCAACGCCATGGCCTCCCCGTCCACGCTGGGCGTGTCCAACGCGGCGGTATTCGGCGCCAACCTGTCCATCATCGCCTTTTCCGGCGGCTTTCTCTCCACCGGCAACAATCTGTCCAACTATGGAGTGGGCGTCAGCCCCTTCGCCACGTCGCTGCTGGCATTTCTGTTCGCCGCCGCGTCCATCCTGCTGATCTTAGGGCTGTGCCGCCTGCGGTCCTTCTCCCCCAACGTGGTGGTGCTGGCCGGTATCGCCGTGGGCGCCATGTGGACGGCGGCCACCACCGTTCTGCAATTCTATGCCACGGACGTGGGGCTGTCGGCGGCGGTGATCTGGAGCTTCGGCGATCTGGGCCGGGCCACCTACCGCACGGACTGGATCATGCTGGCGGTGGTGGCGGCCGGTACGGTCTTCTTTATGCTGCTGGCGTGGCGCTACAACGCCCTGCTCAGCGGCGGTGACACCGCCGGCACGCTGGGCGTCAATGTGGCGCTGCTGCGGTTCGTGTCGCTGCTGACCGCCTCCGTCATGACGGCAGTGTGCGTGTCGTTTCTGGGCATCATCGGCTTTGTGGGCATCATCTGCCCCCATACCGTCAAGCGTCTCATGGGACAGGATCACCGCTGGTCCATCCCCGCCTCCGCTCTCAGCGGCAGCCTATTGCTGCTGCTGGCGGATCTGCTGTCCCGCAGTCTGGGCAGCGGCTCGGCGCTGCCGGTGGGCGCCATCACCTCCCTGCTGGGCGCGCCGTTTTTCCTGACCATTATCTTTGCCCGAAGGGAGGCGGCGCCATGCTGACCGTGGAGCATCTGACCTATCGATACAGCCGCCGCAGCGCCCCGGTGCTGCGGGGCGTGGATCTGACGCTGGAAAGCGGCGAGATCGGTATCCTGCTGGGCTGCAACGGCTCCGGCAAGACCACGCTGTTCAAGAACCTGCTGGGCATCTGCACCCCCGACTCCGGCTCCGTCCGCTTCGACGGGCAGGAGCTGACCGCCCTGTCACGCCGCCGCCGGGCGCAGTACATCGCCTATGTGCCGCAGGATATCCGGTTCGGGGAGCTGACAGTGTTCGACTCCGTGCTGCTGGGGAGGCTGTCCCGCTTCGGCTTACAGGCAGGGCCGGCAGACCGCGCCGCCGCCGCGCGTGTGCTGGAGGATATGGGGCTTGCCCCGCTGGCAGCGCGCAGCGTGGCGGAGCTGTCCGGCGGCGAGCGGCAGAAGGTAGCCATCGCCCGGGCTCTGGCGCAGGAGCCGCGGCTGCTGGTGCTGGACGAGCCCACCGGCAATCTGGACGTTTCCAATGAGCATCTGCTGATGCGCGAGGCAAAAAAAGCGGCTCAGGAGCGGCACATTGCCGTCCTGAGCTCGCTGCACGACCTGAATCAGGCCCTCGCCTTCGGGGATCGGTTTTTCTTTTTGAAGGATGGCGTCATCCGCTACGCCGTCACCCGGGACGCCGTCACGGAGGATATGCTCTGCGACGTGTTCGGGGCGGCGCTGCGCCTGCGGGAGGTGGACGGCACACGGGTCGTTCTGCACGGCCCTGCCGACTGACGACTCATACCCGCCGCCACAGCATCCGGTTGTCGGCAAACTCCGCCGTGACGCGCCCCGTCTCCTTCAGCCATGTCAGATAGGAGCGCACCGTAGCGCCCACCAGCGCGTACTGCTCAAAGGTCATGACCATGCCGTACCGGTCAAACAGCGCCTTCAGCAGCTCCTCAAAGGTCTGCGGCGCGGCGCACAGCGCCGTGATGGCGTCGCCTACCTCCTGCACCGTGTCCATGTTGTACTGGGCCAGCGGCGCGATGTCCTCCGTCACCTCCGCGTGGGCGGGGACGAACACCTTGGCGGTCATGGTCTTGACCGCCTCCAGCGTGGCGAGGTACGCGCCCACATCGTAGATGTAGCCGATGCGGTACTTCTCCAGCGTCTCCCGGCTGGATACGCAGTCCGCCAGGTACACCACGTCGTCCGGTGTACGGAAGCCCACCATGTCCATACAGTGGCCGGGCAGCGGCAGCAGCCGGAAGCCCTCCGGCAGCACGTCCGCCGTCAGATAGGCCGCGTCGCTCTCCTGCGCCATGAGGAACTTGTGGCGCAGCTCCTTTGGCGGGCAGCCGCCGTACAGCATGGACGGCTCCAGCACCGTGTGGCGGGTAACGGCGCACTCCGCGCCGGGGGCATAGAGCCTGCACCCCGTCTGGCTCTGGAGATACCGGTTCCCGCCGATATGGTCGGCGTGGGAGTGGGTATTGTAGATGGCGGTCAAGTGCCAGCCGTTTTTCTCCATGAGCTGCCGGGCCTTGCGGCCGGCGTCCTTGTCGCTGCCGCTGTCGATGAGGCACACGTCCGTGTCGTTCAGCCGCACAAGACCGATCTTGGCGGGACTCTGCACATAATAGCTGCTGCCGGATACCTGAATAAGCTCGTACATCACAAGACCCTCCTACCGTATGTTTTCCTTATTATAAAATATCTGCCGCCGCCGCGCAAGTGTGCGGCGGCGAAAAACCGGCCGTTTTGCGGCGTCACCCCAATTTGCGGTGGACTTCCCCCTCTTTCGGTGGTAGGATAGAGATACATTATTATAAAGGCGGCTGCACAGCGTTCCCGCCGGTGCAGCGCACCCGCAAAGGAGAGGGGCAGTCATGGAAACGGATATCAAACTGACAAAGCTGGCGTCCTGCGCCGGCTGCGGCGCCAAGGTAGGCGCCGGTACACTGGTGCAGCTGCTGGAGGGCTTTCGCACCCACAGCGACCCCCGTCTGCTGGTGGGCTATGATCGCTCCGACGATGCCAGCGTCTACTATCTGGACGAGAACACGGCGCTGGTGCAGACCACCGACTTCTTCCCGCCCATCGTGGACGACCCCTTCCTGTACGGGCAGATCGCCGCCGCCAACGCCATCAGCGACGTGTACGCCATGGGCGGCGAGCCCAAGCTGGCGCTGAACATCCTGTGCCTGCCGGAGTCCATGCCCCGGGAAATGGTGCAGGAGCTGCTGCGGGGCGGCTACGACAAGGCGTATGAGGCCGGCGCCATCATCACCGGCGGCCACACCATCCACGGTGCAGAGCCGATCTACGGTCTGGCGGTGTCCGGCTTCGTCCACCCGAAGAAGATCCTGACCAACAGCGGCGCACGCCCCGGCGACGTACTGCTGCTGACAAAGCCGCTGGGCGTGGGCGTATTGACCACCGCCGCCAAGGCGGGCTTTGCGGACGGCGCGGTGATGGACCGCATCTACCGCCAGATGGCCACGCTGAATAAGGCGGCGCGGGACATCATGGTGAAATACCGTGTCCACAGCTGCACGGACGTGACGGGCTTCGCCCTGCTGGGACACAGCTTTGAGATGGCGCAGGGCAGCGGCTGCACCGTCCACATCCGGACGGCGGACGTCCCCTATCATCCGGAGGCATGGGAGCCGGCGCGGATGGGACTTCTCCCCGCCGGCGCCTACCGCAACCGGGCATACGCCGAAGCGGGCGTCACCGTCCATGGCAGCGTCAGCCGCACCATGCAGGATCTGCTGTATGACCCCCAGACCAGCGGCGGCCTTCTCATGGCCGTGGCGGAGGAGGACGCAGAGACCTGTCTGCGGGAGCTGCGGGACACCATCCCCGCCGCGGCCGCCGTGGGCTACGTCACGGAGAAGCAGGACAACTGGATCATCCTGGAATAAAGGAAGGGACGGACGCAGCTGCGTCCGTCCCTTTTTTTCATGTGCGCCGGTAGGCCGTGGGGAGCTGGCCGAACTGCTCCTTGAAGGCCGCCGTGAACTTGCTCTGGCTCTCGTAGCCCACCTGTCCGGCGATCTCCGCCACGCTCATGTCCGTCTCCCGCAGCAGCGCCGCCGCCTTTTCCATGCGGTGCTCCTTCATGTGGGCCGCCAGCGAGCTGCCGTAGACCTCCTTGAACACGGTTTTCAGCGTGGTGGGGTTGATGAGATACTGCCGCGCCAGCTCCTCGATGGTCACCCGCTGCTCCATATGCTCGGTCAGGTGGTCGTGGATCTCCCGGATGATCTTCACCTGCTCCGCCTCCTCCCGCCACTGGGGACACGCCACGTCCATCACCTGCTCGATCATCTCGTGGAGCAAGCCGCTCTGGGATGTGTCGGCGGCGCGGTAGTACACCTCCCGCCCGTCCCGGCGGCTGGACAGCAGGCCGCTGTCCTTCAGCACCCGCAGGTGGTGGGACACGGCAGGGCTGGACATCTCCACCATGTCCGCGATGTTCACCACACACTCCTCGCAGTGGCACAGCAGCCAGAAAATGCGGATGCGGCTGGGGTCGCCCAGCTGCCGGAAGATGTCCGCGACGCTCTGGAAATGTGCCTCGCCGCGGAGCAGCTCCCGCATGGCGGCGGTGTGGTTCTGCTCCTCCCCGTGGTCGTGGGGCAGGCCGGTATGCTCCATATCTGTTCCTCCCTTTCGCCCAAACGGAAATGCTTTTCGCCGCTTTGGGCATCTCTGCGGCGAAGCCGTTGACTTTCCTGTCTGACCGCATTATACTACGGCCATAATAATTAAACAAGCGCTTAATGATTTATGTGTGAAAGGAGCATCCCCCATGAAAAAGACCTATGCCATTGAAGTGGACTGCGCCAACTGTGCCAACCTGATGGAGGAGGCCGCCGGGAAGACCGAGGGCGTGACCTCCGCCGTGGTGAATTTCATGACCCAGAAGATGATCGTGGAGTTCGCCGAGGACGCCGACCCCAAGCAGGTCATGAAAAAGGTGCTGAAGGCCTGCAAAAAGGTGGAGCCTGACTGCGAGATCGAGCTGTAAGCCCACCGGCGGACATCCCCCGCGCCTGCGGCGAACGGGGTGTTTTTCCCGGAGGGCGGGCATCTTACCACGAAAGGAGCAGGTCACACATGACGAAAAAGCAGAAAAAGATGCTGGTACGCATTATCATCACGGCGGTAATGCTGGCGGCGCTATATGTGATCCCCGTCACCGGCTGGCTGCGGCTGGCGCTGTATCTGGCGGTCTACGCCGTTATCGGCTATGACATTCTGCGGAAGGCGGGGCGCGGCATCCTCAACGGCCGGGTGTTCGACGAGAATTTCCTGATGGCCGTGGCCACCGTCGGCGCCTTCGCGCTGGCCATCTATGAGAAAAGCGGCGACTACAACGAGGCCATCGCCGTCATGCTGTTCTACCAGATCGGCGAGCTGTTCCAGAGCTACGCCGTAGGCAAGAGCCGCAAGAACATCAGCGCCCTGATGGACATCCGTCCCGACTACGCCAATATCGAGCAGAATGGGCAGCTGGTACGGGTGGACCCGGATGAGGTGGCCGTCGGCACCGTCATCGTGGTGCAGCCCGGTGAGAAGATCCCCCTTGACGGCATCGTTGCGGAGGGCAGCTCCACGCTGAATACCAGCGCCCTCACCGGTGAGAGCCTGCCCCGGGACGCCCACCAGGGCGACGAGGTCATCAGCGGCTGCATCAACATGACCGGCGTTCTGAAGATCCGCACCACCAAGGTGTTCGGCGAGTCCACCGTGTCCAAAATTCTGGAGCTGGTGGAGAACTCCAGCTCCCGCAAGTCCCGCTCCGAGGACTTTATCGCCAAGTTCGCCCGCATCTACACCCCCGTCGTGTGTTACAGCGCGTTGGCGCTGGCGGTGCTGCCGCCGGTGATCCGGCTGGCGGGCGGTATGGATGGTCAGTGGGAGCAGTGGGTCTACCGCGCCCTGACGTTCCTCGTCACCAGCTGCCCCTGTGCGCTGGTGGTCAGCATCCCCCTGAGCTTCTTCGCCGGTATCGGCGGCACCAGTAAGGAGGGCATCCTCATCAAGGGCTCCAACTATCTGGAGACGCTGTCGCAGGTGAGGTGCGTGGTGTTCGACAAGACCGGCACCCTGACCCGGGGCGTGTTCGAGGTCACCGCCGTCCACCACAGTGAGATGGACGAGGCCAAGCTGCTGGAATACGCGGCGCTGGCGGAGTGCGCCTCCTCCCATCCCATCAGCAAAAGCTTGCAGCGCGCCTACGGCAAGCCCATCGACCGCAGCCGCGTCACGGATGTACAGGAGCTCAGCGGCCACGGCGTCACCGCCAAGGTGGACGGCGTATCCGTTGCCGCCGGCAACAGCAAGCTCATGGAGCAGCTGGGCATCCCCTACCACGACTGCCGCAGCGTCGGCACCATCATCCACATGGCGGTGGACGGCCGGTACGCTGGGCATATCGTGATCTCCGACGTGGTGAAGCCCCACGCCAAGGAGGCCATCGCCGCTCTGCACAAGGCGGGTGTGGAAAAGACCGTCATGCTCACCGGCGACGTGAAGAAGGTGGCTGACGCCGTAGCGTCGGAGCTGGGCGTGGACGAGGTACACAGCGACCTGCTGCCCGCCGACAAGGTGGGCAAGGTGGAGGAGCTGCTGCATCAGCAGCATGGCAAGCTGGCTTTCGTGGGCGACGGCATCAACGACGCGCCGGTGCTGGGCCGCGCCGACATCGGCATCGCCATGGGCGCCATGGGCAGCGACGCCGCCATCGAGGCCGCCGACATCGTGCTGATGGACGACGAGCCTATGCAGATCGCCAAGGCTATCAGGATCTCCCGCAAGTGCATCGGCATCGTGTACCAGAACATCGTGTTCGCACTGGTGGTCAAGTTCGCGTGTCTGGTGCTGGTGGCGGTGGGTCTGGCGGATATGTGGGCCGCCATCTTTGCCGACGTGGGCGTCATGGTGCTGGCGGTGCTCAACGCCATCCGCGCCCTGCGGGTACACACGCTGTAAGCGCCCCGCGCCTATGCCATACCGAAAAGAGGAGACGCACGTCTCCTCTTTTTTTGCGCCTCGCGCACCCGGCGCTCCCGGCGCATACAATGGATTGCGGGACAATAGCCCGCAATCCCGACACAGGAGGTCATCCCATGGCAACATTCACCAATCAGGCCACCCTGACGTACAGCGGCGGCACCACCAGCTCCAATATCACCACCGGCGAGCTGCTGGAGGTGCTGACCGCCTCCAAAACGGCGGTCGTACCCACCTACCTCAGCGGACGGCCCATCACCTACCTCATCACACTGGTCAACTCCGGCGCGGCGGCCCTCAACGGTCTGACCGTCACCGACGACCTGGGCGGCTACGCTTTTAACGGCGGCACTGTCTATCCGCTGGCGTACACCGCCGGCTCCGTGCGGTACTACCAGAACGGCGTATTGCAGGCCGCGCCCGCTGCCACGGCAGGCCCGCCGCTGACGGTCACCGGCATCTCCGTCCCTGCCGGCGGCAGCACCGTCCTTGCCTATGAGGCGGAGCCCACCGCCTTTGCGCCGCTGGGCGCGGAGGATCGCGTGGTGAACAACGTCGCCGTCACCGGCGGCGGACTGCCCGACGCCGTTACCGCCGCCGAGACCGTGTCCCCCGTGACCGGGCCGGCGCTGGCCATCAGCAAGGCGCTGTCCCCCACGGAGGTAGCCGCCAATGGACGGCTGACGTACACCTTCGTCATCCAGAACACCGGCAACGTCGCAGCAGCGGCTGCGGACGATCTGGCGGTCACCGATGTGTTTGACCCCATCCTCCGCGATCTGACCGTAACGCTGAACGGCGCGGCGCTGACCACCCCGGCCCAGTACACCTATGACGCCGCCACCGGCCGGTTCGCCACCGTCCCCGGCGTCATCACCGTACCTGCCGCCTCCTTCACGCAGAACGCCGCCACCGGCGTTTATGCCGTGACCCCCGGCACCGTCACCCTGACCGTCAGCGGCATAGTGTGACCGGCGGCGACCTGATTTTTGTGCAAAAACACCGCCCCTGCGGGGCGGTGTTCTTCTTTGTCAACCAGCCTACCTGAGCCGTAGGCGGTCATTATTTCAATCATATTCCATTTCTTTGTGGAAAACAACTGAAAATTCACACAAACTTAACACTTAAAAATTGTCGAATTTTTCACTTGAAACTTGAAAATGGGAGGCGTATAGTATGAATCGTGATTTTGACGGCTTGATAACGTTTTCAAGTGCAAAAAACGCAACTTTTTCAATTTCGCCTTTTACACGCGAAATTGTAAAAGTACCCGGCGTAGTTTCGGCGTCGTTAAGCCGTCATTAATTGTCCGCTAAGGATTTCGCATGAGAGGAGGCGTACCATGACACGTCAGGAAGCTATTGACCGGCTATGTACCGTTTATCAAAGCCAGTTTGACATCAACCGCTGCGAGGAGGATGGCCAGCCGCTGGCGGTCACCATGGATTTCTACGCCACATCCGAGAAGTTCGTCCTCTCCAAGAAGGCAAAGCTCTGGGAGGCCAAGAGCTTTGAGTATGTGTACCTGTTCAACGTCCCCCATCTGACGCGGGAGATCTACGAGGCCTGCGAGAAGCTGGCCTACGAACAGGGCATGGCCCGTATTCAACCCAGCTCCACCCATATGTACACCTACATCACGGCGCTGTTTGTGTGTGACAGCTGTGATGAGGAGGCACGGAAGGCGCTGAAGCGCTGCAAGCTCTACAAGAGCTTCCGTATGTCCTACTGGGGCTGGATGGATTTTCATACCGCTCTGGTCGTGCTTCCGGAGGAATCCGTCAGCACCAACCGCAGCGGACACAGTGCAGCGCAGGTCCTGAAACAGGGCCTGTTTCATAAGCAAAAGAAAAAACTGTTCAGAAAGGAGAGAGCTTAATGAATGCTGCTTTGTTTTTGATCATTGGCTGTGCCGTTCTGGTCGTAGGTTACATTTTCTACGGCGGCTGGCTGGCCAAGAAGTGGGGTGTGGATAACTCCCGTCCTACTCCTGCTCATGAGCTGGAAGATGGTAAGGACTATTGTCCCGCCAAGGCTCCCGTGCTGATGGGTCATCACTTTTCCTCTATCGCCGGCGCCGGCCCCATCAACGGCCCCATCCAGGCCGCTGTCTTCGGCTGGGTCCCCGTCATGCTGTGGATCCTGATCGGCGGTATCTTCTTCGGCGGCGTCCATGACTTCGGCGCCCTGTTCGCTTCCATCCGCCACAAGGGCGAGTCCATCGGTGAGGTCATCGGTGACGCCATCGGCGCCAAGGCCAAGAAGCTGTTCATCGTGTTCGCTTACCTGACCCTGATCCTGGTGGTTGCCGCTTTCGCCTCCATCGTTGCCAACACCTTCAAGGCTACCTACACCGCTGACGGCGCTGTGGATCTGGCTGCCTCCGCTGCCAACGCCTCCACCGCTATCATCTCCATCCTGTTCATCGTGATGGCTGTCCTGTTCGGCTTCTTCGTATACCGCCGCAATGCCCCTCTGGGCATCTCCACCGTTATCGGTGTTATCGGTATCGTGGTCTGCATGATCATCGGTCTGAACTGGCACCCCATCTACCTGAGCTACAACGTGTGGATGATCATCGTCGGCCTGTACATCGCTGTGGCCTCCGTCACCCCCGTGTGGATCCTGCTGCAGCCCCGTGACTACCTGAGCTCCTTCCTGCTGTACGGCATGATGGTTCTGGCTGTCGTGGGTATCATCGGCGCGCATCCCGACGTGGATATGCCCGCATTCCTGGGCTTCAAGGATACCCTGGCTCCCACCGGCACCTCCCTGGGCTATATGTTCCCCGCTCTGTTCGTGACCATCGCCTGCGGTGCTGTGTCCGGCTTCCACTCTCTGGTTGGTTCCGGCACCACCTCCAAGCAGCTGGATCAGGAGAAGGACGCTAAGCCCATCGCTTACGGCGGTATGCTGATCGAGTGCGCTCTGGCTCTGATCTCCG
>ERZ773181.2535-NODE-2535-length-11888-cov-9.849489_pt1 | contig 11888 bp, 9 predicted proteins | sample MGYA00581001_ERZ773181 | MGnify/ENA primary metagenome ERZ773181 (study PRJEB29015, sample SAMEA2737780) | human gut metagenome | biome: human gut; feature: human-associated habitat; material: faeces | place: China | collected 2012 ... | reverse complement strand
CCAGCGTCGGCGGCCATCATGGCCTGCTTGGCGTGCAGCACAACGGGGGACGCGATATAAACCGCGTCAATCTCGGGATCGGCCAGCAGCGCAGCCTCGCTGTCATACGCACGCTTGCAGCCCCACTTGGCGCGGGACTTTTCCGCCAGCTCCATATTGATCTCCATTACAGCAATCAGCTCGGCGTTATTCGCCAGCATCATTCCGGGAATCGTTCTGCGGTCTGCAATGCCGCCCGCGCCGATAACGCCCCAACGAAGCTTTTTCATAGCAATTGTCTCCTTTTATGATTCTAAAACGCAGAATTTTTGCGATTATTTCCAAGCTTATACGTTTTTTGCCGGCTGTGCCGGCGGGATATGCCTTGTCCGGCTGTGCCGGAGCATCGCCGCTGCTGCCAGACGGCGGTTCGTTTTGTCCTGCTCCTATCTTACGACGGATGCTTTCAATTTTCTATGTGATTTTGTGTAACGATTTACGTCTAATAATTTTTCCGCAGAAAGGAACACGAATTTCAAAAACGCGGTTTTCTCTCTGCGGGCATCGGCGCAATGCGCCTGCGGATGCAGGGGGCTTGCGCCCCCTGCGATTACGCGGTTTACGGAATTTGCCGGAGATTAGTCGAAGCTCCAGAATTTCTCAACGTTGGTGCCGTCAACAACGAACAGGTCGATGTTGGTCTTGGTGGGAACGTCCTTGCCCTCGAAGTAGCTGATTGCGCCTTCGTAGATGAACTGTGCCAGAACCCAAGCGTCAACGTTCAGGCAAGCCTGATAGTTCACGTCATTGTCATGCAGCTTGCCGAACGGCTCTGCACCGTAAGCGCCCATGGAGAAGACCTTGACGTCGGTGTTGCCAACAGCCTGCAGCGCTGCAACTGCGCCCATCGCGCCGTTGTCAACGTCGGAGATGATGTAGTCATACGGCTCGACGATGGCGGAGATTGCGTTGTATGCAGTCTCGCGGTTGCCCTGAGAGTCGTACTTGTTCAGGATTTCGATTTCGCAGCCGTCTGCATTGGCAGCGTCGATAACCTCATGCAGGCCAACAAAGCGCTCCTGGCAGTGCGTGGAAACAGCGTTGGTCAGCTCAACCACACGGCACTTGCCGCCGTTGTTTTCCTTAACATAGTTGACGAAGTACTCGCCAACCAGCGTGCCGGTTGCTTTCTGATCCCAGGTGACGGTGGTGACAGCCTTTTCCTCGCCGTCGGTCCAGTAGCCGTCGTAGATGATGACGGGAATGCCGGCCTCAACCGCATTCGTCAACGCAATGCCGGAGCCGTCGGGGGTGATGGGGTCAACCATGATGATGTCAACGTTGTTGGAAATCATGTTCTCGATCTGCTTGGTCTGGGTCTCGTCGTTCAGGTCGCCGTCCTCGCAGACGATGTCAGCGCCGTAGTATGCGCCGAGTGCTTCCAGAGCCTGTGCCAGAGCTGCGCACCATTCGTCGCCCTTGTAGCAGATGGAGCAGCCGATCTTCTTGCCTTCCAGCGCGGTGGTGTCCTGCAGGACAACAGCGGCGGGAATGCCGAGCTCAGCAGCCTTGCCCTCGGTTGCGATTACGTCGGTCTTGACAGCGCCTTCAGCAGCGGGCGTTTCTTCAGCCGGGGTCTCTTCAGCGGGTGTTTCTGCTGCGGGCGTCTCCGCAGCGGGCGTCTCGGTCTTGGTGTCGGCCGCGGGGGGCTCCGTCTTGGCTGCGCAGGCAGCCAGGCCCAGAACCATGACCATTGCAAGAAGCATCGCGATCAGTTTCTTCATTTTGTAATTCCTCCTTAAATTTTATCTAACAGGCTGCGCCTGATTAGACCGTTGTTTGGATCATCAGCTGCAAAGCGCCATGATCTTTGCCTGTGTAGCTTCGGCCGCGTTCAGCTCGCCCATCTTGTGACCCTCATGCATAACCATGATGCGGTCGCACATGCCGAGCAGCTCAGGCATTTCGGACGAGATCATGATGATGGTCTTGCCCTCCTTTGCCATCCGGTTGATCAGACGGTAAATTTCTGCCTTTGCGCCAACGTCGATGCCGCGCGTGGGCTCGTCAAGGAACAGGATCTCCGAGTTCTGGAACAGCCACTTTGCGATAACCACTTTCTGCTGGTTGCCGCCGGAGAGATACTGTACCTCGGTCTCCATGCTCGGCGTGACAACGTGCAGCTTGTCGGCGTATTCCTTGCTCAGCTTTTCCTCAAGCGAGCTGCTGATCACACCGGCGTGCAGTACGCGCTTCATGTTGACCAGCGTGGTGTTCCGCTTGACCGACATAATCTGGACAAGACCCTGGAGCTTGCGATCCTCTGGGATCAGGCCAAGACCGTCACGGATGGCGTCGGCAAACGTACGATAGTGAACTTTCTTTCCGCGGACATAGACCTCGCCGGATTCCGGCTTGTCAATGCCGAGGATGGCGCGGGCAAGCTCGGTGCGGCCAGCGCCGACCAGACCCGAAATGCCAAATACCTCGCCGGACTTGACCTCAAAGCTGATGTCCTGCAAAATGCCGCGGCTGAGATTTTTGACCTCCAGAATCGTTCCGCCGACGTTGCCAACCTCTTTCGGATACTCCTGACCCATCTCACGGCCGACCATCATGTTGATCAGGCCCTGACGGTCAACGGAAGCGACCGGAATCGTGTCGATGTGACAGCCGTCGCGCAGGACGCTGACGTTGCTGCACAGGCCGAAGATTTCGTCCAGACGGTGCGAGATATAGATGATGGTGATGCCCTTGTCGCGCAGCTGCTTGACAATGCGGAACATAACCTCCAGCTCGCGGTCGGTCAAAACGGCCGACGGCTCATCCATGATCAGGATGCGGGAATTATTGTTAATGGCGTGCATGATCTCGACGATCTGCTTTTTCGCGACGGTCAGAGACGAGACCTGCGCGTTGATGTCGATGTCCATGCCGAGATCTTCAACGATCTCCCGCGCGCGGCGGCGCATGCCCTTCCAGTCAACCAGACCGTTTTTCAGCTGGACGTTGCCAAGGAACATATTTTCCGCAACGCTCAGCGGCTCGGCCAGCTTGATTTCCTGATGGACAACGCTGATGCCGGCACGGCGTGCCTCGATGGGGCTGTTAAAGCGGCAGGGCTTGCCGTCCAGAATGATTTCGCCCTTATTCGGCTGGTAGATACCGGCCAGAACCTTAATCAGGGTGGACTTGCCTGCGCCGTTCTCGCCGACCAGACCGTGGATGGTGCCGCGCTCAATGTTGATGGTGACGTCATCCAGCGCCTTGACGCCGGGGAACTCTTTTGTGATATTCTTTAATGTTAAGATGTAGTTGTTATCCATTGTTCACCCAACCTTTCTGTGATACTTCGGTCAGGTCAATCAGGACTTCTTCTTGTTGCTGGCAACGTCAAGCGTGACGGCAAGCACAAGGACAACGCCCTTCAGAACGTCCTGCACGAACGGATCGACGCCCATCTGGGAGAAGCCGTTGAACAGCGTGTTCAGGAAGATGCAGCCGAACATCGTGCCGATGACGCGGCCCTTGCCGCCGGCCAGCGAAACGCCGCCGATGATCGAGCCGATAACGGCGTCAAATTCATAGTTCTGTCCGTTGGTGACGGCGACAGAGTTGAGTCGGGACATCAGGACGAGACCGCCGAACGTAGCCAGAACGCTGCCCAGCAGGAACGTGCCGAACTGATAGGCCTTGACGTTGATGCCGGAGAAGAATGCCGCTTCACGCGAGCCGCCGACGGCGTAGAGGTTACGGCCGACGCGGGTCTTGGAAGTGACAAACTGCGCAATTGCGTAGACGATGATCATCAGCAGCACGCAGACCGGGAATACGCCGCCGAAGATATAGCCGCGGCCAAGGAACGAGATACTATCGGGCATGTTGGCAATCGGCACAGCCTGCGTCAGCAGCTTTGCAAGGCCGTAGCAGATGTACTGCGTGCCAAGCGTTGCGATCATCGCGGGAACGCCGACATAAGAGACCATGAAGCCGTTGACTGCGCCGACGGCAAGGCCGATGGCGAACATGATCAGGATGGCAAGGCCGGTGGACATACCGACGTTTTTCATCAGGATGGCACCCACGCAGCTGGTGAGACAGACCATACGGCCAAGGGAAAGGTCAAAATTGCCGGTCAGCAGCATGATCGACTGGCCAAGGGCAACGATGGCGACGGTAGAGCTTTGCAGAAGAATGTTTTTCCAGTTGCTCCAGGTCAGGAAGTACTGTGCGCCAAACTTTACATACGAAATGATAGAGAATACGACAATCAGGATGGCGATGCCGACAAGGCTCATCCAGTCCTTAACCAGTGCGCCGACGCTCTTTTTGCTGTTTAACGTGATTGCTTTTGTGCTCATTTGATTCATTCCTCCTAGTTTTTTCGCTCTTACGAGCTACGGCGCTCACGCAGCCGGTTACGGAAGCAGGTGCTTGGTGCTGTGACGGGGGTAGACGTTATAGGGTCGGAAGCCCTCGGCGTAGGCAACGCCGCACTGATATCCGCGATATCTTGAGCAGGTACGGATCATATCCACAAAGTCGATGCCGTCATGGTCAAGCATCCACTTGATCTGCGACTCATGCATCTCAAGCGCTTTCAGCTTCATCTCAATCTGGCCGGTAATATCGACATAGTGGGTGGGGTTGAAGTCCACGCCCGCCAGGCTATCCATAAAGAACGTTGGAATCATGCTCTCAAAGGCTGGGTAGTTGACCGAGCGGTGCGGCAGACCCGACATAAATGCGCCATTGGTGGCCAGATGGCTGGTCTCCACATGATCCTGCATATAATCCACGTCGTTGTGCGTGATGATAACGTCGGGACGCGCATAGCGAACCACGTCGGCCACGGCGTCAATCTGCGCCTGATCGTGACGGTTCACCTGCATATCCGAAACGTTAATGTTGAAAACTTCTTTGGCACCGATAAACTTGCCGGCATTTTCCGCTTCCTTTTCACGGATCTTGCCCAAAGGGCCGGGTTCAATAATGACATGACCCTGATCACCGTTTGCAACATGGCACATATACACATCTGCGCCCTGCTCTACATATTTGCGGAGTGTACCCGAGCAGGCGATCTCCAGATCGTCGGGGTGGCAGCCAATCGCCAGAACTCTCATGTTTTTCACCTCTTGCTGAAATTAAGGGGGCGCGTGCGGCCGATTGTCTTGGCGGCACGGCCATGCGGCAGAATAAATACGCCGCGAGTCTTATTGCCTTGCATCCATAATAGACCGAAGTGCGGTCTTTTGTCAACACAATTTCTAAATAATCTTTAAGAATGTTGTAATAATAGTGAATTATTCACAACTCAACCACCGTGATTTTGGTCGATATTGCCACTCGTTTTGCGGTTTTTGCGCCCCATTCTTTCAACTCTTTTTAAAAATAATCGACGGTAAATTTAGACGCTTTTCCATAAAATTTGCCCGCGGGCATGCGTTTTTTGCGCATACCCGCGGGCTTTTGTTCGTTTATGTTCGCTTTTGTCCGTCATTCGCGAACTTTGCCATCTCTCAGGCCAGCAGACCGCCTGCGGCCTCAATTTCTTTCTTGACCAGCCGCACCGAGGCAATGGCCTCCTCCAGCGGCGCAACCGACAGATCGTTTTTGCCCTGCAATCCCTCAACAAAGTATTTCAGCTCGTTATAATACCCGCCGAGCGACGAAATATTGCCGCCGATGCGGTTGTCGCCGGTATATTGCGCGGCAAGCTCCGGATGGAACGCATCGCCGTCGTTCGGATACACGGTCAGACCGTTTGCATCGTTTGTGATGGTCGCCTTTTCCAGCTTGACGCGGAACGTGGCCGAGAACGGGAACGACGCAGGATAGTCCCACGCGGCCTCGACGCTGACTGCCACGTCCCTGCCATAGTTGTAGATAGCAAAAATCTGCTCAATCAGTCCGTCGCTGTCACGATAGCCGCCCGCCTGAATGCGGTCTGGCTCGCCCAGCAGATAGCGCACAAAGTCCACGTCGTGCACGTGCATATCCACGGCCACGCCACCCGACTGCGCCGGCGTGTGCAGCCAGTTGCGGCTTGCCCAGCCGGGGCGCGACGAAACGCGCTGGAATACACCCGAAAGCACGCGGCCATACGTTCCCGCGTCCACGGTCTTTTTCAGCCATGCGTACTCGTCCCACAGACGGATGACCTGACCGACCATCACCTTGCGGCCGGTACGCTTTTTCGTCTCCAGCAGCGCCTGCATATCCTCCTCCGTCAGACAGACGGGCTTTTCGCAGAACACATCGCGCCCCTTTTCCATCGCCGCGCACGCGTGCGCCGTGTGCAGATACGTTGGCAGGCAGATATCCACCACGTCAACGTCCGCCTGTTCAATCAGCGCCATACCCGATTCATACGTCTGCGCATCGGTCTGCTCTTTCATCTGTGCCAGAAATTCCGGCCGGTCATCGGCAATCGCCGTCACCTTGACGCCAAGCTCCGCCAGCGCCGCATAGCACGCCGCGTGCATCCCGCCCATAAAGCCGCAGCCAATCAGTCCTACTCGAATCATGTTCGTTCCTCCTGTCTGTCCGTTTTTAAAATTTCTTTTCCAGAATGCGCCCCATTGAGGCCGCCGTGTTGTAAATAATCTGGTCAGAGGCGTGGCCATAGGCCGGGATCATCTCGCCCGTCGCCCAGCCGTCATAGCCGATGTCTTCAAACGCCTGCATCACCGCCGGCCAGTCCACATCGCCCGCCAGAATGTCCACGAACGAATTGAGTCCGCCCGGATTGCGGCGGAAGTCCTTGAAGTGCACCTTTTTGATGCGCTTGCCCAAAATCCGAATCCACTGCTCGGGATAGCCCGCGTAGACCACGTTGCCCACGTCAAAGTACGAGCCGATCCACTCGCTTCCGATCTCGTCGATAAACGCGCGCATCTCCAGCGGAGAGAGCAGGAACTTGTTCCATACGTTCTCCACGCCGATGTGAATCTGGTGCTCCGCCGCCACCGGCGCAAGGCGCTTCATCTCGGCCACCGCGCGCTGCCAGCACACATCATACGCCACAACCGGCCGCTCCGGCACAAATTCCACCGAAACGCTGCCCGGCACGATCAAAACTGTGTCCGCGCCCAGCGCCTTTGCCGTTTTGATCTCGCAGACTGCCGCCTGATGCGCCTTTTCCCGCTCCTCCGGATCGTCCGAAGTAAACGAATACGCCCAGTACAGACTGCTTGCCACACTCGGCAGCGCAATGCCGATTTCCTCCGCCGCGCGGCGGATCTCGGCCAGCTTTTCAGGCGCAGTCTCCATCGTCACGTCGCCCTCTGCATCCAGCGTCAGCTCAATGCCGTCGAAGCCCGCATCCTTTGCTAGCCTCATCGCCTCAAACACGTTTTTCCCGCTGAAAGACCAATAGCTGATTGATTTTTTCATCTGTGCATCTTCCTTTCCGTATTTACTTTCGTTCGGATTCCGCTTATAATTCCATTATAAGCTCGAATTTTGGCCTGACAATATAAAATCCGGTGCAAAATTTATAAAATCAGCTACAGAGGATGTCTGCCGCCATGAAAATGGAGTACACACCCATCCCGCTTGCCACGGTTTTTGACGTGGATGCCATCGTGAATATCTCGTATTACAAGCTGGAAAACGGCTATGTTTTCTCCGGCGAGTCGCACTTTTTCTGGGAGTTTATCTATGTTGACCGCGGCAGCATCGTTGTCACTGCCGGGGCGGACAAGTATTTTCTAAAGGCCGGCGAGCTGGCGTTTCACTGCCCGTATGAGTTTCATTCGTTCCAGTCGGTCGGCGCAAGTGACGTGATGGTGGTGGCGTTCTGCTGCGAAAGCGAAGCCATGCACCGGCTGGAAAAAAAGGTTCTGCTGCTGCACCAGCGCGAGAAGCAGTGCCTCAAGCCGCTGATGGACGAGGCGCAGCAGGCGTATCAGTATTTTGAAAACGATCCCGCGCTGGTCAATCTGCGTAAAAAGCCCACCGCCCCGTGGGGCAGCGACCAGCTGATCAAGCTCTATCTGGAGCAGCTGTTCATCTGCATCTGCCGCCGCGACGACAATGTCCGCTTTTCCCAGCGCGCCATCACATCCACGCAGTTTCACCAGCATCTGCTGCTGGCGCAGCAGGCGCGCGACTATCTTGCCGCGCACTATTCCGAGGCCATCACGCTTCCATCGCTGGCCGCGGCGCTCGGCATAAGCGTCTCACAGCTCAAGCGCGTGTTCCACGAGCAGATCGGCCAGAGCATGGTGCGCTATCTCACGGCGCTGCGCATCGGCGAGGCAAAGCGTCTGATCCGCGAGGGAAACCTCACGTTCACACAGATCGCCGAGCGCATCGGCATTGAGAGCATCTACTATTTCTCCAATCTTTTTAAAAAGCAAACGGGCATGAGCCCCACGGAATACGAAAAAACACTCAAGGAATAAAGGAGTATCTAAAATGCGAAGCTATGTTCTGAAAAAGGTCACATCCGCCCCCGATTGGGACACAATTGACGCACTTCCGATTGACAACCTCCAGTGGACAAATCCCCCGGTCGATATCCGTGCACAGGGGCAGCTCTGCTGGGACGAAGCGGCGATCTATGTTCGCCTGCGCGCGTGGGAAACAGAAATCCGCGCCGAGCACAGCGGACTTTTGCAGTCGGTCTGCGAGGACAGCTGTCTGGAATTTTTCCTCCGTCCCACCGACGATCTGCGCTACTTCAACTTCGAATTTAACCCAAATTGTGCGTTATATCTCGGATATGGCACAAATGTGACGGAATTGACGCGTCTGATTGTTGCCGACGAGCCCGCGCTGTTCCAGCCAAAGGCCGCGCGCCTGTCCGATGGCTGGGAGATCACCTACCGTGTGCCGTTTGCGTTTATCCGCCGGTTTTTCCCGGACTTTACACCGTGCGAGGGGCTGGCCATGTACGGCAACTGCTATAAGTGCGGCGATCTGACCGTGCGACAGCACTACCTGTCGTGGAATCCCATGCGCTGTGACACGCCGCAGTTCCACCGGCCGCAGGATTTTGGCCGCCTGATTCTGGGCGATTGACCGGATTCTGTGAAAAATCCACAAATTTCATTTCTAAAATCTATTTAAAAATAACCCCTGTCCAGAATTGACACCCGAAAAGCCGCGTGGTATGATGAACTTACAGAATACCTGCGGCTTTCGCCGCGCAATTTAAGGAGGTTTTCTATTATGAACATGGTCGATACCCTCAAGGGTTCCTATTTTTCCGAAGTTCTGCCCGAGGGCTGGAACATTTCCAAGATTTATGACTGCGTCTCCAACGATCCATCTTCCGTCGGCGAGCGCCAGAGCTTCTGGAACGATGGCTTCCGTCCCGTCGAGTGCACGAACCTTGAAGAGTTCGGCGCATACATGGGTCACGAAATTGCCATGCAGATCAGGCTCACCAAGGAAGAGGGCAGAAAGCTGATTCTCATCCTGCCGGTTGGCCCGATGGGCATGTACAAGTGGGCGGTCTATTTCCTGAAAGAGTGGAATGTGGACTGCAAGCACGTCTACGGCTTCAACATGGACGAGTGGGCTGACGCCGAGGGCAACACGCTGCCCGCATCCGACCCCGCCGCGTTCCAGAACGCCATGACCGGCGCGTTCTACGGCCCGCTCGGCGAGCTGACTGTCCCCGAAAATCAGCGCAACTTTGCAACCAAGGAAAATCTGCCCACCTATCCGGAGAAAATCCGCAAGCTGAAGGCTGAGGGTGCAAAGCAGGTTCTGGTCTACGGCATCGGCCGTATGTGCCATATTGCATTCTGGGAGCCGCACTTTGCCAAGGACTACGCCTCCTATGAGGACTGGAAAGCAGCCGAGTACCGCGTCGGCGCGCGTCTGCATCCGTTCACCATCGAGCAGAACGCCATCACGTCGTTCCGCTCCAGCTGGCCGCTGATTCCGTGCTATGCCAACACCATCGGCCCGTGGATCATCTTCAACTCCGACTACGCCATCGGCGGCGCAGACGGCGTTCTGTCCCGCGGTATGCAGTGGCAGGGCATGAGCTTCTGGATGACGCTGCGCTATGGCCCGTGCCAGTACGTCACGTCCAGCAACATTCCCACCATGCCCGGTAAGCTGTTCTATATGAAAGAGCTGGCCGGCCCCCTGTGCGCCGATACCAACTGATTCAGGTAAACAATGCCCGCGCCGCCCGAGGGGCGGCGCGGATTTTTTGTGCCTCTGTCGGGACGCTCCCTCCCTTGCAGGCCGCTGTCTTGTGTGGGTGACGCCGCCGGAGACACAGCGGCTATCGCCGAAGGATAAAATCCCCCTGGCGGCGGTTTACAATCCCCCGCAAATATACTATAATATTTTTAAAATGATAAATATGCGCTGCCGCGCCATTTCGCCGAAAGCGGCGGAATTTTCGGCGCTGCAAGTGCAAAAAGGAGCCGCTATGAAAAAGGCCGGCATCAATCTGATCGAGGTTAAGGAGCGAAACCGCGCACTGCTGCTGCAATCCGTCTGCGCGGCGGGGAGCATCACGCGCAGCGAGCTTTCCGAGGGGCTGCATCTGTCGCCCATGACCGTGACAAACATCACAAGCGAGCTGCTGCAAAAGCACATCATCGAGGAATTTGCGCCGCAAGACCCCATCAAGTCGCCCGGGCGCACACCGATGCTGCTGCGCATCTGCTCCACGTCGCCGGTGGTGCTGGGCATTTACATCTCCCGCACGTGTCTGTACGGCGTGGTGTGCGATCTGTCGCTTCAGCTTCTGGCGCGCGCCAAGCGCCCGCTCACCCCGATTGAAAACGAAGAGAGCTTTTTGCAGAAGCTGCGTGAGCTTGCCGAGCAGCTGACCGAGCACACTGAGCGGCCGATTCTGGGCATGGGCATCTCCACCGTCGGCGTTATCAGCAGCGATGCCAGCGGCATCGCCTATGTCACCGATTTCTTCGGCATCCGTTCGCTAAATCTGCGCGACGCGCTTCAGCCGTATTTCCGTTTTCCGATTATTGTCTGCAACGATATGCACGCGTCCGGCCTGTGCGAACTCTACTTTGGCGCCGGCAAGGACGCCGACAGCTTTCTCTATATGGGCATTACCGAGGGGCTTGGCGCGGCGCTGGTATCACATCATGAGCTGCTTGACGCATGCGGCGAGCTTGGCCACACATCCATTGACTTTGGCGGCCCGCGCTGCACCTGTGGCAGCCGCGGCTGTCTGGAACTTTACGCCAGTGCGCCGGCAATTTTGTCACTGATTCACGACGAGTGCGGCGTGGAGCTTGACAGCATGGAGCAGGCCGCCGGCTTTGCCATGACGAACAAGGCCGCATACACCGTGTTTTATAATGCCATGCGGCAGCTTTCGTTCGGACTGAACAACTATTTGAATCTGGTGAACGTGCCGCTGGTGGTGCTTGGGCATGACGCGGCGTTTTTGCCGGAGGAGTTCGTGCGGTATCTGGAGCAGTGGGTGGCCGATATCAACGTCTCTGTACACCAGCAGCAGCTGCGCCCGCGCTTTGTCAAGTCGCGCTTTGGTGCAAACTCGCCGATCTACGGCTCGGCGTGCGCCGTCCTTCAGCCGCTGTTTCAGGGCAGTAATCTGATTGAAAGGCTGTTTGACTGCGCGCAGCAGGAATAAAAAGCAAAAGAAAAGACGCCCCTGTGGGTGCAAAATGCCCGGAACGCATTTCGCGTTCCGGGCATTTGCTATTTGCCTTACACTCAGCGAAGCACCAGCTCGCCGTTTTCCGTATCGACGGTAATTGTCGAACCGGGCTGGACGCTGCCCTCCAAAATCTTCTTTGCAAGCAGCGTTTCCACTGTATGCTGCACATACCGGCGCAGCGGACGCGCGCCGAACTGCGGATCGTAGGCCGCGTCGATGATGAACTGTTTTGCAGCCTGCGTCAGCTCACAACGCAGCTGCTTGTCGGCCAGACGGCGGTTGA
>ERZ773181.2532-NODE-2532-length-11900-cov-6.813001_pt1 | contig 11900 bp, 8 predicted proteins | sample MGYA00581001_ERZ773181 | MGnify/ENA primary metagenome ERZ773181 (study PRJEB29015, sample SAMEA2737780) | human gut metagenome | biome: human gut; feature: human-associated habitat; material: faeces | place: China | collected 2012 ... | reverse complement strand
CAACCCGAATCTTTTTCGAGTCGACCTCACCCTTGGAAAGCAAGACAACCGTCTCGATATTCGCCGTGCCGGGGAACATATCCACCGCCGCGGCGCGGACAGCCTCGTAGCCCGCCTGCGCGAACAGCTTCACATCCCGCGCCAGCGTGGCCGGGTCGCAGGACACATACACGATCCGCCGGGGCGCCATCTGCGCCGCCGCCTGCACCACCTCCGGCGTCAGTCCCTTTCGGGGCGGGTCCACGCAGATCACATCGGGCCGCAGGCCCTTGGCGGCGAAGTCCGCCGCCACCGCCGAAGCGTCGCCGCGGAAGAACGCCACATTCTCTATGTTGTTGCGCTTTGCGTTCTCCTTGGCGTCCTCAATGGCCTCCGGCACGATCTCCGCACCGATGACCTGCCCCGCGTGCCGCGCCATCACCTGCGTGATGGTGCCTGCGCCGCAGTACAGATCCAACACCGTTTCCCCGCCGGTCAGCCCGGCAAACTCCACGGCCTTATCGTACAGCACCTCCGCCATCTCCCGGTTCACCTGATAGAACGACGGCACGCTCAGCCGGAACGTCAGGCCGCACAGGGTGTCCGTCAGTACGTCCGACCCCCACAGCGTTCTGTATTCTGTCCCCAGCACGGCGCCGGTGGGCTGGGTGTTCACTCCCAGCACCACGCCTACGGCGTCCGGCACCGCCTGCCGCAGCAGCGTCACCAGCTCCTGCTCGTGGGGCAGCTTTTTCCCGTTGACCAGTACGCACAGCAGCGACTGCCCCGCGCCGTTGGTGCGGATGTACAGGTACCGCACCAGCCCCCGCCGGGTCTTCTCGTCATAGCAGCTGACGCCGTATGTCCGGATATAGTCCCGCAGCGCCTGTGCCGCCTTGTCCGCCTGGGGCTTCTGGATCAGGCACCGCTCCACCGGCACGACCTGATGGCTCCGCGCCCGGTAAAAGCCTACGCTGCCGTCGGCCGCCACGGGGTACTGGCTCTTATTGCGGTAGTGCAGCGGCTCCCCGCCGTCGATGCCCTCCACCGTCACGGTGCTGCCGCCGATACGGTGCAGGGCGTCCTGCACCCGCTGCCGCTTGGCATCCAGCTCCTCGGCGCGGTCCATGTGACGGAAGTCGCAGCCGCCGCACCGCCCGTAGTACGGGCAGTCCGGCTCCGTCCGGTGGGGCGACGGCGCATAGACCTTCACCGCCTTGCCGAAGGCGGCGTTTTTCAGCACCTTCAGGATCAGGATGTTGCAATCCTCGCCCCGCAGCGCCCGATGCACGAACACCGCCTGCCCGTCGATGCGGGCCACGCCCAGTCCCTCGGAGGTGTACCCCTCCACGCAGGCGCGATATACCTTGTTCTTCTCCAGCACGGCTCAGAACTCGAACTTGCTGATGATCTTGCTGATGGCCTCGGCAAAAGCCGCCAGCGACTTGTTGTCCCGCCCCTTGCTGCGGTGGATGAGGCCGATGAGCATATCGCCCATCTGCACCAGCTTCTGATAGGCGGGCGTGGCCTTGGGCGCGCCCTCGTAGGCGCGGGCCTTCCGCTCCGGCAGATAGCCCACTGCCAGCTTCTGATCGGCGAGCAGGTCGTACTCCTCGGTGTACTGCGGGGCGTGGGCGGCGAAGCCCAGATGCTTCACCGTCTCGGCGAACACCGGCGCCACCTCCCGGTCGCCGTGAACGACGAACACGTGGGTGGTCTTTTCCGGAGAGAAATGCTTCACCCAGTCCACCAGATGGTCGTGGTCGGCGTGGGAGGACAGTCCCTGGAAATTCACGATCTTGGCCCGCACGGCGATCTCCTCGCCGAACAGCTTCACGCTGGGCGTGCCGTCCAGCAGGTTCCGACCCAGTGTGCCGGGGGCCTGAAAGCCTACGAACACCACGGCGCTGTCGCCCCGCCACAGGTTGTACTTCAGGTGGTGGCGGATACGCCCCGCGTCGCACATACCGCTGGCGGAGATGATGACCTTGGGGGTCTTGTCGATGTTCAGCAGCTTGGACTCGTCCACCGTCTCCGTCAGGTGCAGACCGGGGAAGTTGAACATATGGGTGCCGTCCTGCACCAACGCCCGCGCATCCTCGTCCAGATACCCCCGCAGGTCGCCGCAGAAGATAGTGGTGGCCTTCTTAGCCAGCGGGCTGTCCACATACACGGGGAAATCCTTGACGGAGGTCACCAGCCCCCTGTCCTTGATCTCCCGGATGAAGTACAACAGCTCCTGTGTGCGGCCCACGGCAAAGGCGGGGATCACCACGTTGCCGCCCTTGGCCAGCGTCTCGTCGATGATCTGCGCCAGCTGGTCGGTGTAGCTCCACACCTCGGTGTGGTTGCGGTCGCCGTAGGTGGACTCCATCACCACATAGTCCGCCCTCTTCAAAAGCTGCGGGTCGCGGATGATGGGCTGGTCGACATTGCCGATATCGCCGGAGAAAACGAGCGTCTTGTGCACGCCGCCCTCGTCAAGCTCGAGCGTGATGCTCGCGCTGCCGAGCAGGTGGCCCGCGTCGGTGAACACCGCCGTCACGCCCTCGCACAGCTCGACGCTCTGGCCGTATTCGCAGACGGTGAGGAACTTAAAGACATTCATCGCGTCCTCGGTGGTATAGAGCGGCTCGACCGGCTCGCGCCCCGCGCGCTGACCCTTGCGGTTGCGGTACTCGGCGTCGCTCTCTTGAATATGAGCGGAGTCGAGCAGCATGATGCGCATGAGGTCGGCGGTCACACGGGTGGTCAGGATGCGTCCGGTAAAGCCGCGCTTGACCAGCAGCGGGATGCGGCCCGTGTGGTCGATGTGCGCGTGGGTGACGAGCAGGATGTCGATGTCGCCGGGGTTGAAGGCGAACATGGCGTTGTCCAGCTCGTCGCGCCCCTGCTGTAAGCCGCAGTCCACCAGGATGCGCTTGCCGTTGATCTCCAGACAGTGGCACGAGCCGGTCACGCAGCGGTCCGCGCCGTAAAAATGCAGTTTCATCGTAAAATCCTCCGATGTCCTTCGCTGTGGTTCTTTTGCTTCATGATATTTCTATCTTAACACACGCCGCCCCCGCTTGCAAGGCGCACAGGCGTCATATTGTGCGGAAATTTACCGTCCGTTCACATTCCCGCGCATTTTTCCTTTGCATATCCGGACAGGGCGTGCTATACTATAGAAGTATTTTTATGCTTTTTTGCAAAAGTATTTCGATTTTCCGTGAAAGGAAGTTTTTGATATGGGACTGATCACCAAGCTCTTCGGCACCTACTCCGAGCGGGAGCTCAAGAGCATTTATCCGATCGTCGATAAGATCGAGGCGATGGCGGACGAGTACCGCGCTCTGACGGACGAGGAGCTGCGCGCCAAGACGCCGGAATTCAAGGCGCGGCTCGCCAACGGCGAAACGCTCGACGACATTCTGCCCGAAGCCTTCGCCGCCGTGCGCGAGGCCGCAGGCCGCGTGCTCGGGCTTTATCCCTACCGCGTGCAGCTCATCGGCGGCATCGTGCTCCATCAGGGGCGCATCGCCGAGATGAAGACCGGCGAGGGCAAAACGCTCGTCGCCACTCTCCCCGCTTACCTCAACGCGCTCACCGGAAACGGCGTGCACATCGTCACCGTGAACGACTATCTTGCCAAGCGCGACAGCGAGTGGATGGGCAAGGTGCACCGCTTCCTCGGTCTGAGCGTGGGCCTGATCGTCCATGACCTCACGAGCGACGAGCGCCGCGCGGCCTACGCCGCCGACATCACCTACGGCACCAACAATGAGATGGGCTTCGACTACCTGCGCGACAACATGGCGCTCTTCTCCTCCGAGCTGGTGCAGCGCGGCCACGCCTTCGCCATCGTGGACGAGGTGGACTCCATCCTCATCGACGAGGCGCGCACGCCGCTCATCATCTCCGGCATCGGGCAGAAGTCCACGGAGATGTACAGCCGCACCGAGGCTCTCGTCGCCCGCTTCCGCAAGAAGGTCATCGCGGAGACGGACGAAAAGGAGGAAGAGGACGTCAACGTCGACGCCGACTACATCGTGGACGAAAAGGCCAAGACCGCGACGCTCACCGCCCGCGGCATCGCCAAGGCCGAGCAGTATTTCGAGATCGAGAACCTCTCCGATCCCGAAAACTCCACCATCGCCCACCACATCAACCAGGCCATCAAGGCGCACGGCACGATGAAGCGCGACATCGACTACGTCGTCAAGGACGGTGAGGTCGTCATCGTCGACGAGTTCACGGGCCGACTGATGTTCGGCCGCCGCTACAGCGAGGGTCTGCATCAGGCCATCGAGGCCAAGGAGCATGTCACCGTCGCCCGCGAGAGCAAGACGCTCGCGACCATCACCTTCCAGAATTACTTCCGCCTTTACAAGAAGCTCTCCGGTATGACCGGTACAGCGCTGACCGAGGAGGAGGAATTCGGCACCATCTACAACCTCGACATCATCGAGATCCCCACCAACCGCCCCATCGCGCGTATCGACGATCCCGACGTGGTGTACAAGACCGAGGCGGCAAAGTACCGCGCGGTCATCGCGCAGGTCAAGGAATGCCACGCCAAGGGCCAGCCCGTGCTGGTCGGCACGGTGTCCATCGAGAAGAACGAGCACCTGTCCTATCTGCTCTCCCGCGAGGGCATCAAGCATAACCTGCTCAACGCGAAGAACCACGAGAAGGAAGCCGAGATCGTCGCGCAGGCCGGTAAGCTCGGCGCGGTGACGGTCGCCACCAACATGGCGGGCCGCGGCACCGACATCATGCTCGGCGGCAACGCCGAATACATGGCCAAGAACGACCTGCGCAAGGCCGGGCTCTCCGATGAGCTGATCGCCGAGGCGACCGGCTACGCCGAGACCGACGATCAGGAGATCCTCGACGCCCGCGCACTGTTCGCCGAAGCGCTCGCCAGGCACAAGGCCGAGATCGCGGGCGAGGCCGACCGCGTGCGCGAGGCCGGCGGTCTGTTCATCATCGGCACCGAGCGCCACGACTCCCGCCGCATCGACAATCAGCTCCGCGGCCGTGCCGGCCGTCAGGGCGACCCGGGCGAGACGCGCTTCTACCTCTCGCTCGAGGACGATCTGCTGCGCCTGTTCGGCGGCGAGCGCATCACGAACCTCATGGACCGCATGAACCTCGACGAGGACACGCCCATCGAGAACAAGATGCTCTCGAAGTCCATCGAGAACGCACAGACCAGCGTCGAGTCCCGCAACTTCCAGTCCCGTAAGGCGACGCTTGAATACGACGACGTGATGAACAAGCAGCGCGAGATCATCTACGGGCAGCGCAAGCAGGTACTCGACGGCCGCAACCTCAAGGATACCATCTTCGGCATGATCCGCAGCGGCATTTCCAATCAGGTCACGCTCCACTCCGGCGAGCACGGTAAGCTCGACGAGGACGGCGTGCGCGAGATCCTCGGCAGCCTCGAGGGTATGTACTTCCCGCGCGGCATGGTCACCGAAACGCCCGCCGAGCTCGCCGCCATGGGCGAGGACGAGCTGACGGAGCTGTTCTTCAACGCCGCCGTCACCACTTACGAGCGCAAGGAGGAGGCCGTCACCTCCCCCATCATGCGCGAGCTTGAGCGCGTGGTGCTGCTGCGCGTGGTCGACGAATACTGGATGGACCATATCGACGCCATGCAGGAGCTGCGTCAGGGCATCCGCCTGCGCGCCTACGCGCAGGTCAACCCCATCGACGCCTACAAGAAGGAATCCCTCGAGATGTTCGAGGAGATGATCTCCGCCATTCAGGACGAGACTGTGCGCCGCATCTTCTCCGCCCGCATCAAGAGCGAGGCCGAGGTCAAGCGCGAGCGCGTGGCCGAGGGCATCGTCGCCACCACCGCGGGCGACGGCAGCGTGAAAAAGCAGCCGCGCAAGGTACAGAAGATCGGCCGCAACGACCCCTGCCCCTGCGGCAGCGGAAAAAAGTATAAGCAGTGCTGCGGACGGTAACGGACGCAGTCTGCTGATACATGGCATACGAGCGGTTGCCGCGTCAGCGGCGAGCGAGCTGCCATCCGGCATTTTTTGCGCTGCACGGCAGCGCGGAAAATAAGCAGTGCTGCGGACGGTAAAAACAAAAGGGGGTATTCTCTTTCCGAAAGAGAATACCCCTTTTCGGCACGAAGGCGCGCCGGTCCGGAGGCTCTCGCCTCCGGCAGGACGGTCTGCCGGAGGACGTCACGCAAATAAATTCGCATCGGTCAGGCACACAGGGGGCGCTGAATATGGTCGAGTCAAAAATCTACATTGGGCTGAACGATCTGTCGACGAACACTCAGCTCTTTGAAAACGAAAAGTATATCAGGGTGCTTCGTAATGTATGCTATTCCTACAAAGTGCCTTTTTCCTTTCAGGTGCAGGAGGGCGGGTATATTTACGAAAGCGGAGAATACGCCCGGGAGACCAGTCTGGTCCTCACCCTGATCGACGTTGACAAGACCGTTGTGAAGGATATCGCCAAGGACCTGTGCGCTTTCTTCCATCAGGAGTCTGTTCTGGTCACCGAAAGTCATCTGCAGGCACATTTCGTTCGCGAAACATTGGAATGCGGCGGTGAGGAAACTCTGTGAGGTGATCAGGCAAGTCAGGATCATTGGAGGGTATGAATGAATCAGCACGGGATTTTCAAAAAGTGGCTTTGGGCCGGAGTGATGGGAATTTTAACCATTCTGCTTTGCCTGATCGTTTCCGATGATTTATTGGGACTAAATTCCCCTCCCGCACGGAGTCAGATGGGGCATTATGTTTTCTGGGTAAGCCTGATCGGTTTGCCGTTGTTATTTTACAAGTTCGTTTCTTGGCGGTATACATTGCTGAATATCCCCCTTTATTTTTTGCTGTACTTTCCTGTCTATGAGCTGTGCGGCCTTAAACATACCCATTTATTTCTCCAAACAGGCGAGTTTATCAGTTTTCCGGTATGGTTCGGAGCAATATTGGTCACTGCCTGTTTTTGGGGGATACAAAGCCTTGTATATCTGATCTGCCATGTCGTTTTTCATTTATTGAAAAAGCAGCAATAGCTTTCCATTCACCGCAGCCCCGCCGCGCCGTGCGCGGCAAATTTTCCCGCGCCGCAGGCGCGAAAGGAGGTCCCTTATGTCCTTTACCGAGCACAACGTCAACGGCGTGATCTTCGACACCGCCGGCACGCTCTCCGTCGGCGGCGTGCGCCACGCCTTCACCACCCGTCACGGCGGCGTGAGTCCCGCGCCGTTCGACTCGCTCAACCTTGCGAGCAACCGCGGCGACCGTGAGGAGAACATCCTCGAAAACTACCGCCGCCTCGGCGCCGCCGTCGGCTTCGACGCCTCGCGCGCCGTCGGCTGCCGCCAGATCCACTCCGACCTCGTGCGCGTCGCGCGGGAGGAGGATGCCGGCAAGCTCCGCTGGGACGAGCGGCCCTACGACGCCGACGCGCTCATCACGAACGTGCCGAACCTGCCGCTCTTTGCCTACGGCACGGACTGCTGCATGATCACGGTCTACGACCCGACCTCGCGCTCCATCGCCGCCATCCACGCCGGCTGGCGCGGCACGGCGAGCGGCATCGTGCTCAAGGCGCTCGTCACGATGATGAGCCTTTACGGCGCGGACCCCTACACGATGCGCGCGGCCATCGGCCCCGCCATCGGCAAGTGCTGCTTTGAGACCGACGGCGACGTGGCGGATGCCTTCCATGAGCTCATGGACCCCGCCGTGGACGAGCGCATCGAGCGCCGCGGCGACAAGTACCACATCGACCTCAAATCCATCAACCGTCTGTGGCTGCTGCGCAGCGGACTGGACCCCTCGCGCATCGACGTACACCCCGACTGCACCAAATGCCGCCCCGACCGCTACTGGTCGCACCGCGGCATGGGCGGCGAGCGCGGCGGCATGGCGGCGGTCATCGTCCTGACGGAGGACGCCCTGTGACGCGGCGGCTGACGGCGCTCGCGCTCGCGCTGGTCCTCGCGCTCTCGCTGACCGGCTGCTGGGAGGCGGAGCCGGAGCCGGACGACTTCTGGGGCGACGAGCTGCCGCCGGAGGAGCAGGAGACATCGCAGCGCGAGCCGGCGCAGATCTCCGACTTCACCCTGCCCTATCTCTCGGGCCAGACCTTTGACCCCGTGACCTGCATCGACGGCGTGCAGCAGACCGTCGGCGCGCTGCTCTACGAGCCGCTCTTCACGCTCGACGCTTCGTTCACGCCGCAGCCTGTGCTGTGCGAACGCAGCAGCTGCGACGCCCAGGCGCTGACGTGGACCTTCGCGCTGCGCAGCGCAGTCTTTTCCGACGGCACGGCCCTCACCGCGAACGACGTGCTCGCGGCCTACCGCCGCGCGGCGGAGTCCGCGCGCTACGGCGCGCGCTTTGCGAACGTCGCCTCGATGAAGGCGCAGGACGCGCATACGCTGATCGTCACGCTGACGCAAGCAAACGGCAGCTTCCCCGCCCTGCTGGACATTCCCATCGTCAAGGCCGGCACGGAGAACGACCTCGTTCCGCTCGGCACCGGCCCCTACGTCTACACAACAGCAGCCGACGGCGCGGCGCTGACCGCAAATTCCCATTGGCAAGGCAGCTCTCTGCCGCTCGAGCGCATTGCGCTCGCCGCGGTCAAGGACAACGATACTGCGCTGAGCCGGTTCGCCTCCCGTAGCGTCCACTTCCTCTGCCTTGATCCGACCGGCACCGGCGCACGGACGGTCGGCGGCGCGGTGGAGTCCACCGACGTGCCGACCGCGGCAATGCAGTACCTCGGCTTCAACCTGAGCCGCACTCCGCTCAACGACGCCGCGGTGCGCCGCGCGATGAGCGGCGTGATCGACCGCGGCACGCTTGTCTCCTCCCTGCTCTCCGGGCACGGCACGGCGGCGCAGCTTCCCATCGCGCCGCAGGACGCGGACTATCCGAAGACATACGAGTACCGCACCACAGCGGAGGAGTACGCCGCCGCGCTGGAGACTGCCGGCGTGACCGCCGCGCGCCCGCGCAGCCTGACGCTGCTGGTGAACGAGGAAAATGCCTTTAAGCGTGCGGTGGCCGAAAGCCTCTGCGCCCAGCTCACGACCGCCGCGCTGACGGTCACGGTGAGCGAGCTGCCGTGGGAGGATTACGTTGCCGCTCTGCAGGGCGGCGACTTCGACCTCTATCTCGGCGAGGTGCGCCTGACCGCCGACTGGGACGCGGGCGCACTGCTCGACGCCGGCGGCGCGCTGAACTACGGCGGCTTTGTGAGCGAACAGCTCTCCGGCCTGAACGACGCCTTCCTGCTCGGCGGGAACGCCTCCGCCGAGCGGTATGTCAAGGGCTTTGTCGAGGAAACGCCCTTTGCGCCGCTGCTCTTCAAGTCCAAAACGGTGCTCACGCCATCCGGTCTCGTGGACGGCATGACCCCAACGGCTTCCGATCCGTTTTACGGCTTCGCGGATTGGCGCTTCCACCTCTCCGGCTCGGAGAGCTGAGCGTTTCTCCCAACAATAAAAAAGCGTTCCGCGGCCTGCTTTCGGTCGCGAAACGCTTTTTCAATATACAGGGTCGGTTTCCGGCTCAATACTGGCGCACGACGGCAACGACCTTGCCGAGCACCTCGCACTCCCGCCCGTCGATGGGCTGGTAGTCGGGGTTCGCGGGCAGGAGCCAGATCTCGCCGTTCTGCTTCTTGAAGGTCTTGACCGTGGCCTCGTCCCCGATGAGGGCGACGACGATCTCCCCGTTGTTGGCGGTCTGCTGGCGGCGGACGACGACCAGATCGTCCGGCAGGATGCCGACGCCCAGCATGGACTCGCCGCGCACGCGCAGGGCAAAGAACTCGCCGCTGCGGCTGCCGGTATCAAAGGTCAGGTAATCCTCCACGCACTCCTGCGCAAGGATGGGGCTGCCGGCGGCGACGTTGCCGACGATGGGGATGCGGTTCTCCCGCGCGTCCCGCTCCTCCATGAAGTCAACGGCGTTCGACGGCGCCGCAGGGGCGACGGGCACGGCAGGCGCGGCCTGCGTCTCGCCCTTGAGCCGGATGGCGCGGCCCTTGCCGGCGTCATGCTCCAGATAGCCCTTTTTCTCCAGATTCAGGATATGGAAATGCGCGGTGGACGGGGACTTGAAATTCAGCTCTGCGCAGATCTCGCGCACAGAGGGCGGATAGCCCCACTTGGTCATGAATTGGGCGATGTAATCATAGACCTTCTGCTGCATTTTGGTCAGTTTTTTCATGGTCCGCTGCCTCCTTATCGGATTCTTTCTTGTATTATAGCACAGCAGCTCCAAGAATGCAACGACCGTTTGAGTGTTTTTTTGGTATTTTTTCTCCCCCGCTCCGCATTGACACCGACGGCGCGGCTATGTAAAATAGGATCAAACTTTTATGTAACGAGGTATTTCTATGTCTGTTTCCTTCCGCGGGACCGAAAACTACGTCGCCTCGCCCGAGCTGATGGGCGCGGTGGACATCGCCGTGGCGCTGCAAAAGCCGCTGCTCATCAAGGGCGAGCCCGGCACGGGCAAGACCATGCTGGCGCAGGCCGTCGCCGACGCGCTGGGCAAGAAGCTCATCATCTGGAACGTGAAATCCACCACCAAGGCGCAGGACGGTCTGTACGTCTACGACGTCGTCCAGCGTCTCTACGACAGCCAGTTCGGCTCCGCCGGCGTGGACGACATCGCAAAATACATCAAGCTCGGCAAGCTCGGCGAGGCGTTCTCCTCCGACGAGCAGGTGGTGCTGCTCATCGACGAGGTGGACAAGGCCGATCTTGAGTTCCCCAACGACCTCCTCTGGGAGCTGGACAAGATGGAGTTCTACATTCCCGAAACAAAGGAAACGGTCAAGGCAAAGCAGCGCCCCATCGTCATCATCACGTCCAACGCGGAAAAGGAGCTGCCCGACGCCTTCCTGCGCCGCTGCATCTTCCACTACATCGCCTTCCCCACGCAGGAGCAGATGGAGAAGATCATCCGCGTCCACTTTGACAAGCTCGACGAAGCGCTGCTCGCACAGGCGATGCAGGCGTTCTATTGGCTGCGCTCGATCGACAGCATCGAGAAAAAGCCCTCCACGAGCGAGCTGGTGGACTGGCTCCGCGCGCTCGAGCTCGGCGGCGTCGATCCCGCGCGCATCGCAAAGGACATTCCCTTTGCCGGCGTGCTGCTCAAAAAGGACAAGGACATCACGGCGATGCAGCGCCGGATGCGGTAAGCCCATGTTTGTCGGATTTTTCTACCTTCTGCGTCAGCGCGGCTTCGGCGTTTCACTCAACGAGTGGATGACGCTCATGGAGGGGCTGTCTCTCGGTCTGCACCGCTCAACGCTGACGGGCTTTTACGACCTCTGCCGCGCCGTGCTCGTCAAGAGCGAGGCGGACTACGACAAGTTTGACGCCGCGTTTTTGGAGTATTTCAAGGACGTGCCCTTCCCCGAGGAGCTGCTGCCGGACGAGTTGATGGACTGGCTCAACCACCCGAAAAATGCGCTTGAGGAGTTCCGCGCCTTTCTGCGCGAGCAGGGCTATGCGGAAAAGAGCATCGACGAGATTCTCAAGATGTTTGAAGAACGCCTCCGCGAGCAGACCGAGGAGCACAACGGCGGCTCGTACTGGATCGGCACGGGCGGCTACTCCAACTTCGGCAACGCCGGCCACAGCCCGCAGGGCATCCGCGTCGGCGGCGAGAGCATCTACCGCCGCGCCTTTCAGGTCGCGGGAGAGCGAAAGTACCGCGATTTCCGGCGCGACAACACGCTCGATATCCGCCAGTTCCAGATGGCGTTTCGCCTGCTGCGGCAGTATTCCGACCAGTCGCTCGGCGACAAGACAGAATTCGACGTGGACGGCACCATCCGCGACACCTGCGACAACGCGGGCACGCTCAAGGTGCGCTACAAGCGCCCGCGGCGCAACACCGTCAAGGTGCTGATGCTGATGGACT
>ERZ773181.2525-NODE-2525-length-11941-cov-2.809608_pt1 | contig 11941 bp, 8 predicted proteins | sample MGYA00581001_ERZ773181 | MGnify/ENA primary metagenome ERZ773181 (study PRJEB29015, sample SAMEA2737780) | human gut metagenome | biome: human gut; feature: human-associated habitat; material: faeces | place: China | collected 2012 ... | reverse complement strand
CATATTCTTTCGCTTCATCAATTTTATTAATAAGTTTTTCTTTATTTTTATTGATTTGATCAGGTGAATTAATGAGTTTTTCAATAATCTCTACAAGTTCTTTTGCAAATAAAACTTGACGACTAGACGTTTGAGCAACAGGCATAACAGCATCAAAAATATTTATATTATTTTTTACAAAATTTTCATCGTAATTTTCTTCGATAGAATCATAATTTCCAGCTTGAAACCATTTTCCGTATTCATCTAAAACTTTTGAAGCCTTACCGATACCTATAGTTTTCACGGTTTTGCATTCTCTTTCATATATTTCTTTATTCACAGGGCCAAGATATTTCTTGGTATTTTCTTTAAAATTTTTATAAGTTTGCGACAATGTCGAAAGTGGGTTTTTAGAATTATCAATTCCCTTAATTGAATCGCAGTCCGTGATGACATTATCTGCTGATTTTTCAAATTTTTCTGCATCTATTATTATTGCCAATTTTTTGAATTCTTTAGCAATATTTCTTAAACATTTTACGTGCTTTACTTTTACTTTAAAATTTGCCGGATCTTCCCTTTTACCACGTTCATATGATTTCTTTTCGTTTTTGAGGTTTACAAGAGTGGACTCATTCAAATTCTTCAAAACATTATTTAGTTCTTCTGGTGGATTCTTCACTTCGAAACCTAAAATTTGATTTAATGATTTTTTTATATGATTATATATCGGAGTTGTTTTAGGTTTAAATCTATTTCTTTCGAATATTCCAGGTTTTTGGAGTTTATACATTTTTAATCTATTAAGAACATCCCTAGCTTCTTTAAAATTATTTCCGTTTATAACAATATCGGACATAAATATCACTCTCCTAACAATTTGGTTCCAAACAACGCGTCAAAAACGCAATATACACTATTATAAATATTTATTTAGTTAAATTCAATACTTTTTTGATAAATATTTATATTTTTATTCAAATCTGTTTCGAATTTAAAATTTCACGCAAACATTAATTTTATAAATGTAATAACTTGTTTAACGGACAAATAAGTATTAAAATATATAACAATAAATATGGGTAAAAAAACAAAGTTTATAAAATATGGAGTGTGAAATTTTTGGCAAAGGGAACTACTGTCAGAATGTGGCGAAGGTCATTGGTTGTACTTGGATTTTTAGTGTTTTTCTGTTTTGCGATTCTTATTTTTCGATTAATAAACCTTCAACTGGTTCAAGGAGAATATCTTCAACAAATGGCTTCAAGTCAGCAAATGGCTGATACCAAAATAAATGCTCAGCGTGGTACCATTTACGACCGTAACATGAAACCTCTTGCCCAAAGTGCTACGGTTTGGACAGTGGTTCTTGAGCCTGCGTACATAAATACCGAAGAAAAAAAAGAACTTATTTGCCAGGGCATGCATGAAATTTTGGATATAGACAAAGGCAAGCTTTTAGAACTTGCCAAAAAAAAATCATGCTATACCATAATAAAGAAAAAAGTTGACAGCGACACAAAAGACAAAATAATTGAATTCAAAACAAAAAATAAAATTGCCAGCGGAATAAGGCTAATAGAAGATTATAAGCGATACTATCCTTGCGGAAGTTTTGCCGCTCCTGTTATAGGTTTTACGGGAGCGGACAGTCAAGGTCTTGCAGGAATAGAAGCTTATTATGATAAAACGCTTAGAGGCGAACCGGGAAGAATTTTAACCGCAAAAAACGCAATAGGTACCGAGATGCCTTTTGACTACGAACAGATGATAGCTCCGAAACCTGGGCAAAGTCTAAAACTTTGCATAGACGAAACAATTCAACATTTCATGGAAAAGAACCTTGAAGAAGGCGTAATAAACAACAAAGTAAAAAACAGAGCCGCAGCAATAGCTATGGATGTTAAAACAGGCGAAATACTCGGAATGGCCGTAAAAGGAGACTTCGACCCAAACGAACCTTTCAAAATAGCCGACCCCGAAGAACAAGCTCGCATCGATTCTTTACCCGAAGAAGAAAAATCGAAAGCCAAAAACGAGGCTTTAAGCCGGCAATGGCGTAACAAAGCTGTAAGTGATACGTATTATCCGGGTTCGGTTTTCAAAATGGTCACCGCCGCAATGGGACTTGAACTTGACGTTATAAATGAACAATCCACATTTCACTGCAACGGCTCCATAAAAGCGTGCGAAGGTGGCCAAACGATACGATGCCACAAAAGAAGCGGGCACGGAACTCAAAATTTAGTAGAAGCACTTTGCCATTCATGCAACCCTGCTTTTATTACAATAGGCCAAAGAATAGGGGCGGAACATTTTTTCAATTTCTATAAAACTTTTGGCTTTCACAACAAAACAAACATAGATTTACCCGGAGAATCGGGAGATATATTCTTTAACGCCGACGGAAGCATGAGTCTCACGGATTTAGCGGTTGCGTCAATGGGTCAAAATTTCGGTATAACACCGATTCAAATGATTACTGCGGCAGCAACAATAGCCAACGGAGGAAATGTTGTTCAACCTCACATGGTAAAGGAAATACTCGACAGCGACGGAAATATTGTTAAAACCATAGAACCTGTAATAAAGAGAAAAGCTATTTCCGAAAAAACAGCAAAAAGAGTCACTGCAATGCTACACGAAAACGCAGTAAGCGGAGCAGCAAAAAATGCGTACGTTCCCGGATACCGAGTAGCGGGAAAAACAGGTACTTCAGAGAAAATAGGATTAAGCACCCCGGGTCAAAAAGATTATATTTCATCTTTTTGCGGATTTGCACCCGCAGACGACCCCAAAATAGCAATGCTTGTATTTTTTGACACTCCAAAAGGCGATTATTATTACGGAAATGTCGTTGCCGCTCCTGTTTTTGCAAAAGCAATGCAAGATATACTTCCGTATATGGGAATCGAAAAAATCTACACAGAAGAAGAACTTAAAACTCTTGACGCCAAAGCTCCTGACCTCGTGGGAAAAACTGTAGGAGAAGCTAAAACAGCAGCAATAAATGAATCTCTCAAGCCAATAGTCATAGGAAGCGGAGAAACGGTAATATCCCAGCTTCCCGAATCTTCGGCACAAATTCCAAAAGACGGAACAATAGTGCTTTACACAGACAATGAAAGCAAATCATCAACCGTAAAAGTTCCCAAATTAATAGGTCTTTCAATATTTGAGGCAAATAAAGCGGTGATTTCGGCAAATCTTAATATTAAGCTCTCAGGAGCCAACTTAACGGATTCATCTGTTGTTGCGGCTACTCAAAGCATACCCGAAGGAACCGAAGTTCCCCCCGGCACAACCGTTACGGTAGGATTTATTCATAAAGAAAAAACAATTGCATAACGCCGCATTTTTCAAAAGATGCGGCATCATAATCAAGGAACACATAATAAAATGGAGGGAATTAACTCTTGAATATTTACGGAATATCTGCAATTACAACTATAATTTTGTCTTTTCTAATTACTCTTGTACTGGGAAAATTCTTAATACCTTTTCTTCACAAATTAAAATACGGTCAAACAATTTTAGAAATAGGCCCTTCGTGGCACAAAAATAAGCAAGGAACCCCTACAATGGGCGGAACAATGTTCATTGTAGGAACGGTTATTGCTACCATAGTCGGAGTATGTATGTATTACTTTGTATCAATGAAAAGCGGGATAGAAACTTTTGAAACACCGCTTATGATAACAAAAATATTTGCAGGACTCGGAATGGCGGTATCTTACGGAATAGTAGGAATAATGGACGACATGGTAAAAATACGCAACAAGCAAAATGCAGGACTTACTCCAAAGCAAAAATTAATTTTGCAATTCGGAATTTTGGGATGCTATTTTTTAGCACTACACATAGTAAACAGCAAATCCGGCGGAGCAAACTTAACAATAGTTAATATCCCGTTTTTTGGAAATATAGACTTGGGAATATTTTATTGGATTATAATGGCACTTATTGTAGTCGGAATAGTAAATGCTGCAAATCTTACGGACGGCGTAGATGGTTTAAGTGCTTCGGTCGCTTTCTTTATAGCTATGTTTTACATGCTGATTGCAAATATTTCAGGCATGTTCGGAATAAGTTTGGAAGCTGCAGCTTTGGCAGGAGCTTGCCTTGGATTTCTCTTTTGGAACTTTCATCCCGCAAAAATTTTTATGGGAGACACAGGTTCGCTGTTTCTCGGAGGAATGGTTTGTGCTTTAGGACTCGGTATGGGAATTCATGTTCCGATGATAATACTTTCTTTCGTTTACATTATGGAAATGTTTTCGGTAATTCTTCAGGTCATATATTTCAAAGCCACACACGGAAAACGCTTGTTTAAAATGAGTCCTATTCATCACCATTTTGAAATGTGCGGTTGGAGCGAAACAAAAATTTGTACTGTATTTAGCATAGTAACCATAATTTTGGGAATAATATCTACCCTTACGGTTATTTACGGAATGTAAGACATACAAGGGAGGAGAAGTTTTAATGCGTGCCAAACGAATACGAACAAGGCATTTAAGACCCAACAGAGGCTATGAAATCAATAAAGAAAATCCGTCAGAAAAAAAAGATAAAAAGAAAAAAAGTCCAAAACTCAAGACAAAATTTTTATCAAAAGTCAAAACGCTTTCATTAAAGTCAGGAATAGATTTGCCGTTTTTGTTTTTAGTTCTTACCATAGTTGTAATAGGTCTTGTTATGATGTTTTCGGCAAGTTATCCCAATGCATATTATTTGCATAAAGGTGACAGCTTTTATTTCATAAAGAATCAACTTATATTTGCTGTTGTCGGAGTTATTGCAATGTTCGCTATTTCTTATATCGACTACGATGTATTTCATAAGTGGGCAGTTCCGATACTGGGAATATCATTCTTTTTGCTTGTGATTGTTTTGATAATGCCACCGATTAACGGCGTTCATAGGTGGGTTCAGATAGGTTCTTCCTTCGGATTTCAAGCGTCCGAAATAACAAAGTTCGCGATAGTGGTTTCTTTTGCACATTTTATTAACCTTAATTTTCACAGAATGGGTACATTCAAATATGGTATCCTTCCCTACCTCATAATTTTAGCTCCAACAGTTGTTTTGCTTGCCTTAGAACCACATATTTCCTGTACAGTAATAGTTGTTTTGTTGGCCGCAGGAATGCTTTTTATAGGCGGAGTAAAACTCAAATGGTTCGGAATGGTTTTGGGAGCAATTGCTTCGGCTTTGATTTATCTTGTTGTATTCACGGATAAGTTGACATATGCAAACAACCGAATTTCAGGATGGCTTGACCCATTTTCACCCGGTGCGGGAGTAGACACATGGCAAACTCGTCAAGGCCTTTACGCTATAGGCTCGGGAGGGCTGTGGGGACTGGGACTTGGAAATTCAAGACAAAAATATTTGTACATCCCGGAACCTCAGAACGATTTTATTTTCTCCGTAGTATGCGAAGAACTTGGATTTGTCGGAGCTGTAATAATACTTCTGCTCTTTGCCCTACTGATTTGGAGAGGTATGATTATTGCAATGAAAGCAAAAGATAAATTTGGTTCTCTTTTAGGAATAGGCCTCATAGCTCAAGTCGGACTTCAGGTTATCCTTAATATAGCCGTTGTTACAAATACAATTCCCAACACAGGTATCAGTTTGCCGTTTTTCAGTTATGGAGGAACATCACTTTTGATGCTTCTGGGTCAAATGGGAATAATACTTTCAATTTCTCGAACGTCCAATATGGAAAAAAGTTAATTTATACGGAGTGATTATTTTGAAGATAATATTTGTCGGCGGAGGAACCGCAGGACACATAAATCCGGCTCTGGCTCTTGCCGATTACGTTAAAGAAAAAGAACCCAACAGCGAGATATTATACGTAGGTGCAAAAGGCGGAATGGAAGAAAGACTCGTACCCGAAGCAGGATTCGAATTCAAAGGTATAACCGTTTCTGGATTTGCCAGAAAATTAAATTTTGAATCTGTCAAAAAAAATTTGGTGACTTTAAAAAATATAATTGTATCCACTTTTGAATCAAGAAAAATACTAAAAGAATTCAAACCCGACATATGTGTGGGAACGGGAGGATATGTCTGCGGTTCGTTTCTCAGAACCGCTCACAGCCTTAACATACCGTTTTTGATACATGATTCAAATTCTTATCCCGGAATAACAACAAAACTTCTAGCAAAAAAAGCTTCAAAGGTACTCATTATAAATAAAGAAGCAAAAAAACATTTGCCCCAATCTGTTAAAACCGAAATCACGGGAAATCCTGTACGAAAAAAAATATTTATTGCAGATAAAGAAAAATCTCTTAAATCCCTCGGAATAGAAAAAGGCCCAGTAATACTTTCTTTCGGGGGAAGTTTAGGTGCAAAAAAAATAAATGACGTTATGTCTCAGCTTATAATCAATCATAAAGATGATTCGCCTTATACGTACATTCACGGATTTGGCAAAAAAGGACATGATTTCACAGAAAAACTCGCAAAAAACGGAATCGAAACAGGCAAAAACTCCAAATACATTTTCAAAGAATACATAAAAAACATGCCTGAATGTCTAAGTGCGGCAGACCTTGTAATATGCCGTTCGGGAGCTACAACTTTAAGCGAAATAGAAGCTTCGGCAAAACCGTCAATACTGATTCCTTCGCCCAACGTTGCGGAGAATCATCAGTATCACAATGCGATGGCTTTAGTAAACGAGAACGCCGCAAGTATAATTGAGGAAAAAGATTTAACCCCAGAAAAATTATGGAATGAAATAAACCAAATACTAAACGGAAAAGAAAATATTTCAGAAAAATATTCCGAAAATCTTAGAAAAATTGCGATCAACGATGCAAACGAAAGAATTTATAAAATAATTAAAAACATAACCGAAAAACAGGAGGTAACAAAGTGATTTGTTCAGAAGAAATAAACAGCATGTGTAAAATAAAAAGTTGTCCGCACCACGGCCCTTCGCCAATTCCTGAAGAAGGAAGATGGATAAAAGCTCTTGAAATAAAAGACATCTGCGGACTTTCTCACGGAGTCGGAAAATGTGCTCCGCAACAAGGTGCGTGTAAGCTTACTTTAAACGTAAAAAACGGCATAGTCGAAGAAGCTCTCGTAGAAACAATAGGCTGCTCTGGAATGACTCATTCTGCGGCAATGGCAGGCGAAATACTTCCCGGAAAAACTCTTCTCGAATGTCTCAACACCGACCTTGTTTAAACGACGCTATGAAAGAAATATTTTTACAACTCGTTTACGGTCGCTCCCAAACGGCGTTTTCCGAAAACGGACTACCTATCGGAGCAAGCCTTGAAGACCTCGGAAAAAACAGATGTTCTCAAACAGCAACAATCATGTCTACAAATCAAAAAGGTGTAAGATATCTTCAAACGGCCGAAGGATATATTCTTAAACTGGCTTTGGATGAAAACAGCGAAGTAATAGGTTATAAATTCGTAAACACAGGCGAAATGATTAAAAAAATCAAAAACGGAATATCTGCCGAAGAAGCTTTTGAATCAAGCACAGGCACATACGGACGTTTCGATGAAGCAGTTAAATTCATTGATCCACGTTCTGAATAAAACATTTATTTTTTGATGAAAGGAAAAAACATGAAAAACACAATATCATTTGAAGGTTTTGAAAGAAGAGCCGATTCAATAAAAAAATGTCTTCAAAAATACAATATATCTGATTTAAGTGAAGCGAAAAAAATTTGTAATGAAAAAAATATATTCCCCGATGAAATTGTTAAATCAATTCAACCTCTAGCTTTTGAAAACGCAGCATGGGCATATACTCTCGGATGTGCTATAGCAATAAAAAATAATCCTGATTCTGCACACAAAGCCGCTGAATACATTGGAGAAGGACTTCAGGCTTTTTGCATACCCGGTTCTGTGGCATATTCAAGAAAAGTCGGAATCGGTCATGGTAATCTTGCGTCACGTCTTTTAAAAGAAGAAACAAAATGTTTTGCGTTTATAGCAGGACACGAATCTTTCGCTGCTGCTGAAGGAGCTATCGGAATAGTAAAATCCGCAAACAAAGCAAGAAAAAGCCCTTTAAGAGTTATTTTAAACGGACTCGGAAAAGATGCGGCTTATATAATTTCCAGAATTAACGGATTTACCTATGTGCGAACAGAATACGATTTTGATACAGGAAAATTAAATATAGTATCTGAAACTCCTTTTTCAAAAGGAGAGCGTTCACAAATAAAATGTTACGGAGCTAATGACCCTCTCGAAGGATTGGAAATTTTAAAGTACGAAAAAACCGACATATCCATAACCGGGAATTCAACCAATCCCACAAGGTTTCAGCACATAGTTGCAGGAACATATAAAAAGTGGGCTATTGAAAATAACAAAGAATATTTTTCGGTTGCGTCCGGCGGAGGAACAGGAAGAACTCTTCACCCCGACAATATGGCAGCGGGACCTGCTTCATACGGTTTAACAGATTCCATGGGAAGAATGCATGGAGACGCTCAATTTGCGGGTTCGTCATCGGTTCCGGCACATGTGGACATGATGGGATTCATAGGAATGGGCAATAATCCTATGGTAGGAGCTACGGTATCATGTGCAGTAAAAGTATATTGCTCGAAATAGTTTAATAATATTTCTTAAAATCACAAAAATAATTTTACACGCATAATTAATTCTTGAGTTTATAATTTCTCCTCAAAACTTTGTAATTTTTCGTATATTTTCTAAACGTTCAACGCAATTGTTACACATACAATAAAATAAGACATCTTATAATAAATGTTATTAAAGAATATATTTATACTGCATGTACGCTTTCATTTTGTATATAATTAAAAAATTAAGTGAATTTTTGTAAATTTATCAATTAATTGTTTTTTATAATTTTATTTGTATAGTTGCGGATTATCTGATAAAATTCTCTTATAGGCTTAGTTGTTAACGTGATTAACGGTGGGTGATAAAGTGAGTATTGAAAATCCAGAAACCAAAAAAACCGGATTTATGCTTAGCAATATAGTAAAAAGAAAAATACTTGAAGCGTATCAACATTCAAAAAATATTCATCTTGAATCAAATGTCTCGGATACTAAGGCAGAAAACTCTAAATCCATTAATGATGATTCAAAAAACAACTAAGTTTTGCGATTAGGTGTATCAGGAAAGGCGTATAGCCTTTCTTTTTTTGTGTGCAGAAAGTTATGCGGTAAAGCTTAATCAATAAAAAAACTAATGTACTAAACTTTTGTATCTTAAATATAGCTCATTATAGAGAATTAAAATGCAAGAGTACAAGTTGTAATTATGAAGATTTATTTTTAATGATGAATTGTTAAAATGATTAACATTTAATGACATAGATTCATTTACGAATGGAAAGTAACAATTTTTTTGAACGTCAGATAGTATATCAGTTTTGTTTAAAAAAGTTAGCAATACAAAGATCTTGCTAAAGAAATATCTACAACCAGTGATTATTTTTGTTTAGATTAAAAATGTATATAACCATAAAATTTTACCCATATAAAAATTTCAAGAACCGAAAAAATTCAATACAACTTTATCTAACCTCAGTAAAAGTAATAATAAAATTCAAATAAATTCAAATACTAATATAAAAATTATTTTATAACAATAATATATAAAAAAGGAGAATAATTATGGGTAAAAGAATAGGAAAAAATACAATCCTAATGGAAAATAATCCTTGTATAAAGAGCTTTGCTTCCGTATGCGGGAAAAAAGAAGCACAAGGTCCTCTTGCAGATCAGTTTGATAAAATTTTTGAAGATACAACCCTGGAAGAGTCTTCTTGGGAAAAAGCTGAAAGCCGTCTCCAGGCGGAAGCCGTCAATCTTGCCCTTGAAAAATCAAATCTTAAAACACAAGATATAAATTATATTTTTGCAGGAGATTTATTAAATCAATGCATGTCTTCCGCATTTGGACTACGGGAATTGGGAATTCCGTTTTTGGGGCAATTCGGAGCTTGCTCAACAATGGCTCAAACTTTATTTTTGGCGGCAACAACAATTGAAGCAGGAATAGCGGATTATTCCGTAGCTGTTACTTCTTCTCATTTTTGTTCTTCTGAAAGGCAATTCAGATTTCCGCTTAACTACGGAGGACAAAGAACTCCGACAGCACAATGGACAGTAACAGGCTCGGGTGCAATAGTAGTTGAAAAACAGGAAGAGCCGGGAATAAAAATCAAACACGCAACAATAGGTAAAATAGTAGATTTGGGAATCAAAGATGCAAATAACATGGGAGCAGCAATGGCTCCTTCGGCAGCAAAAACTATGGTATCTTTCTTTAAAGATACTAAAACTCATCCAAGCGAATATGACATGATTTTTACAGGAGATTTAGGAGAAGTAGGTTCTAATCTTCTAAAAGAACTTATGCTAAAAGAAGGCTTTCGATTGGGAGACAATTACAACGACTGCGGACTTATGATATATCACAAAGAAGCTCAAGATGTTCATGCAGGAGGATCAGGTTGCGGATGTTCAGCGTCCGTTCTGTGTTCTCTTATTTTAAAAAATCTTAAATCAAAAAAATGGAACAACATACTTTTTATGGCCACCGGAGCTTTAATGTCACCCACTTCGTCTCAACAAGGTGAAACTATACCTGGAGTTGCTCATCTTATAAATCTGGTAAATGAGTAAAAAATAAGCCGTTATCAAACATTCACGCGAGTACTGCGTGAGTGTTTTTTATTAAGGTAAAATTTTATGACTTTCACTAAACACAAAGAATGTAAACATTGCTGCCAATATTTTTAAACAGGGTCATTCAATCAATTTTATCTAACTTGTTTCACATATATAAGAATACTTTTCTTGCATACTTCGAATACCCTAACTTTTGCTAAACAATGTGGTTTTTGTTCATCTTTGTAAGTATAAACGCCCACCTACATAGCAAGAGGTATTTCAGTTTTTGGGAAAAATTTTTACTTACCATCCATAAATGGGCTTATTTTATTAAATGCTAACCCTTCTAACAATTTATCTTATTTCAATCGATTCTTTATTTTTTCAAATATCTCACAAAAATCTATATTTATTTAAAAAACGGATTAACAATAAATTTTTATAATATCGCTGTGTTATTGCATTTTAATTCACTTTAATGAGCGATGTTTAGGCTTTTAGTTTAAGGTATTAGATTTTTTGTTTATCTCTACTTAAATTTATTGATCCACACGATTATTGCTTATTTTTCTACACATAACAAAAAACAACCGATAAACAGTTGCTTTTTTAATCAAACAAATTTTCAAATGAAAAACTCATTTCATATTTAAAATTATCACTCGAAGAAAAATATTCTCGAATAGGATTATAAAAATTACAAATCAGAAAATTATTTACTTCCGAAAATATTTCAAATGTTTTAAATTCTATACTGTACTTTCCAAAGTTGGTGACTATATCGGCCTCTGTTTCAGTTAAAACATCATCAATACATTTTTCGCTTTCAGCAGCAGGTACACACATCGGAGGGAACATTACGCACCACCAATTTTTGCCTTGAGCTTCACCTATTGTTATGCGAAACGCGTCGTAATTGCCCGCAGGAAGCGTTACATTTTCATAAAAACGAGTATTAAAATGCATGTTTACAATTTCTGCACTTACAGGATAGTTATAACCGTTTCTGTACACTTCGTCTTGAGCGGAAATTCGCAAACGTTCAATATTATCTTTAGCCAAAATTTCTGCTTCATGCATATTTTTAGCTTCCGAGCTCTCGCCGGAAAAATCTTTTAAAATTCTATCTCTTACTTTTAACTTTAAAGATTGATCCTCTTCGCTGTTAGAATTTGCAATTATATGTAATCTAAAAACTTTGTTACTTATATTATCGCATTTGCCCGAAAAATTCACAAACGAGCATGCAACCGATACGATAAATCCACACAACAAAGCTTTGCCCCATGTATTTTTCATAAAAAACAG
>ERZ773181.2518-NODE-2518-length-11983-cov-2.552482_pt1 | contig 11983 bp, 10 predicted proteins | sample MGYA00581001_ERZ773181 | MGnify/ENA primary metagenome ERZ773181 (study PRJEB29015, sample SAMEA2737780) | human gut metagenome | biome: human gut; feature: human-associated habitat; material: faeces | place: China | collected 2012 ... | reverse complement strand
GCATTGAACTGAAGGATATTTCAAGCGAAAAGAAATCGGCTCTCGGTATCCCTTACGGAACTGTGACGGTTGCGGTTGCCGATGAGGATCTTCTTAATGGCGAGGAAATGACATATACTCTCATCACGAGTGCGGCGGAAAACGGCGGAACCGAACATTTAATGACGATGGAATTGCCCGAATCGCTCGCGCCCTCCCTTGAGTCTCTCGGTCTTTCCGGCACGCTCAGCGAGATGACGATGAAGATTTACAGCTCCGACAAGGCTTCAACCGCAAAGGCTCCCGATGCCGATTCAACGAACCTTTCTTCCGAAGAAGAGATTGAGGAGGCGTTGAATGAAATGACCGAGGAACTTGCGAATGTCATCTTGCAGTTTATGTTTTCGGAAATGATGTGAGGTTGAATATCCGCAACAAAGTATTGCGATAAAATTTGACTGCCGCTGCGAGGGAACGCGTTGCGTGAACCTGCGGCGGCAGTCGGTGCATTTAATGACTATGGAAAAAGAACAGGTTTTAGTGCTTGAAAACATAACAAAAGCGTACGGAACAAGGTTTTCGAAAGAAAAAAAGCGGGTTCTCGGCCCTGTTTCGCTCTGCGTTCGAAAGGGCGAAGCTGTCGGAATCACGGGAGAAAACGGTGCGGGCAAAAGCACGCTTCTTTCCGTTGCGGCGGGCATTGAAAGACAGGATGCGGGAAAAATCGAACTTGCGCCGCTCGGACGCGGACAGTTGGGATACGTTCCGCAGGAAATCGCACTTTATCCCGCATTGACAGGAATGCAGAACCTGAGATTCTTTGCGTCGGCAGCCGGGCTTTACGGGCGGAGGCGCACAATTCGGTGCAGATACCTTTTGGAAAAAGTGAACCTTGCGGACAAGGCGGACAAGCCCGTTTCAACATATTCGGGCGGGATGCAGCGGCGGCTGAATCTTGCCTGCGCATTGGTTGGGGACGTGAAACTGCTCCTGCTTGACGAACCGACGGTCGGAGCGGATGAAAACTCAACAGAAATAATACTGAATACAATCACCGCTCTGAAAAACGGCGGCTGCGCGGTGCTGCTCGTTTCGCACCGTGCGGAGGATATTGCACGTGTCTGCGACAGGGTGGTGAAACTGAAAGACGGGGTCGTTGAAGATGGCAGTCGGTAAAAAAACGAACAAAGCAGGGTTGGGGCGAAAGTGGTTTCGGCTCCGTTCGTTTGCCGCATGTGTTCGGAAGGATATCTGCCTTTTTTCGTCTGCGGCGGGCATTGCCTGCCTGCTGCTGCCGTTTATTGCCGCTTGCCTGCTTGCTTTCGGGCTGAATGATGCGCTTGCGGCGGAAAATGTGATTGAGCCCTTCCCTGTTGCAGTAATTGACAGGGATGAAACAGTAATGTCCCGCATGCTTATCGGGCAGCTGCGGCGCATTGAGCTTTTTTCGGAAATTCGCTGCGTTTCCGGTTCGGAATTTGATTCCGCATTCCGAACGGCCGAGGATGCGGCGCCGACAGTTGATTTTGAAGAGGATATGCTTGCGGGGTGTGCGGCGGCGGTCACGATTCCAAAGGATTATTTCTATTCGGTTTATTATATGGACGAGGGCAAGGTTGATGCATGGCTGAACGGAGAAATGCCGCTTGAAAGTGAGCTGACGGCCGATATAATCGAATCGGTTGCGGAAATAATGGCGGGTGAACGCGCGGCAATGCTTGCTGCTTTCCGCATTGCGGAGGGTGATGAACCTTCGGCGGAGGCGGTGCAGCGTTTCCGTGATGCATGTGCAAATGCGGTTTTGGACAGTGCGTTGGGGCGAAGAGCCGTTTTTAAGGATTCGGCGGGTGCTTTAGGGGTGCGTTCCGTTGAGGTGATTCGCGAAAAATATTTTGTTTGCGCTGTGTGCATGTTGTTTTTCAGCGTATCGCTCGGAATAATGAAAACAGTTCCCGATGAACTGCAAATGGGAACCGCAAAGCGGTTCATCTGTTCGGGAGGGTCGCGGACAGCATTTTCGGCTTCAAAATTTGCGGCGGCAGCGGTCATTTGCACGGTGGGTGCCGTTCCGCTTGTGCTTGTTTTTAAAACACCGTTCAGCGCACGTTTATTGCTGACGCTTTTGCTCGGCTCGACAGTCTGTGCGGAGCTGATGTTCCTTTTGAGCCTTGCTTTCAAACGAACCGAAAGGTTCATGCTTGCGGGCGGAATCGTGATGCTTGCGGCACTTTTCGCAGGCGGGGTGATTTACCCGCTGAATCTGATGCCGGAAGCGGTTCAACAGCTGAGCATTTTGTCCGTGGCACGGCATATGTTTGCAGGCATTGTCCCGGAGGCGGCGGGCGGCGGCTGCGGCTTGGGCCCGCTTGCGGCGGCGGCCGGGATTTTGGCTCTGCTGTGCGGTGCAGCGGCTGCTGCCTTGGGCGGAAGTGCTGCGCGCCGGCACGGTTCGGCAAAGGGGGGAGCATGATGATACTTCGGCTTGCATTGCAAAAAATTCGCGCAATGGCGGGCGGATACGGCTTTTTTGCAGCGGTGCTTGCTGCGGCGTTTGCGCTCTTTTTCATCATTGCGGCAACTCTCGGAACGACGCGGACACAGCTTCTGAGGATTGCCTTGACGGATGAGGACGATTCCCCGCTTTCACATGAATTTGCCGAACTGCTGAATGATTCTGACGGTGAAATTACCGGCGGCAAAACGCGGTTCGTTTCGGTGAGGTTCGGAACGCGGGAGGAATCGGAGGAGGCTGTTCGCAGCGGAAAAGCGGAAGGTGCGTTGATAATTCTGAAAGGTTTCGGCGCGGGGCTCGAATCCGGAGAAGAGGCGTTTCTTGAATACAGGGCTTCCGCCGATGCCTCATCGGCACAGGCGGCGGAGGAAATTATCGGCGGGCGTGCAGTTGCGCTCCGCAGCAGGCTGCGCTCCGCAGATTATGCGGAAAAACTGCTGAACAGGGGCTTGACGGAAAAAGAGCTTTCCGAGCTTGAAGTCACCGCGAAAGAGTATTATAATGAGCAGGTTGGGGCTGTGCGGTTCGAACGCATCGGCGGAAGTGTTGAAAAAGCGGATTCATCGGTTTTCGGTGCGCTCCGAGCACGGTTTTCGGGCATAGGTGCGTTTGCGGTGCTGACGCTGCTGCTGACTTTGGGGTCGTGGACGGGCTCGAATGCGGCGCGGACGGCGGAAAAGCGGCTTGCAGCGGAAAAAGGCGGAGTGGGCATTTCGTTTTGGAGCAATTTTTTGGCGTTGTTCATATGCGGAATTGCGATGTATGCCGTTATGTATATTGCTGCTGCTGCGGCGGGGAGAAACTCCCCGAACGGGCATGAATTGCTTGCGGCGGGCTGTTACCTCTTTTGCGCAAGTGCGCTTGCGCTTGTTGTCGGCGGGGCGGATATTTCGGGGCGGATGAACCTTGCGGCACCGTTCATTGCGTTTGCAACAAGCCTTTTGGGCGGATGCTTTGCGGATACCGCTGCTCGTGGCGGATTGTTTGCAAAACTGGCGCTTTTGACGCCGCAGGGGCTCTGCATTGCGGGAGCGGACGGCAGCGTCGCCTGCCTTGCGGTGCTTGCGGGAGCGGGCGTTGTTCTGCTTGCGTTAAAGCGGGCTGCGCTGCGGGTAAAATTTGCGGAAAGAAGGTAAATTCCCGACTCCTGTAATACGAACAGGCTTTATCAGGGAGAAAAAATGAGCTTAAACAGAGATTTGACCGTCGGCAAACCGGGAAAGGTGCTTTTGCGGTTCTGCCTGCCGTTGTTTGCAAGCATAATATTTCAACAACTTTATAATATTGCTGACAGTTTCGTTGCGGGAAAATTTATCGGCAACGATGCGCTTGCGGCGGTCGGCAACAGCTATGAAATAACATTGATTTTCATTGCGTTCGCGTTTGGCTGCAATATCGGCTGCTCCGTTATTGCGGCGCAGCTCTTCGGCGCAAAAAAGTTTTCCGACCTTAAAACGCTGGTTTACACCGTTCTGATTTCAAGCGGCGTGCTTTGCGTTGTGCTGATGACTTGCGGCTTCCTGTTCGGCGGCGCGCTGCTGAAACTCATTCGAACTCCGACCGAACTGCTTGCGGATTCAAAGCTTTATCTTGATATCTATATTGCCGGGCTGCCGTTCATGTTTTACTATAACGTCGCAACCGGAATCTTTTCCGCAATGGGCGATTCAAAAACGCCTTTCATCTTTTTGGCGTGTTCATCAACGGCAAATATCGGCATGGATATTCTGTTTGTACACAGTTTCAGCATGGGTGTTGCGGGTGTTGCGTGGGCAACCTTCATTTGTCAGGGTGTGAGCTGCATTCTTGCGGTTGCTTTCGTTTTGAAAAGACTTCACGCGCTCGAGTGCGAAAACCGTGGTGACAGGGTTCCTGTTTTTTCATGGCATCTGTTTGGGCGTTTTGCGGAGATTGCCGTGCCGAGTATTCTTCAGCAGAGTTTTATTTCCGTCGGCAATATAATAATTCAAAGTGTTATAAATAACTTCGGAGCGGCTGTCATGGCGGGATACTCTTCCGCCGTCAAGCTGAACAATATGGTCACAACGTCGCTCACAACTCTCGGAAACGGCATTTCAAGCTTTACTGCACAGAACCTCGGTGCCGCCAAGCCGGAAAGAATTAAAGCAGGATTTGCGGCCGGACTGCGGCTTGTGTTTGCAATCTGCGTTCCGCTTGTGCTTTTGTATTTCTTTGCGGGCAGGCAGCTTGTTTATGTTTTTTTGGAAAGCCCGACAGGCACGGCAGCGGATATCGGAATGCGCTTCCTGCGGATAATTTCGCCGTTCTATCTTATTGTTGCCGCAAAGCTTGTTGCGGACGGCGTTTTGCGCGGTGCGGGCATGATGAAAAAGTTTATGGTGACGACCTTCAGCGATTTGACTCTGCGCGTTGTGCTTGCGGCGGTATTGTCGAAAACCGCACTCGGAACAACGGGAATTTGGCTTGCATGGCCCATCGGCTGGACGATTGCAACCGCGCTGTCGCTCATTTTTTACGGCACGGCCGATTGGGAAAAATACGTTAAAAAGAGCGAAAAAAGCATTCCTGTCGAAGCGGAAAACGACGAAGCGGAACTTGAAATGCAGACGGAATAAATCCTTTCGGAAACAGCCGAACACTCACGAAACCTGTTCGGTGCAGAGCAGAAAAAAATGCCGCGCGGAGTGCAGATATCGTCCGTGCGGCATTTGAATATTCGTTAAAAATCGGCGAATAAGCCGGACGGGATCAAATTTCCGTGCAGCCGCCGACGGTCACGAAACCGTCAAGCTTCCTCCCGTTTTTGCAAAGCGGACATTCGTCGCTGCGATAGACATTGTATTCGTTTAAATCGCTGCGCATGAAAATGCTGTGAACGGGTAAGCCGGCAGCTTCTTCAACAGCGGAAAATATCGAACCTATGCCCACGGGCTTGCCGCCGTAATAGCGGATGCATTCGGCAGCACGGGCAAGGCTGCGCCCCGTGGAAACGGTGGACATGAGCAGAAGGATATTGCGATTCGTAACATACTGCTGCATATCGCTGCTGAAGACCAATTGGTTGTTTGAATTTATGCCCGGAGTGATGATGTTAACGACTGCGCCGCTGTTAACGCTGTGACTTGAATCGATGAGATCCTGCGCGATAAATGCGCCGATGACCTGCGTGTTTTCAAGGCAGATTATCGTGTCGATGGGTGTGCAGCGGAAAAATTTTGATATTTCGTCCGCCGCTTCGGCTGCCATTGCCGCATTTGACCGAATTTCGGTCATGCTGATATACCTGTCAACATGAGCATGTCCCGTTGCAAAGTGTCCGGAATAGATGCTCAGTTTAATGCGCCTGTTGCCTTTTGCCGCTATGGTGATTTTGTTTGACAGCATAATGAATACAATCCCCTCATGTCATAATATCGGAGCATGAACTGAAATTTCCATACCCGATATATTTATTTTAACATAAAGCGTCTTTTGGTTCAAGAGTAAAATATAAAAAATTTAAATAAAAATGAAACAATCACTCAAAAATCGTGTCCGGAAAAGCACGCTGAAGCTTCATAAGCGTTTCGGCATCCATTCCCGTGCCTTCAACGGCGGAAATGAACTGCAATTCCTTCATGCTGAAAAACAATGAAAAATCGTCAATCGGGTTGTAGGTCAATATTACTCTCTGAAGGCGCCGCGTCTTTGACAGCAAAACGGAAATATCAGTCAGCTTGTTTGAAGATAAATTCAGAATCAGCAATCCGGTGCTGTTGAGCGGTGTTTCGCAGCTTTCTATAGCGTTGAACGAAAGATCCAGCGTGTGAAGATTTTTCAGCGGACAAATCGGGTTTATATCGCCGATGTCGTTGCCGCTTAAATCAAGATAGTGCAAATCGGTAAGCGAAGAAAGCGTTCCGACAGCTGTTATATCGTTGCCGTGAAGCGAGAGTGTTTCCAGCGAAGAAAGATTTGAAATCGGAGAAAGATCCGAAATCGCGTTGCTGTCCGCATACAGGTTGATAAGTTGGGAAAGGGCGGAAATCGGGGATAAGTCCGAAACAGCGTTGCCGCTGATATCGAGAGTTTGCAGGGAAACAGCGGATGAAAACGGCGTTAAATCCGTGATTGCACACTGACGAACGCTCAGTTCGCACAATTGCGAAAGCTGTGACAAAAAGTTAAAATCGGATGCCGAAACATTGTTGAGCGTCAATCGCTTCAGTTTTTTCAGCTGAGTGAGCGGCTCTAAGCTCTGCACGGTGTTGAACGATAAATCAAGCTCAACAAGGTTCTTAAATGCGGCAAGTTCCGAAATATCGTTGATGCCGCAGTGACTTAAATCAAGTTTTGTGACAGAAAGAATATCGCCGAGGAAGATTTTGCCTTCCCAAAAGAGCTGCTCGCGGACGCACTGCTCCAAACGGCGGTTTTCGAAATAATACAGTTCATATGTTGCGGAAATCTCATACGGAATATCTGTCGGCTCAACATCGGGAGTTTCAATGCCGATATTTCCTGTCGGTGCAGGTGAAATCGGGGCGGTGCCGATGTCTGAAACACAGGCGCACAGGGCAAACACTGCGGCGGCAGCTGCAATAATCAGAACAGATGTAAGAAAAATACGGGATAAATGCTGCAATTTTCCGCTGCGTTCCGCTGCCTTGAAAAACATCATCGGCTTGCTCCTTTCGGGTACATCGGGCGTTGTGCTGCCGCAGAATATTTTATCGGGGATTCGATGAAAAGTCAACCCGAAAGGCAGCTTTACAACAGCTTTTCGTACAGGCTGAACCAAGGCAGGCAGTATTCCTTCGAAATAAATGTTGAATCATAAATGTTGAATCAGCCGAAGGAAGCTTCAGCCCCGCTGAAAAAAAGTTTGGTTTCGGAATTTCAGTTCGAGCGCAAGCGCATTGTTGTAAAAAACAGCAAGGTGACTCGGCGCAAAAATCAATGCCGCAGCAGCGAGATACAGCCTGCAGTGATTGCAGCGTCTTTTTGCAGCAGAATTTTCCGACAGAAATATTGCGGCAGCCCGACATTTACCCGTCCTGCTCAGTCAACCGTTTCGCCTGTTCCATCCAATAAGCCCGAATCATTTCTATCATTTTAATACAGTCGCTTTCAGCGGTGGAAGCATGATATTTTTTCATGTTGCTAAACGTATGCCCGCAAGGTTCAAGCGTAGTATCGCTCTCATAACCGCCGCTTACGCCGATAAGCCATGGACCGAGTAAGCCGGGTTTAAACTTGAAAAAATAGTATCTCATATCATGGAGTTCAAAGTTTCCGGCGTATTCGATCTTCCTCGGTTCTCTCCCGAGTTCATGCGGATCAGACAACCATATTACCATATCCTTTTTTGCAGCTTCCATCTGTGCAAGGTTCATTTCTTGTCACTCCCGTAAAATTAATTTGTTCAATTCGAGGCAATATGTAAAGTCCGCCGCAATTCTAACAAAATTACGGCGGACATATGGCGGAGAGAAAGGGATTCGAACCCTTGATACGGTTCCCCGTATACACGATTTCCAATCGTGCGCCTTAGACCAGCTCAGCCATCTCTCCAACTGTATGTGCAAAGCATCATACGGCACTTGCATATAATACAGCATCGGGTGAAAAAAAGCAAGCTTTTTTTGCAATGTAGATGATATATTATCGATATTCGTAACCTTTATTGCTCAGGTCGGTTTAATGTGCTATAATCGATATGAAAGGGGAGCGAAATGCAAAAGAAAAGCGTTCGAACGGCATTGACTTATGCACTGCCGGGTTTGGTGAGTGTTGGATTTGCTGTGTTTGCGGCATTTTCGAAAAGAGCGGATAGGGTGGGCATTTTGTTCGGCGGTGCCGCGGCTTTGGTTTTCCAGCTGCTGATTTTTCGGCTGCTGCCCGTTTTTTTTGATTTTTTTACGGAGAACGAAGAAAAATCTCCGTGTGCGGACTTGGGTGCGCGAAGCCGAAGAAGGCTGCACCCTTGGCTTCAAATCGTTCTTTCCGCGTTCATTATTCAATTTATTACAATTGCTGCAATATATGCGGTGGATATGAACCTGAACGGTTATTCGGGAACCGTCCTTCAAACTTATGCGCGCCTGTTCGTAACGGGGAAAGGCAGCCCTGTTTGTGCGCCCGATGCGCTGAGCGGGCTCGGGTTGCTTTCCGCGCTTGGGGAATATGTATTTCCGCGTGCAATTGCTGCGGGTATCGGGGTTTACAGGGATGCTGCGCTGCTCGGCATTCCGACGGCGGGGCTTGTTTTCGCACTGAACACGATTTCAGTGTGTGCAGCCGCTGTAATGCTGTATGAGCTGATGCTGCTCGACTTCGAAAAGCGTACGGCGGTGTTTGCCGTCAGGGTTTTGTTGTTTTCGCCGATGTTCATTTTGCTTTTGCAGCCCACATCGGGTTTATCGATATTTCTCCTGTTTTCGCTTGCGGCTGCATATTGTGCAAGGCACGGATATTATGTTCGGAGCGGACTTTTCGCGGCGGCTGCATCGGCATTCAATGTGTTCGGCCTGCTGCTTGCGCTGCTGCCGATAACGGAGGGAATACGTGCCTGCCGTTTAAAAAAACGGAACGGAGAAAAGTTTGCGGGCAGCTGCGCTCGCTGCGCGGCGGGAGCATTGCTTCCGGCTGCGGTCTCGGCCGGCATGATCGGCGGCTTGCTATACTGCGGTATGCTTAATGACTGCTTTTTGAAAGGTGCGATCGGACTGCGGCAGGGGTTCGGGTTTATGTTTGAATCTGTGTTCGGACTGCTAAGTCTTAATGCGCCTGAAATATGGGTGAGCGCTGTTTCCTGCATCGCACTTATTCTTCTGCTCTTTGCGGGCGGGAGAAGGATCAGATTGAGTTATTCGCTGTTTTGCTTTGCATGGATGGCAATCGCCTTGCCCAACGTTAACGCAAAATATATATTGGTTTTGACGGCGGCGTTTCCGTTTTTGCCGCTGTTTGTTTCGGCAATTGCAAAGAACCGCGCCGTGCGGGTGATCGTCGGCGTTTTGGGGTTTGCATGTGAAATTGCATTCGCCGCATTATTGTTCATTTAAAAGCTTTGCTGTGCGGGCATTGCAGCAGGCGGCGGCCGAAGCCGATTTCCGAGTTCATCATCGCCTTTTCCACGTTGATGATCGCAAAATCCTTGTGCCCCGCGATGCCGGTGATGGGGTATTCGCTCTCGTAATCCTCCGCCTCGTAGCAGATCACCGTGCCCGGCTCATCCGGGTGGTTCGTGTTGCGGATGTTCGTCGGAATGCCCGCGATGCGCACCGGGAAAATGGCGTCCTCATGCAGCACGCTTGCGCCCATATAGGATAGCTCGCGCAGCTCCCGATAGGTCACATAGCGGATCGGCTCCGGGTTGCGGACGATGCGCGGGTCGGCCATCAGGCAGCCGGAAACATCCGTCCAGTTTTCATACACATCCGCGTTGACCGCGCGCGCGACAATCGCGCCCGTGATGTCGCTGCCGCCGCGGGAAAAGGTTTTGACATTGCCGTGCGTGTCGCAGCCGTAAAAACCCGGCACAACGGCATGCGTATGCCCTTCCAGCAGGCGGCCGAGCGCCTCCTGCGTCCTGCCGCTGTCCAGCCGCCCCTCCTCGTCGAAGAAAATGCCCTGCTGCGGGTCGATGAAATCCCATCCGAGGTAATCCGCCAGCAAAATGCCGTTGAGGTATTCGCCCCGGCTGGCGGCGTAATCCGCGCCCGCGCCGAGCTGGATGTTGCGGCTCACCTCGTCCAGATACCCGTCCAGATCGACCGTCAGCTCCAGCTCCTGCGCAATTTCGCGGTACCGCGCGCGAATCGTATCAAAAGCCTCCGCGAAGTCGCTGCCGGACGCCGCGAGGCGGTTGCACTGATAAAACAGATCGGTCACCTTGATATCGGTGGCGCCGCGTTTGCCCGGCGCGCTGGGCACCACAATGCGCCGATCCGCGTCGGAAAACAGAATCTCCCTGACCTTTTTGAACTGCGCCGCATCGGCCAGCGAACTTCCGCCAAATTTTGCAACTTTCATACCCATTCGGAAGCCCTCCGATTTTCTTCTTTTTCATTTTCGAGCCGAAGAACCCGAAAATTTTGCAATCCCCATTTGAAATATGAAGCAGATACCATTCTAAAGAATGTGCCGCGTAAAGTCAAGAGTTATTCGCCTATCGGCGCGAAAAATGCGATTTTACACAAGATGACTCTCATTTTTTCGCGTTTTTCAGTGTATTCGGCGCTTTGGCATAGCCTTCCCGCCTAACGCATCCTATGCGCCTGCACCGCCCCGCGTGAGGCGCGGACGCAGAAAGGCGGGCTTCTCTGCCCGCCTCATTCCTGATAAGCCGCCCGCACCGGAGACGGTTTCGCGTTTTCCTCTTCGTCGCCCAGCCTCTTCCAGTTTTCAAGCGCCTGCGGGATCAGTTCCGCCACGCGCTCCATCGGCGAGGCGCTGCCCGCGCTCAACAGGCGCACGCCGTTCCTGCCGCACACCAGAAAGCCCATCGGATGGATGCTCACACCCGCGCCCGCACCGCCCGCAAACGGGAGGCCGTAAGCGCCGGCCTGCGCGCCGCTGACGGCGTATTCCCCGCCGCCCGCGACAAAGCCGAACGACACCCGCGAAATCGGGATGATTGTCGAGCCGTCCTGCGTCTGCACCGCGTCGCCAATCACCGTGTTCACGTCCACCATGTCCTTAATCTGTTCCATGGAAACGCCCATCAGGCTCTCGATGGGATGCTTTTCCATTGCAACCCCTCTTTTCGCTTCTTTCTCCCGGCCGCCTTCGCCGCCGCAAGCATAATATCGCCAACCCGCATGGAAACTATGCACCGTGCCGCCGCCCAGACGCCGCGCGCGGCAAAATCCGCTGTGACGCGGATATCGCTGCATTCCGTCCGCCCCAGCCCCGCGAGCAGCCCGTCCGCCGCCGCGCGGATACCGCCCGCAAGCATCGCCGTCGCGCCCGCGTCCTCCAGCCCCGCCCGCATATGCAGCGCAATCAATTCCCAATCCGCCGCGTTCAGCAAGGCGCGCGCCGTCGGCCAGCCCTGCCGGATCTTCCGCCCGTCCGGCTTTTCCGGAAACCCGCGAATCGGGATATTCAGCCGAACCTTCGCCCCTTCAACGCTTCCGCCGACGTGGGCTTCGAGCATCAGCGCACCGAGGCTTGCGGAAAACTGAATCCGGCCGTCGGCCAGCCCCGCGCGGATATCCGCCGTCACCCGAACGCACAAAAGCAGGTAGAGCGCAAACACCAGCGCCATCCGCTTTCCCTCCCCATTTTCCGCCGAGTTCGGCGTTGCTTTTCGCCTTTTCATCCTGTATAATAACATCAGCCGCCGAAAGCTATGCGCGGCCATCGTCACAGGAGGACAGTTATGAAGCTGATTTCGTGGAACGTCAACGGCCTTCGCGCCTGTTTGGGCAAGGGCTTTTCCGATTATTTTGCGCAGCAGGACGCGGATTTTTTCTGCCTGCAGGAGACAAAGCTGCAGGAAGGACAGATCGACCTTGAGCTGCC
>ERZ773181.2517-NODE-2517-length-11989-cov-3.367773_pt1 | contig 11989 bp, 7 predicted proteins | sample MGYA00581001_ERZ773181 | MGnify/ENA primary metagenome ERZ773181 (study PRJEB29015, sample SAMEA2737780) | human gut metagenome | biome: human gut; feature: human-associated habitat; material: faeces | place: China | collected 2012 ... | reverse complement strand
TGGGTACCCAATCCTTTGCCAATACCCAGTTTGAGCAGGCAATCGGCTGCTTCAACCAAAGCATTGCCTTAGGCGGGTATAACCTGCAAACAAAGACCGATGCCCTTTATTGGCGAGGTGAATCCTATTACCGGCTGAACCGCATGCAGGAAGCCGCCCGTAATTTTAACGATTATCTGTCCCTTACCCCACAGAAGAATACGGAAATGTATGCCCTTGCCTACTACAATCTGGCATACATAGCTTTCCATAAGAAAGATTATGCAACGGCGCAAGACCGTTTCCTGAAATTCATCCAACTGAGAAAGGCCGGAGACGCAACCGTTCTTGCCGATGCGTACAACCGTGTCGGCGACTGCTACATGCAGGTCCGCCGCTTCGACGAAGCCAAACAGTACTATACCCGGGCAGAAAATCTGGGTACGCCCGCCGGTGACTACTCCTACTATCAACTGGCTCTGGTGTCGGGTCTGCAAAAAGACTACGATGGAAAGATTACGCTGCTGAACCGGCTGGCCGACAAATATCCGAATTCGCCCTATGCCGTCAGTGCACTTTACGAAAAAGGCCGTTCGTATGTGCAGGGCCGCAATAACAGTCAGGCCATCGTAACCTTCCGGGAACTGCTGAACAAATATCCCGAAAGCCCCGTCAGTCGTAAGGCTGCCGCCGAAATCGGACTGCTGTACTATCAGAATGATGATTACAACCGCGCCATCGAAGCCTATAAATACGTTATCACCCAATATCCGGGCAGCGAAGAAGCACGTCTTGCCATGCGCGATTTGAAATCCATTTATGTGGAAGCCAACCGCGTGGATGAGTTTGCTGCGCTTGCCGCCCAAATGCCGGGTGCTATCCGCTTTGAACCCAATGAGCAGGATTCGCTGACCTATATTGCCGCGGAAAAGGTGTATATGAAAGGGGAAATCATCCCTGCAAGGGAAAGCTTCACCCGTTACCTGCAAAGCTATCCGAACGGAGCTTTCAGCCTGAACGCACATTACTATCTGAGCCTCATCGGAAAAGAACAGAAAGATGAAACCGGTGTATTGGAGCATACCGGCAAACTGTTGGAGTATCCGGACAGCCCGTATTCGGAAGAGGCCCTGCTGATGCACGGAGAAATCCTGTTCAACCGCAAGGAGTACAAACAGGCTCTGGCAGACTACAAGCAACTGCAAGCCCGCGCCACAACCGCCGAACGCCGGCAGCTGGGCGTCACCGGCGTATTGCGATGCGGTGTGCTCTTGAAGGATGACATAGAAGTGATTCAGGCCGCAACCGCTTTACTGGCCGAAGCCAAACTGACTCCCGAACTGCAAAATGAAGCCTTATACTACCGCGCCAAAGCCTATCTGAACCAGAAAGCGGTAAAAAAGGCGGCAGACGACCTCAAGCTTCTGGCAAAAGACACCCGTACATTATACGGTGCGGAAGCCAAGTATCTGTCGGCACAGTTGATGTACAATGCCGGTGAGTATGCCGCAGCCGAAAAGGAAATACTGAACTTCATCGACCAGAGCACCCCGCACGCCTACTGGCTGGCACGCAGCTTTATCCTTCTGTCCGATGTATATGTCGCTATGGATAAGAAACTGGATGCACGCCAATATCTGCTGAGCTTGCAACAAAACTATCATGCCGATGATGATATCGAGCGTATGATTCAAGAAAGACTGGAAAAGCTGAAATAAAAGAATGCAATGAATATGAGAAAAATACAATATATCCTCAGCGGAATAACGCTGATAACCCTACCTTTGGGCATCCATGCCCAGCAACAGGCCAAAGACTCCACCGTAAACCGTACAGTTGTTGTGGAACAGGAATATACCCCCGATATTCCGGATGCGTCCAAAATAAACGTGCTCCCCCAAGTGGAAGCGCCGACTGCCAATAAAAAGGCTGTGGAATACGATGTAACTCTCGTACCTGCCAACACCATACCCGCAACTGTCATGCAGGCATATACCGGCAAGGAGACGCAAGCCAAAACACATCCCGGATATATCCGTTTGGGTTATGGCAACTATGGCAATCTGGACGCACGCGCCGGCTATCTGTTCACATTGTCCGGCCGCGACCGCCTCAACCTGAATTTCCGGATGAACGGCATGGACGGCAAACTCGATTTACCCGACAATGACGGCAAATGGAATTCCTACTACTATCGCACTCATGCCAATATGGATTATGTGCACCGCTTCAGGAAAGCAGACCTGAACGTTGCGGGCAACTTCGGATTGAGCAACTTCAATTTCCTGCCCGATGCAGCCGTCAGAAAACAGAAGTTCATTTCCGGTGACATTCATTTCGGAGTGAAATCCACGGATACGGAACTGCCCCTCCGGTTCAATGCCGAAACAAACCTGATGCTTTACGAACGTCAATACGATTCCGGTTTCTTGAACAGCCGGGAATACATCGTCCGCACCAAAGCACTGGTCACAGGCGGCATATCAGACGAACAGACTGTAGGCATCGGCTTTGCAATGGACAATGTGCTGTACAAGAACAATCATTTTGAGAACTACACATCCCTTGGTCTGAACCCGCATTACCGCTTGGAAAACGATGATTGGAAAATACGTATCGGCGCCCTGGTGGACATGGCCTTCGGTTTCGGAAAGAAATTCCGGGCAGCCCCCGATATAGCAGTGGAATACAACTTCTCGGACAGTTATATCCTCTATGCACAGGCCAAAGGCGGGAGACTGCAAAATGACTTCCGCCGTTTAGAAACATTCTGCCCGTACGGACAGGTTTCTTCACAACCGGATGCCACTTACGAACAAATAAATGCCGCCATCGGCTTCAAAGCCAGTCCGGCAATCGGCTTATGGCTGAATCTGTACGGCGGATATCAGAACTTAAAGGATGATTTGTTTTTCCAACCGGCAGATTTAGAATCCGCTGCCAATGAGTACAGTCCGATGCTTTCCATCGGCCAATGGAACACAAGCAACATCTACGCCGGCGCCGAGATACGCTACGGCTATAAGAACATATTTTCATTCTCCGCTACCGGAGTTTACCGCAATTGGGATGCAAAGGACGACAACCAGTCCAATGCCGGCGCCTATGCCCTCGTTTACAAACCGGCCTTTGAAGCTGATTTGCACATAGATGTGCATCCCGTATCCGCTTTACTGCTCAACCTCGGCTACAGGCATATTTCGCGCGAGAAGGTGGAGGGAAACAAAGTCGATGCGGTCAACAACCTCTATGCCGGCGGCAGCTACGAATTCTTTAAAGGCATATCCGTTTACGCTCGCATAGACAATTTATTAAACCAGGATTATCAATATTATTGGGGATACCCCACCGAAGGCATCAACTTTACCGGAGGTGTAAGTTTTAAATTCTAATAGCCAAAATCAAAGACATAACCAACAAAATAGGTCATTTTTGCTAAATTCTCCTTATATTATAAGGTGGAAAGTTTGTTTTTTCCTACTTTTGCGGGCAAATTAGTGGCTGGAGTCACTATAAAACAGAAATTTATGCAGAAAAACCTTGTCATTGTCGAGTCTCCGGCAAAAGCTAAGACTATCGAGAAATTCCTCGGGAAAGACTATAAAGTCCTTTCCAGTTACGGTCATATACGCGATTTGAAGAAAAAAGAGTTCAGTATTGATATTGATAAAGATTTCAAACCGCATTATGAAATTCCTGGAGATAAGAAAAAGGTTGTAGAAGAGTTGAAAGCCGAAGCCAAGGAAGCGGAAACCGTATGGTTGGCATCCGATGAGGACCGCGAGGGAGAAGCGATTGCATGGCATTTATACGAAGTGCTGAAACTGCAACCGGAGCATACCAAGCGTATCGTTTTCCACGAAATCACCCAAAGCGCCATTCTGAAAGCCATCGAGCAACCGCGCAATATCGACATCAATCTGGTAGATGCCCAACAGGCGCGCCGTATTCTGGACCGTATCGTAGGTTTTGAACTTTCACCCGTATTGTGGAAAAAAGTGAAACCCGCACTCTCTGCCGGGCGTGTGCAATCGGTAGCAGTCCGCCTTATCGTAGAACGCGAGCGCGAGATACAGGCTTTCCAATCGGAAGCATCGTACCGGGTGACCGCCGTATTCCTCGTGCCCGATGCCGACGGCAAACCGGTGGAAATGAAAGCCGAGCTGTCGCGCCGTATCAAGACCAAAGCCGAAGCTCAAAAATTTCTGGAAAGCTGCCGGTCAGCCTCTTTCACCATCCATGACATTTCTACCCGGCCGCTGAAAAAAAGCCCTGCCGCTCCTTTCACTACATCTACCTTGCAGCAGGAAGCTGCCCGCAAATTAGGATTTACAGTAGCACAGACCATGATGGTAGCCCAGCGGTTGTACGAATCGGGAAAGATAACCTATATGCGTACCGACTCCGTCAACCTGTCCGAACTGGCGGTCAACAGCAGCAAAGCGGTCATTGCCGACATGATGGGAGAACGCTATGTATATCCGCGTCATTTCGCCACCAAAACCAAAGGCGCTCAAGAGGCTCACGAAGCCATTCGCCCTACGTATATGGAAAATGCCAAGATAGAAGGTACGCCGCAGGAAAGAAAACTGTACGACCTGATATGGAAGCGCACGATAGCCTCTCAAATGGCAGATGCGGAAGTTGAGAAAACGACCGTAAGCATCGGCATCAGCAACGAAGCGGATACGTTCAATGCAACCGGAGAGGTTGTAAAATTCGACGGTTTCCTCCACGTGTATCGCGAGTCTATCGACGAAGACACGGAGCAGGAGGATGAAACCCGTCTGCTGCCCCCTTTGAAGAAAGGACAGGTCTTGCATCACCAGAGCATTATTGCCACGGAACGCTTCACGCAACATCCGCCCCGTTACACCGAAGCCAGCCTTGTACGCAAATTGGAAGAACTGGGTATCGGACGTCCGTCTACGTATGCACCTACTATCTCTACCATCCAACAACGCGAATATGTGGAGAAAGGTAATAAAGACGGGGAAGAACGGCAGTTTAATGTCATGACATTGAAAGATTGTCAGATTAAGGATGAAAACCATACTGAAATTACCGGTGCAGAAAAGGCGAAGTTGTTCCCAACGGATACCGGCACTGTGGTAAATGATTTCCTTACCGAATATTTCCCAGACATTCTGGATTTCAACTTTACCGCCAGTGTAGAAAAGGAATTTGACGAGATTGCAGAAGGAGAAGTGAAATGGACTTCTATCATGAAGAATTTCTATGATAAGTTCCATCCGTCTGTAGAAAACACATTGGCTATCAAGACGGAACATAAAGTAGGCGAACGTATTCTGGGAGAAGAACCGGGAACAGGCAAGACTGTTTCTGTTAAGATTGGTCGCTTCGGTCCTGTTGTACAGATTGGTACTGTAGAAGATGAAGAAAAACCACGCTTCGCACAAATGAAGAAAGGTCAATCCATGGAAACCATCACTTTGGAAGAAGCACTGGAATTATTCAAATTACCTCGTACACTGGGCGAATATGAAGGAAAATCAGTCAGTGTAGGCGTAGGCCGTTTCGGTCCGTATGTCCTGCACAATAAGGTATATGTATCGCTCCCGAAAACACTTGATCCGATGGAAATTACTTTGGAAGAGGCAGAACAGCTGATTCTGGAGAAACGCCAGAAAGAAACGGAACGCCACATCAAGAAGTTTGAAGAGGAGCCGGAACTTGAGATTCTGAACGGACGTTACGGACCTTATATTACCTATAAGGGTTCCAATTATAAAATTCCTAAAGATATCGTCCCGCAGGATTTGAGTTTGGCTAGCTGTTTGGAACTCATCAAATTACAAGATGAGAAAGGACCAGCGACCACAAAAAAAGGACGATTCGCAAAAAAGAAATAAAAAAACTAGAAAAAGAGCAAATTATATAATTAAATGTATATATTTGCTCTTTATCTTTTAATACACAAACTTATGAAGCAAACAAAATTAAAGTATTTAATGATAGGAGTGCTTACCATAGCTTCCATCAGTTGTATGGACAAAGAGCGTGACTTATCTTGGGAGAGAAGGCATATGCCAAAAGAAGCATACTTCGACTTCAACATGACCCAAGCTGTTGCTTTGGATATCAATTATTGTTTTAAAAGCGAAAATTATCGTGTCCTTTTTGACATTTACGATCAAGATCCCATTGAATACTCGGCTGACGGCAGCGTGTTCCAAAAGGACATAGAGCCTATCTACCGTGCAGTTACAGACGAAAAAGGCAAATTCAGTGGAGAAATGAATATTCCGGCGGACCTCTCGGAAGTATGGTTATCATCGGATTATTTAGCCACCGTATCTCCTCTTAAACTAACGATTGACGACAGTCGTCAGCTTTCATTTAATCAAGATGCATATATCACTGCCTTACGTTCACAAACGGCATCAAAAACCAGAGGAGTGACCGTGAACCAACATACCTATCTAAAAGAATGGCATGTTCTTCCCGATGCAGACTGGGATAACAACGGAAGACCAACCAATCTGGAGCCTAAAATAAACATACCTCCGGCAGACGTACTATACAACATCAAGTATGTTTTCAGAAAGGTTACAGTCAAAGATGAGAGCGGTAAAAGCAAGGTTATGAACATCAGTCAGAATTATCCGGAGTTTTTTGATGGTTCCATTAAAATGACTTCAGATATTCCAATTGTTAACCCGACCGAAGTAAGCCTCGTATTTATAAACAGCTCTGCTGCATGGTACAATACAGTTGGATATTACACCTATCCGACCAACAATCCGCCCCAGAGCAAGAGTGATATAAAACAAATAATTGCATTCCCAAACACCTCTCCTGTTTACAAGACTTTAGGGGTAGGAGCATTAGTGTGTGGCGAAGAAATAAAACTCAAATATTGGAATGAAGAGACACAGGAATACGAAGACAAATTTCCTGCAGGAGTCACAATTGGCTGGTGCCTTCAAGGTATGGGATTCAAGAATAAACTCACCTCAGAAACAGATAAAGACAAAGTGGGCGATATCATAAAAGGTATGGGGGCACGCTACTCCACCAGGAATCTAAACACGAATAATACACAAAGAACTGTATCTCTCCGTGATTCCAAGTCCGGGCAGATTGTAGCAGTAGGATTCGAAGATAATATTGACTTCGATTATGCAGATGCCATCTTCTATATTCATACGTCAGAAAAGAATGCTATTGACCCGACATTGCCTCCATTGCCTGAAGACCCCGAAGCAATCCCCGAGCAATATAAAATTTCTTATTCCGGTACACTGGCTTTTGAAGACTTATGGCCTAAGTTAGGTGATTACGATATGAATGACGTAATGGTAAAGTACACCAGTACGATGACCCGAAATGCTCTTGACAATCGCATTTACGAAATAGAAGACAAGTTTATCTTACAGCACTGTGGCGGTTATCTGCAAAACGGATTTGGATATCAATTACACAAGCTCTCAAACAGCAATGTCAAGAGTGTAAAAATAACGGGGCCTGATGCCAGTGGTTTATCAAGTTCTATATACATGGAAGGAAAAGAAACAGAGCCTGGACAGTCTCACCCAACCATATTGTTGTATGACGACATGACAAAATTCAAAAATATCACTGATGAATCAAAGAAAGAATATACTGTAACCATCACGCTTGATGGAGCTAGTGAGAAAGAGGTGGTACCTCCTTACAACCCGTTTATCTTCATCAGTTCCAACGAGGGTAGAGGCAAAGAATTACATCTGATAAATTATCCCCCGACTGACAAAGCCGACTTATCGTTACTGGGAACCGGAAAAGACATCTACAGACCAGAAGAAGGGATGTATTATGTTTCTGCAGACTTGATGCCGTTTGCTATCAATATGCCAGTAAGTAATCTCCCGGTTCCAGAGGAAGGGAAACGAATCGATCAATCATATCCCAAGTTCTCTGGATGGGTATCATCGAATGGGAAACAAAATAAAGATTGGTACAAATAAAGATTGATACGATTTAAATAAGAGCAGCCCGGATATTGTACGGAATCGCTATCGGGACTTCGCATTGCGAACCATCGATGAAAAAGACATAATAGACATCCGTTTAGAAAGGCGCGAATTACGCAGTTCACACAACTTCTTGAATACTCACCAAGAATTCGTGTGAACTGTGTTTTTATTTTAAGCCACAATATTATAGGATATAAGTATTATCCGTTATGAATGGGCTTTCATCATTAAATCTTCGGCTCCCATTTTATCTTAAAACCTTTATTAGGGAATAGCATATCAAACACAATCACGAATATAAAAACAGATGTTACCAAGATATTCATCGTCAATAAAGAAATGTGATAAGGCCAGGGAAGCAGTAAAGCCAAAGCTATTACAGCAATAATATGTGATAAAGGAAGCATACGGCACGTGACATATTTATAGATACTATTTGCCAGAATATAAACGATTGGTCCGATAATCAGAACAAAAACAACTTCCGCTCTCATTTCTTGTTCGGGATGGGCAACAATCAGTTCGTCTCCTACCGCACAAATAATCAATGCTCCCACCAGTACGATATGAATTGCATTATAAATCAACCCCAGCTTTCCGGGATCTTTCACTTCCTGTATTTTCCGACTACCGGCTTCACTGCTCACATCAAAGTAAACCCACCACATAGCCAAACTACCAATGAAAGATATGACAGCAGAAATAATCACGAGAGGCGTCCATTCTTCTACTTCACTCAAAGAAGCTCCTGTCATCAATAGAGTTTCTCCAAAAGCAATAATCACAAACAACTGGCAACGTTCCACCAAATGATGCCCTTCAATAGTCCATTCCTTGCTACTGTCCGAACGTCCCAGACGAGGTAAAGCAAATCCGTGCATCGGGGCTGTATAATCACAGATGGCGGCTATAATCCACAGTAGAATTTGCCATTCTCCCTGCAATATGGCACCCGTAATCCAAAAGACGGCAGATATACAGAACCAGCCCATAATTCGCTTAAAATTAGCAGCCAGATGATGATCTCCTAACACCCCGATAATATAAAGTGTTCTCCCTGCCTGTATCAGAACATAGCAGACAGCAAATATCAATCCCCGGTAAGTAAAGGCATAAGGAATAGCAGCCGCCATCACCAGCCCCACCAGCATACTGATAATGGTCAGCGTTGCTCTGGAGACCGTCGCAGCCATCGAGGCGCAGATGCTGATGCGCAACTACTCCGGCTTCCTTGAGAAATAACAGGAGGCTGGACATGAGACTGATCCTGCTGGGGGCTCCCGGCGCGGGGAAGGGCACGCAGGCAGAGATCCTGTCCAAGCGGCTCGGGATCCCGACCATTTCCACCGGGAACATCCTCCGAGAAGCAATCCGGAATCGCACGGAGACCGGTCTCAAAGCGAAGGCATTCATGGACCAGGGCAAGCTGGTTCCGGACGAGGTCATCATCGGCATCGTCCGGGACCGCCTGGCCGAGCCGGATTGTGCAAACGGGTATATCCTCGACGGTATGCCCCGCACGATCCCGCAGGCCGAGGCCCTTGTGAATGCTGGCATTGAGATCGACTGTGTGATCTCCATTGAAATTGACGACGCTGTGATCGAGCAGCGGATGACCGGCCGCCGCGTCTGCGGCAGCTGCGGCTCCAGCTACCATGTCACGGCGAATCCGCCCAAAATTGAGGGCATCTGTAATGCGTGCGGCTCCGAGCTGGTCACGCGGCCGGATGACGTGCCGGAAACGGTGCGCAGCCGTCTGGCCGTTTACCACAAGGAGACCGAGGCGCTCAAGGGCTTCTATGAAAAGCTCGGCAAGCTCCGGCTTATCGAGGGAAATCAGCCCATCGAGGATGCTACTCGTGATATTCTGGCGGCATTGGGTGTATCAAAATGATCCCTATTAAAAATGAACGTGAGATCGCAGTGATGCGCAGGGCCTGTAAAATTACCGCGGCAGCCCGTGCTCTGGCAGGGGAAATGGTAAGACCCGGCGTGACCACAAAAGCGATCGACAAAGCTGTCCACGATTATATCGTGTCACAAGGTGCAACACCGTCCTTCTTGCACTACTCCGGCTACCCCGCGAGCGTCTGTATTTCCGTGAACAATACCGTCATTCACGGCATTCCGGACGGCCGCGTGCTGCAGGAGGGTGACATTGTCTCCGTCGATGTCGGAGCCAAATGGCAGGGATTCCATGGGGACTGCGCCGCAACCTATGCCTGCGGGAAGATCTCTCCCGAAGCGCAGAGGCTTATTGATGTCACGAAGCAGAGCTTTTTCGAGGGCGTGAAATTCGCGCGCCAGGGGTGCCGGATCTCGGATATCGGGCATGCCGTGCAGACCTATGCCGAATCGTTCGGCTGCGGAGTCGTCCGTGACTTCGTCGGCCACGGTGTCGGTGAGCATCTGCACGAGGAGCCTGAGGTCCCGAACTATGGCAAGCCCGGCAGAGGCCCCAGACTGATCCGCGGTATGGTGATCGCCATTGAGCCGATGATCAACGCCGGTACCTTCGAGGTGCGGGTGCTGAAGGACGGCTGGACGACCGTCACCGCCGACGGAAGCCTGTCGGCCCACTACGAAAATACTGTGCTCATTACCGACGGCGAGCCGGAAATTCTCACCGTCGCCGAGGGACTCTAAGCATGGAACTATCCAAATCGGATGTGGTGCTCTCCCTTGCCGGTCGTGATCAGGGAATGCTGTTCTTTGTGGTTGACACAGACGGTGTGTACGTTTCCCTGGTCAACGGGAAGGAGAGAAAGCTGGAAAATCCCAAGCGGAAGAAGGCCAAACATGTCCGCAAAGTCCTTCGGCCAGATTCGACCGTCGCAGCGAAGCTCATCGCAGGCGACAAACTGCTCAACAGCGAATTACGAAGGGAACTGGCCGTACTCGGCCGGGAATTCAACGTTTCAACCAAGGAGGGTTCAGAAACTTGGCAAAAGACGACGTAATCGAACTTGAGGGCATCGTGACTGATGCACTGCCGAATGCAATGTTCAAAGTCAATATTGGCGGCGGGCATACGATTCTGGCACACATTTCCGGCAAGCTCAGAATGAACTATATCAAGATCTTGCCCGGTGACAAGGTAACTGTTCAGATGTCTCCGTATGATCTGACTCAGGGTCGGATCACCTGGAGAAGCAAGTAAACAAGAGACATTGTTCTCATATGGAGGTTAAACAGTATGAAGGTAAGACCGTCCGTGAAGCCCATGTGCGAAAAATGTAAGATTATCAAGCGCAAGGGTCGCGTCATGGTAATTTGCGAAAATCCCAAGCATAAGCAGAGACAAGGTTAATAGGAGGTGCTCGAGAGTATATGGCACGTATTGCTGGTATTGACCTGCCCCGCGAAAAGAGAGTCGAGATCGCTCTGACTTATATTTTCGGTATTGGCAGAAAAAGCGCGAACGACATTCTGAAGCTGGCCAATGTGAACCCTGACACCCGTGTGAAGGATCTCACCGAGGATCAGGAGGCTGCGCTGCGTGATGTCATCGATAAGAACTACACCATCGAGATGGGATACTTCAACTGTGACCACATGGTCGGTGCTATCATTGGTGAGAAAGCCGGTATTTACAAAGCTTTAGGACTGAATGTAAATGTAACAAAATCCGGTGAGACATTGAAAGCACTCACAAGCGGTGCTATGGACGTGGGATATACGGGTATCGAAGGTGCGATCCGTGCAGTAAACCAGGGTGCTCCATTCTCAATGGCTGCTGCGAACCACATGGGTGGATCACGTTATCTCGTAGCAAGTAACGACATTACAGATCCTTCCCAGTTAGTCGGCAAAACAATTTCTATGACTGCGGAACCTGAAATTAATCCTGAATTTTTAACATGGTCCAAAAAGCTTGGAATCCCAGCTGATGCTTCCAGTTACAACATCGTAGACATGGGATCTCAGGATGCCATGTTCGCACTGAAAGCCGGACAGATTGATGCTTTCACATGCTGCGACCCTTATGCTTCCATCGCTGAGTTCGAAGGATTTGGACATATTCTCGGAAT
>ERZ773181.2512-NODE-2512-length-12009-cov-3.266689_pt1 | contig 12009 bp, 13 predicted proteins | sample MGYA00581001_ERZ773181 | MGnify/ENA primary metagenome ERZ773181 (study PRJEB29015, sample SAMEA2737780) | human gut metagenome | biome: human gut; feature: human-associated habitat; material: faeces | place: China | collected 2012 ... | reverse complement strand
TACGGCAGAATCGGCTCTCTGATCAAACTGTCCAGGCAGTGCCTCAACAGAAAAAGCAGTTTCTCCTTCCTGCATCGGAAATGCTTCTTCATATAATACATCAACCGGAGGCTCTGAAAAAATCGTAATCTTAGCCTCCTCATAAGTTTTGTCGGAAATATTTTCAATGTCATAACGAATGAGTACACGAACACCAGTTACTGTGCGGATACCAAGGTAATCACGAATATTCTCAAACAAATCCTTGGCTGCTACGGCATAAGCCGGTTTCTTCTCCACATATATTCTTCTAACGCTGCTCATAATGACCTCCCTTAATTCGGCATGGTATCTTAATTTACCTTTTTACTATATCACAAATATTTTTATTAATAAATTTAAATTCATTTATGACTTCAGCTAATGAGCAAATCTGCATAAAAACGCACATACTGCTTATCCTATCTATAAAGAGCACTCATCATTTTATAAGGAGATGTAATAATTATGGCAAAAAAATCCATTACCAGGCATAATGAAAAATGTGATCACCTGGATTATCTGAAAACAAGTGTTTCCGACACGGAATGCACCGGCGTTGTTTACACCGGACCCCTGAATGATGTAGAACTGGATAATATTAACGATGTCTATGCCTTTGAGCCGGAACCGGCGAAAAAAAGAGAAGTCTGAAAAAATTTTTATATCCCTAAAAAGCTTTCTATGCTACAATTCTTTTATAGAAAGCTTTTTTATTTGGAGCTTTTTTACAATCATTAATACCGCTATCCGGGTAATCCGTTAAAGACGTGAAGCGTCTTTTATTCTCTTTCATATTCCCTCAGGAGGTTCTTATGCTGAAAAAATATTCTGTTCCAATCATTATGTGGCTGTTTTTTGAAAGTATTGCCGTCATTCTCTGGCAGACACTTGACAATATCTTTTATCTTTTTAATTTTTCATACATAGGCACATCCATTGCCATCGGACTTTTTCTCTTTGCTCGCAAACAGCAATATGCCCGCCATGTCATTCAGTTTGCCGTTGGGCTTTATATGCTGGGCTATCTCGGCTTTCTTCAGCATGAAAACATGCAGATTGAAGGTTTTTGGTATTATCTGTTCCTAGGTGTTTTTGAAGCCGCCACCATTCACTATGCCGTGGCCAAAATCTTTGGACCATTTATCTTCGGACGGGGCTGGTGCGGCTATGCCTGCTGGACAGCTATGATCCTTGACTTCTTACCTTTTAAAAGACCACAGAAACCAAGAGTTAAAAAACTAGGCATACTACGTTATGTCATGTTTGTATGTTCTCTTGCATTGGTATCAGGATTATTCTTAATGAAGGTCGCTCATCTAGAAAAGATCATGTTCTATCTATTTCTTCTAGGTAACGCCTTTTACTATATTGTGGGTATTGCGCTTGCCTATATATTTAAAGATAATCGTGCATTCTGTAAGTATTTGTGTCCTATTACAGTATTTCTTAAGCCTATGAGTTATTATTCACTATTACGTGTACATTGTGATGAGAGTAAGTGTGTTCATTGTAATAAATGTTTAAAGGTGTGTCCAATGAATGTAGAAGTCAACAATGAATCACGTAGACGTATAAACGGCACTGACTGTATTCTTTGTTATGAATGTGTAAAAGAGTGTCCAGTTAAAGCACTCCATTAATGCAGCACATATTTTTCCATAATATATAGATAATTATTATAGATTCATACACTATACTAGTTATTGAAAGGAGGCAGCTGTTATACAACTCTAAAAAGATCAATTATTCAATTCTATTCCCTTCCATGATATATGTTAACTGATCTTTGTATAATACCAGACAGTGTAAAAAAAGCGCCATTTTACTGGCGTTTTTTAAGTATTCCCTTTAATTCATCTTCACTGAACTGATAATGTGTATTACAGAACTGACATGTAATCTCACAGCCATGATCTTCATTGATCATATCTTCTAGGTCTTTTGTATGAAGTGTAGCTAAGGCTTCTCCCATCTTTTCTTTACTACAATCACATTCAAATGATAAATCCTGTGTATCTAGGATTTCAACATCTTCAAAGATCATCTTTAAGATTTCTTCTGGAGTATGTCCTTCATCTAATAACTGTGATACTGGTGGTGTATTCTTGATCTTATCTTCAATATACGCAATATCTTCTTCAGTTGCTTCTGGTAATAACTGAATAATATAACCACCTGCGCTTCTTACAGTATTGTCTTCTTCTACAAGAACACCTACGGCAACAACTGATGGTACCTGTTCTGATAACATGAAGTAATAAGAGAAATCGTCACCAATTTCACCAGTCTGTAATGGAGAACTAGATGTAATAGGTTCCTTTAATCCCATATCACGAGTGACCTGGATAGTACCCTGATTACCTACACATAAGCCTACTGCAAGCTTACCTGTATCGTTGTATGTATAGTGAACTTCTGGATTAGATACAAATCCCTTGATTTTACCATCAGAATTTGTTGTACAAAGCATTGTACCGATTGGTCCACCACCGTTGATGACTACTGTCATCTTTTCTTTATTCTTATTCATAGCACCCATCATTAAAGTGACTGCCATCATACGTCCAAGTGCAGCACTTGCACAAGGCCATAAGTTATGATTCTGTTGTGCAACATTTGTAAGGCTAGTTGTTGTACAGGCAAAAACACGACAGTTCTTTGAATTAACGAGTCCACGTACTAAATAATCTTTCATTTATCTCATCTCCCTATCGCAAAATAGCTTAATAGAGGCAAAATCATACTAATGACAATAATACCTACTAATAGTCTTACCATAAATCTACGCTGCATTTTATTACCTCCTAAATGAAAATAAGCGCAAAGCGCTTATTTCATTTCATCTAGTAAATCATCTTCTGGATCAGCCTTAGGTGGTTCAGGAGTGTTATTGTTGTCATCGTTAGATTCAACATGTTCTTCTGTTCCATCATAAGTTTCTGGCATCTTACCAGTGTTATATAAAGACTGAATCTGTTCATGATTCAATGTTTCATGTTCAAGCAATGCATTCGCAATAATATCCATTTTGTCTTTATTATTGTTGATGATTTCAGTTGCCTGAGCATGCGCTGTTTCGATGATTTTACGTACTTGCTGGTCAATTTCAAATGCGATCTGACCAGAATGTGTATTACTTAACTGTGAATAGTCACGACCTAAGAATACTGCATTATCACCACTGTCATACTTGATTGGACCAAGTTCACTCATACCAAGTTCTGTAACCATCATACGAGCAATACGTGTAGCCTGTTCAATATCGTTATGAGCGCCTGATGATACATCACCGAAGAAGATTTCTTCAGCCGTACGACCACCCATATAACCTGTAATAGTTGCAAGTAACTGTTTCTTAGTTGAGAAGTAAGTTTCTTCTCTAGGAGTCATCAAGTTGTATCCACCTGCATCACCACGTGGTACAATTGTGACCTTCTGTACCTGGTTGGCATCTTCTAATGTCAAACCAATAATCGCATGTCCAGTTTCATGATAAGCAACAAGCTTTCTTTCATGTTCAGTATATTTTCTAGACTTCTTAGCTGGACCGCCAATAACTCTATCAATCGCTTCATCGACATCACTTAATGTGATCATCTGATGACCGCTTCTAACTGCAAGTAATGCTGCTTCATTTAATACGTTCGCAAGTTCTGCACCTGAGAACCCAGGAGTACGCTGAGCAATGTTATCAAAATCAACATCTGGCGCAAAATGTTTATTTCTTGCATGAACCTTCAAGATCTGAGATCTTGCACGCTTATCAGGGTTAGATACTCTGATCTGTCTATCAAAACGTCCTGGACGTAATAAAGCAGGGTCAAGAACATCTGCACGGTTAGTAGCTGCAAGGATAATAACACCTTCGTTACCTTCAAAACCATCCATTTCTACAAGTAACTGGTTTAATGTCTGTTCACGTTCATCGTGTCCGCCACCAACACCAGTACCTCTCTGACGACCTACGGCATCAATTTCATCAATAAAGATGATACAAGGCGCATTTTCTTTTGCCTTCTTAAACATATCTCTTACACGGCCAGCACCAACACCAACGAACATTTCTACGAATTCTGAACCAGAAATAGAATAGAATGGAACGTTTGCTTCACCTGCAACAGCACGTGCTAATAATGTTTTACCTGTACCTGGAGGACCTACTAATAGAACACCTCTAGGAATTTTAGCACCCATTTCAGTAAACTTCTTAGGGTTCTTTAAGAATGCAACAAGTTCTGTTAATTCTTCTTTTTCTTCATCTGCACCTGCAACATCTGTAAAACGAGTCTTAGAATTTCTTTCTAGCTTAGCGCGAGAATTTCCAAATTCAAAGGCTTTATTGTTGCCTCCTGCAGCACCATTAAAGTTCTTGAATACCCAGAACATACCACCAAACAATATTACATATGGAAGGATGGAACCTAGTATATTCCAGATCATGTTATCACTTTCTGAATCAGTGACCTTAATCTTGACATTCTTGTCTTCAAGAACCTGTGTTAATGAATCTAATTCTTTGTCTGTCTTAGGAACGATAGTTGTAAAGTTCACTTTATCGCCCTTAGAGTTCTTCTTGTAGCTACCTTCGACCTTGGTTACAAAACTATTAGGTGTAATAGTCACGTTAGTTATCTTTTTATCTTTTACTACTGTCATGAATTGTGAATAAGTTAATTCTTTACTACCGCCATTATTCAATAAGAATGGGAATAATGAACTCAACAATAATAATACGATGACCCAAGGAAGAATAGCTTTAAATAATGTTTTGTTATTCTTCTTCATCATAAACTCCTTACTGGTAACATTCTTCTTTTAAGACACCAATATATGGTAGGTTTCTAAATCTCTGATCAAAATCAAGACCATAACCAACCACGAATAATTCTGGTACAGGGAAACCAACATACTTAGCCTGTACAGGATACTTTCTTGCTTCCTGCTTATCAAGCATAGTAACGATTTCGCAAGATGCTGTACCACGATCTTTCAACATATGTGTAACAGTATCCAATGTTTTACCTGTATCAAGGATGTCTTCTACGATTAATACATCCATACCTTTGACATCAATATCAACGTCTTTCTTAATATGAATAGTTCCAGATTCAGTTCCTTTATAACTGCTGACTGACATATAATCAAAATATACATCGCCCTCAATATATTTAGAAAGTTCTGCTAGGAATGGAATAGATCCCTTTAAAAGACCAATAAGAAGAATCTTCTTACCTTCATAATCTTTTGAGATCTGTGCGCCTAATTCTTTACAGCGTTCAGAAATCTGTTCCTGTGTAAATAATATTTCTTTCATGTCCTTATGCATCGAACCGTACCTCCTAGTATAGTCGTTGTTATTTTATCACAAACAAATCTGGATTGATAGACAAATACTCCTTGTTTTTCGCAATTCCCGGGACCAAAAGAATATTTCCACGACAATCTAATACAACTGGCCAATAGCGTCGTAATGGTGAGGGAATTTTCGCATTAATAAATAGTCTAGAAACCTTTTTAGTGCCCCCTGCTGTTTCCATACGATCGCCTGGTCTCATATTACGAATAGTGAGTGGAAAGTCTTCATCCTTGACAGGGATACCATCATTCATTTCTCCCTGTGTTCGAATCTTGAAATAAGGACAGTCGAAGTTCTGTCTATGATCTATTCTATACGTATAATCTACTTGTTTTATAGATTTACGAATGTATACATTATTATATTCTTTTATGAACTCCTCATTAACACCAATAGGCATTTGAATATTAGGTTTAGAGGATTGAATCTGATGGATAATTTCATCAATGAGATGATGAGAAATCTTGGATACTTCTATATGTTTCTTTAATAAAGCATAGAGTACATCAGGAAGAAGTTCTTTTGGAACTAATGTATAATCAAGTGGTTCAGTGAGGTATTTGTCTACTTCTTGTTTTTTTAATGCCTGCTTCTTATTGTATTCTTCACCCTTTTTCAAGAGTTCTTCTTTTTGTGAGTCAGTATACTGATTTAAGATTGTATTACGGATACGGTCTCTTGTGAACTCTGTCTGGAAATTAGTATAGTCATCATGAAACAAAATATGATGTTCATCACAATAATCACGTAATTCTTGTTTAGTCACATGAAGTAATGGTCTAATAATAGTCATACCTAAGCGACGAGAGACTTCCTGGATCCCTAAATAATCAGGATGAGAGTCACGTTCCAAGTGCATATAAATAGTTTCAATCACATCATCCTTTTGATGTCCTAAGCATAATGCATCACATTGTTCCGTTTTATATACTTCTTGATAAAAAGCATAACGCATATCTCTTGCAACACTTTGAAAATTTCCTCTCACATAATCATCCGGTGTAAATTCCTTATAATAAAAAGGAATAGAATGTGCTATACAATAGTCATGTACTACCTTATAGTCTTCTTCTGTATCATCTCGAAGATTATAGTTTACATGAGCGACACAAATTGAATATTCATGCATCATATCAAGAAGTGCCATAGAATCAGGACCACCCGATACACCTAAGAGATATTTCTTTTTTTTGTCTAATAATGATGTATTCAGCATGTTGTCTCCTTTATGAAAAAAGTACCGTGATGGTACTTTTTAATTAATATATGATCTAGACATTTTAGAATGATTGAGCTTATGTAAAACATAGATTGTCTGAATAAGACTCAATACTTCAGTAACTAATAATACAATACCTTCAGCCATAGTTAAACCAATAGCCATATCAACAGGATGTACAATAATAAATACGCCTAATGCAACACAAAGTACAGCACATAAGAAGATCCAGAACCAGTTGAATTCAATAATCTGCTGTAACTGGAATGAAAGCTGTAAGTTTAATAAGCCTTTGATCACAATCCATAAGCCAATGATCATTGTGAGTGCACTAATAAATGCATCTGCATTGAATGCAACAAAAACGCCTGCCAGTAATGCGAGAATACCTTCTAATAAATCATTAGAAAAGATACGCATATCATGAGTTAACGCAAAGTAAGTCACAAGATGAATGAGACCATCCACAAATAATGCACCTGAAATCACATAAACCACAATATCCAACATTGTCTTTGGGAAAACAATCAACAATACTGAAGCAACAATCATAATCACTGATGTGATGATAGATGCTTTACTATACTTCTTAATATATTCTTTAATCATAGTTCCACCTCGTATCTGTTATTGTAGCACAAAATATATATTTTGTAAGTTACCGAGGTCAAAAATATATCCTTCATCTCCATAGAAAAAAGATTCATCAAACTTCTTAAAACCAATCTTCTTTAAGAGATGTCTTGATTTTTCATTCTGTTTATAGATATAGGCAATACATTTGAAGAAACCATGTTCTTCATGCATATAGCTTAAGAGTCCGAGTACCGCTTCAGTGCCAAAGCCATTATTCCAGAAAACATCGTCCAACGTATAACCAATAGAGAATGTATGAGGTGCCATGATCTCTACATGTAAATCACCAATAAGATGCTGGCTTCCTTTGATTGTAACACCAAACTGCATAGACCCTTTTTTATGCTCTATTACAGTATCTTTACACTTCTTGATGAGTTTTACCGCATCTCTTTTTGTATATCTATTCCAGGATTGATACTGAGACACAGTCTTTTTACTGCGATATTCTACAAGACGATCAATATCATTTTCATCAAGTGTTCTAATTGTAAGACGTTCAGTTTCAAATATTTTCATAGTTATGATAAATGAACAACATTCTATCCTTTCCATTGATATCCTTGATGACTTCAAATGTATCATCTGGAAAATAGAGAGGAACAAGATGTTTCATTCTTTCTCCTTGATTATATCCAATTTCAAATGCAAGAATTGCTTTCTCCTTTAATATTGAAGGAGCTTGTTTAAATATATTTTCATAACATGCATAACCATGATCATCCGCAAATAATGCAAGATGTGGTTCATGATCCACTACTCGAGGATCTAATACTTCATCATAGTCAATATAAGGTGGATTAGAGACAAGAATATCTACGTGAATATCTCGATCTATAAGAGGCTGTAATAAGTCCCCTTCTAAAAATGTGACAGAAGCTTCATGCTTCTTCGCATTATGAGATGCTGTTTTAAGAGCTTCTTTAGAGATATCTACTGCATATAGATTCGCCTTAGATTCACAAGCTAATGTGACTGCAATAGCACCTGAACCTGTACCTATATCTGCCACAACCATTCCTGGTTTTATATAAGATAAAACCTTTTCTACAAGTTCTTCTGTTTCATAACGAGGAATTAAAACACTTGGATTGACATCAAACTCTCTACCATAAAAATATTCTTTTCCAATAATATACTGATAAGGTTCACCCTTTATGTATCTATCCAAATAATCCTTATATTGCATAAGAAGAGCCTCTTCAACAGGCTCTTCCCTCTTCAACAATAGTTGATAATAAGCATCTCCTGTGAGATCTTCATAGAGTCTTTCAGGGATATTTGTATGTGGATCATCAATTAAATCATGTGCATGTTTAAGTAATTCACCTAATAGCACTTATTCTTCTTCTCCTAGAAGTTTTAATCTCTGATCTTCATTGATTAATGCATCGATGATTGGTTCTAATTTACCTTCCATGATACGATCTAACTGCTGAATAGTTAAACCAATACGATGGTCAGTCACACGGTTCTGAGGATAGTTGTATGTTCTGATCTTTTCAGCACGGTCACCTGAACCAATCTTATTACGACGTTCGTTTCCTAGTTTTTCTTCTTCTTCTCTTAATTTAGCTTCATAAACTCTTGTACGTAATGACTGCATAGCCTTCGCACGGTTATCATGCTGTGAACGACCATCCTGGCTTGTTGCTACAATTCCTGTTGGAATATGTGTAATACGTACGGCAGAATCAGTCTTATTGATATGCTGTCCTCCAGCACCAGATGAACGGTAAGTATCAATTCTTAAATCCTTTGGATCAATATCGATATCTACTTCTTCTGCTTCTGGCATAACTAATACTGTGGCAGTTGATGTATGAACACGTCCCTGTGTTTCAGTCTTAGGCACACGCTGTACACGATGTGAACCAGATTCAAACTTCATCTTAGAATATACACCATTCCCCTTGATAATAAATGATATAAGTGAATATCCTCCTGCTTCAGAAGGCTGAGCATCTTCAATTTCAATCTTCCATCCCTGTGATTCAGCATACTTAGAATACATTCTAAATAAGTCACCTGCGAAGATATTACCTTCATCTCCTCCGGCTGCACCACGAATTTCCATTACTACGTTCTTTTCATCATTTGGATCCTTAGGAATTAATTCAATCTGGATATCATGTTCCATGATTGGCTGTTTCTTTTCTAATTCTTCTAATTCCATCTTAGCCATTTCTTTGATTTCAGGATCATTTTCATTTAATAATTCTTTGGCTTCTTCGATACCATCTAATAAAGCCTTGTATTCTTTATATAAGTTATAAGCCTTTTCTAAAGAAGCCTGTTCTTTAGAAGCCTGTGTCATCTTCTGAATATCATTCGCGATAGATGGATCCATAAGGATCTGTGTTAATTCTTCATATCTTTTTTCTACTGTCTGTAGTCTTTCTAATAGTGTATTCATCTTCTATCCTTTCTTTTAATAATGTTGCTTTCATCAAATAAATTGGTTAATTCTTCCAAATCGTACCCATTATAATATATTCAATTATTTTTCGCAATTAATTGAAGACGCTTTCTATTTCTTATATACTTGAATATATATGTTGGAGGTTTGGAAATATGATTAAAGCAGTTATTTTTGATATGGATGGTTTGATGATTGATTCTGAAAGAGTCACTTTTGAATGTTATCAGGAAATATTAAAATCAATGAATTTGACAATGGATGAAACATTTTATAAGACATTATTAGGTAAACCTATTAAAGGAATTTATGAAAGATTCTATGATACTTATGGTCAGGATTTCCCAATTGAAAGTGTCATTAAAGATGTACATGCTTTAATGGCTAAACGTTTTGAAACAGAAGGTGTCCCAGTTAAGAAAGGTTTATTAGTGCTTCTTAATTATTTAAAAGAAAATGGTTATAAGACTATCGTCGCTACTTCTTCTAATCGTGATCGTGTCGATACTATCCTTGCACAAGCTCATATTACACAATATTTTGATGATTCTATCTGTGGTGATGAAGTAACTCATGGTAAACCACATCCAGAAGTCTTCTTAAAGTCTTGTGAGAAGCTTGGTGTAAAGACTGATGAAGCATTTGTATTAGAAGATAGTGAAGCAGGTATTCAGGCCGCTTCTTCAGCTGGTATTAAAGTAATCTGTATTCCTGATATGAAATATCCTACAGAAGAATATGCAAATAAGACATATAAAATATTAGATTCTCTTGATGAAGTCATTAATGAATTAAATTAAAGAGTCGGTATGATAACCGACTCTTTTTAATGGGATTAAGGGAAAATTTTTTATGGCTTTTCTTTTCTACAATTGTATAATACAGTGAGTATGTGAAATCTATGTGAACTTTTAGGAGGTTTTAAATGTATAATCAATATCGTGAAGGTTGGATAGAAGTCATCTGTGGATGTATGTTTGCAGGTAAGACTGAAGAATTAATTCGTCGTATTAATGTATTGTCTTATGCGAGAAAAAATATTCTTGTGTTTAAGCCAAAGATTGATAATCGTTATTCTACAACTGAAATTGCCTCACATGCAGGAAGTAAAGTACCTTGTATTGTCATCAGTGAAGCAAAGGAGATACTTAATCATGTGAATTATGATACAGATGTTGTAGCGATTGATGAAGTACAGTTTTTTGATGAAGATGTTGTTGATATCTGTGAGTATCTTGCAGATAGTGGATTACGTGTAATGGTTGCTGGTTTAGATAAGGATTTCCGTGGTGAGCCATTTGGTGTCTTACCTGATTTATTAACACGTGCTGAGTTCGTGACTAAGCTAACTGCAGTATGTGCAAAATGTGGTGCACCCGCCACAAGAACACAGCGTATTATTAATGGTAAACCTGCTTCTTTTAATGATCCTATTGTCTTAGTAGGTGCTAAGGAAGCCTATGAACCACGTTGTCGTCATTGTCATGAAATAGTAGAAAAACCTATTAAATTTGAGAATCAGAAAAAAATACAATTCAGACCAAGAAAATAAGCAGTGGCACATGTGCTACTGCTTTTAAATTCTTAGTCCTTCACCACTATTCTGGTTTTCTGGACCTGTATAGTAATCTGAGAAACGTGAGTATTGTTTTTCAAATACAAGGCTGATATCGGCTGTTGCACCATTTCTGTGCTTAGCCACAACAATTTCTGTTAAGCCATTTGTTTCTGCTTCTTTTTCTTTATTCTGATAGTCTTCACGATGAAGGAAAGCGACGATATCGGCATCCTGTTCGATAGCCCCAGATTCTCTTAAGTCGGACAACATCGGTTTTCCTTTACGCTGTTCAACCTGACGAGAAAGCTGTGATAAGGCAATAACAGGACACTTTAATTCTCTAGCTAATGCCTTTAACTGTCTAGAGATATCAGATACTTCCTGCTGTCTTGATTCTCTTGATGAAGATGGACCAGAAATCAACTGAAGGTAATCGATAATAACCATCTTTAATCCCTGTTCTCTTTGTAGTCTTCTACATTTAGCTGCAATTTCACCAATCTTAACTGCTGGTGTATCATCAATATATAAATTACAACGTGTGACACGATCTGCTGCTGCATAATATTTATTCGCATTCTCTTTCAAAATCGCACCTGTTTTTAATTTATCGTTATCAATAGATCCTGCACAACATATTAATCTGGTGACAAGCTGTTCAGCAGGCATTTCTAGTGAAAATATTGCGACAGCTTCTTCACTATTAAGTGATGAGTTAAAGCCAATATTCAAGGCAAAAGCTGTTTTACCTACAGAAGGTCTAGCTGCAAGAATAACTAAATCACCTGGCTGGAAGCCTG
>ERZ773181.2510-NODE-2510-length-12012-cov-3.107218_pt1 | contig 12012 bp, 10 predicted proteins | sample MGYA00581001_ERZ773181 | MGnify/ENA primary metagenome ERZ773181 (study PRJEB29015, sample SAMEA2737780) | human gut metagenome | biome: human gut; feature: human-associated habitat; material: faeces | place: China | collected 2012 ... | reverse complement strand
CATGCTGGATTCTGATCTGGGGCAGACGAAAAGATGTGCGAAAGGTATACGAGGTCAATCTCTGACAAAGCTGTTTTCTTCCAGCGTTTTTTCCGTGCTGCATCGTTGGTGGAAAGCTGGCAGATGAACGCATCAAACTGTGCGTTGGGGTCGATATTGTGCAGCATCCGCTGGATGTAGGAGGTCTTGTCGTTGTCGGCCAATGTGGTGCCGCCGACAGCCTCTTTGACATAGGTGCAGTTGTTGCGAACGGCAATGTACTCCGCAAAGGAGGTTTCCAGCGAGGCAGCCCCCTCGGTCACCGAGGACCCCAAAAAGCACAGGTTCATACCGCTCAACGGGCTGTTCTCCACCGGCGCCACGTTTTCGGGGCGGTAGATCTCGGCGTTGCCGGGCAAGCTTTTGAGGTACATCGTGTTCAGGAAGCGGAACGGCCCATGGCCCAAAAGACCTTGCAGAGCACCATAAGCCAGCGCTAATAGCAGGACCAGGATCAGAGCAATGATCAAAAGGACTTTTCCTACTTTTTTCATACAAACTATCCTCTTTCTTCACTTGAGTTTCCGGATGTCCCGCGCCGTGTAACAGGGGATCACGAGAGAACTCCAGATACAAAGCCCTTTACTGCGCCAGCAGCAGGTTCATCTGCTGGATCAGCAGCTCGACCTGATCACCGGGGATCACGCTGACCAGAGATTTCAGCGGCATTTCCATGATCATCTTTTTCATCATGTTCATCGACCCTTCATCCAACCCGTCGGTACCGGCGCTTTGCGCAAGCGGGGCCAACAACTGCATGATGGTCGGCGCGGTCTTGGGGCAGGTCAGCAACTCGCCTAGTGTGGTGGTCAGTGTTACGACAAAGGGGAGTTGTTTTTCGGTGGTAAAGGACAACTCGGCCGTCAGGCGGATGTCGTCGCTGGCGCGACCCACCATGACCTCATACACGCCGCTGGGGGCAAACCAGTCGTGCAGGCGTTCCTCATAGTAGCTCAAGTCGCGTGCCGCCAGCGTCAGGGTCACCGTCTTGCACTCGCCCGGTTCCAGCAGTACCTTGGCAAAGCCGCGCAGCTCTTTGCTGGGACGCTCCGGTGTGCCGTTTTTGTCGCGGACGTAAAGCTGGACGACCTCGCGCCCGGCCACCTTGCCGGTGTTGGTCACATCCACACTGACGGTGACAGTCTGGCCATCCTGCAATGCGGGCGCGGAAAGCTGCAAATTGCTGTAAGCGAACTCGGTGTAGGACAAGCCGTGACCGAACGCAAAGCGGACAGGGACCTGCTTGGTATCGTAGTAGCGGTAGCCGACAAAGACATCCTCGCCATAGGCAACACGCTCGTCATTGCCCGGAAAGTGCAAATAGCTGGGGTTGTCCTGCAAACGGAGCGGGAAGGTCTCAGCCAGATGTCCGCTGGGGTTGGCCTCGCCGTACAGCAGTTGGTCGGCGGCCTCACCGACGCCCTCGCCGCCGAGATACAGTTCCAGAATGGCCGAGACGCGGTCGGCCCACGGCAGCTCGACCGCGCTGCCGTTGTGCAGGACCACGACCACATGGGGCTGGACCTTTGCGATCTCGTCGATCAGGCGATTCTGGCAGGCGGGCAGTTCCATCGAAGTGCGGTCATACCCTTCAGACTCAAACGATTCGGGCAAACCGGCAAAGACAACGGCGACATCGGCGTTTTGTGCCGCCTGAATGGCCTCGGCCAACTCTGCGTCGGTCATCTCGTCCCGCATCGCCGAGAAGCCCTTGGCGTAGCAGACGTTGCGGCCCTTTTGCTGCGCAACTTCCCACGCGGAGGTCACGCGGCTGGGATGGATGTGGCTGGAGCCGCCGCCCTGATAGCGCGGTGCCGCGGCAAACTCGCCGATGTAGGCGATCTTCTGATCCGTGCCCAGCGGCAAAACACCCTGATTGGTCAGCAGTACCGCGCACTGCGTCTCGACGGCAACGGCCTCGGCGTGGTCTTTGGCGCGGTCGAACACGGTGTCGGGGCGGCGGGCATCCACATAGGAGAACACGACCTTCAGGATGCGCTCCACCGCGCGGTCCAGTACCGCCTCGTCCAGCGAGCCGTTCTGTACGGCCGCGACGATCTTGGCATCGTTGTAACCGTTGGAGGAAGGCATCTCCAGGTCAAGACCCGCTTCCAAGCCTTTCACACGGTCATTGGCGGCACCCCAGTCACTGACGACGTACCCCTCAAAGCCCCATTGGTCCCGCAGGATGTCGGTGAGCAGCATCTTGTTTTCGGAAGCATACACGCCGTTGATCTTGTTGTAGCTGCACATCACCGTTTTGGGCTGGGCGGCCTTGACGGCTTCCTCAAAGGCGGGCAGGTAGATCTCATGCAGCGCACGCTCCGAGAGGTCCGAGGAGATGGTCAGGCGGCGGGTCTCCTGATTGTTGGCGGCAAAGTGCTTGATGGAGGTCCCCACGCCCCGGCTTTGTACGCCGCGAATGTACGCAGCGGACAGCTTACCGGCCAGATACGGGTCCTCAGAAATGTACTCGAAATTGCGGCCGCAGCGGGCTGCGCTTGATGTTGACGGCGGGTCCCAACAGGATGCTGACATCCTCGGCCTGGCACTCGTCGCCCAAAACCTGACCCATGTGCTCCAAAAGGTCGGGGTCAAAGCTGGAACCGGTGGCGCACCCGGCCGGGAAGCAGACAGCCTCGACGCTGTCGTTCAGGCCGAGGTGGTCCGCTTCACCTGCCTGCTTGCGCAGACCGTGCGGGCCGTCGGTCACCATCACGGCCGGGATGCCCAGCCGCTCGATCCCCTGCGTGTGCCAGAAATCCGAGCCGGAGCAAAGGCTGGCTTTTTCTTCCAATGTCATTTGGCCGATCAATGCTTTCAAATCGCGCTTCATATTCTATTCTCCTTGTCTGTTATTTGGCAACGGCATTGTACCGCGCATTCCTTACTTGCTATTTTACACAGCAAGACGTATAATGACTATATGGTATAAACTATCTCAACACGATTTCAACGAAAAGGTGATTTTTTATGCGGCCCGGTATCTTTGAGGAAAAATCCAACAACCACTTGAAGGAAGTCACGGTCAAGATTCGTGAGCGTTATCGGGCGAGCACCTACGCACAGTTGGAGGAAACGGCAAGTGGAGACTCGAATCGCGTCAAGGAAAAACGCTTTCTGTCGTTCATCGCACTGGGCAACGCCGTGCTGGCCGATGAGTTTCTGGCTCGTGCTTACAACAAGCAGGAATCGTTTCGCTTTGGGGTGATGAGCACCTCGTCGATCCAGCAGGCGCGATACGCCACCGTGGCTTCGGTCACGCTGTTTTGCCGCACGGCCATCGACAACGGCTTGCCGGAGAATCTCGCCTACAGCATCAGCGATTCCTATTTGCTGCACTTAGACGAGACCGAAAGCATTGAGGAGATCCAGTTCTTATCCCTCAGCGCGTTCCGGGAATACTGCCAGGTCATGCAGGACTGGCGGCTGCAATCCTGCCGCAAGGAGATCAAGCAGTGCTGCGAGTATATCCTGATGCACATCCACGAGCCCATCAGCCTGACGGAACTGGCCGAGCTGGTCAATCTTTCTCCCAATCATCTGTCCGCACTGTTTCTTAAGGAAACCAGCTTTCGCCCCACCGAGTACATCCGCGCACAAAAACTGAACTACGCCCGCTATATTTTGGACAACTATTCTCCGACCATCGCCACGCTGGCCAATCTGTTGGCGTTCCCCAGCCCGAGCGCCTTCGCCCGGCAGTTCAAGCAGCAGTACGGCCTGACCCCTACGGAGTATCAGCGACGAAAAGAATGAACAACGTCCCGGCAGTTCAAAGGATGAACTGATATAGTTCCCTTAGAGTAGACATCTAAAGAAGCAAAAATTTTCAAGTCTACACTAAGGGGGCTTTATTATGTCAAGAAGAAGGAACAAGTACTACGACAGGAAGCTAAAGCTGCAAGCAGTGCAGGATTATTTTGGAGGCGGTGGCAGTTTACGGACTATTTGCAAAAAACACGGGATCAAAGACAAAAAGCAGCTGCGGAACCGGATAAAGTGGTATAATGGTCATAAAGAAATCAAGGAGAGGCGAGCAGCCGGAACGGAGATTTATATGACCAAGGGCAGAAAGACAACAGAAAAGGTCCGCGCGAACTCCCGTTTTTCCTCTGCGCTGGCATTTTTGAGCAGCATTATGCTTCATTGCTCTGTGGTTGCTGCGTTGCTTCCGTAATAAATCCCGGCATTCCGATGCCGATTGGATTTTCTGGTGGATGGCGTGTAAGAAAAAGTGTTTTTGGGGGGTCATTTTGTGGAGACACCCTGTTCAATCGCCAGAGTTATTTCATCGACTTCTTTTTTTCCAAGAGGGTACAAGGTCCCAAAAACCAGCCCGGCAGCAGCGCACAGGATCAGCGGAAGCGTGATGGAACAGAAGATGATGCCGCCTTCGACGCTCTGCGGTTGTTGCGCTGCTCCTCCAATAAATCCTGTTACCGCCAACATATATCCAGGGATTGCCCCCGCAACGCCTTGGGCGGCTTTGGAGACAAAAGAGGACAGGGATGCGACGGCGGCTTCGGCTCGTTTGCCGGTTTTATATTGCACATACATCGTGTTGTCGGCCTGAATGCCGTAGGCAAGGGGCCCGATAAAGCCCCCACCGATCCCGGCGAAAACAGCGCCCACATAGATCAGCAGCAGAGACCGGACATCTATAAACCGGATCAGTGACCCACCTACGGCAACGATGATCCCCGCGAGAAAAACGTTTTTCTTTCCGAGTTTGTTTGCCAAAACAGGTGCCACAGCCATGCCGAGCAGAGTAATCACAAGGGAAACAACCGAAACACCTGACATCAGTTTGAGATCCTTCATAATATAAGTGTAGAAAAAGGTGCCGGTGCCACTGCTAAGGGAGGTGCCGACCGTGGATAGCAGAATCGTGAGGAAGTGCGTCCAGACTGGCTTGAAGCGAAGGAACTGAAACAATTCCCGCAGGCTATACCGTTCGTCGTCGGTGCCTTTGGGCGTTATCCATTCATGTGTTGCAGCTTGCCTCCAAAGTTTAGCAAAACAAATGATTTTATGCTGTTCTCCCGTACAAACGAGAAACAGCCGATCAGATCGTCCAACGGGATCATGCGGCAAAATCCCCCCCAAAAAATCCGGGATTCTGATGCCGATTGGATTTTTGGGAGGGATGCAGGAAAAAGTGCTTCTCAGCCGCAAGTGATTGACGTAGAGATGACTTAGTACCGATTGATCATCTGTGCTTCCGCTTCCTCGCGGGTGATCTCACCATTGTTGCACTTGGACATGAGCTGAACATCATGGTCGTTGAGTTTGTACAGGCGCAGGATGAGCAGCGTGCCGATCCCCCCAATGATGCTGCCAAGGCAGCTGAAGGTCCACAATTTATCGGCAAATCCTGCCGCCTGAATGACGCCCTCACCTTCTTTGAAACCGATCAGAGTCAGGGCAAAAACGCTGACGGCGGTTGCGATCGCACCGTTCAGTTTGGTAAAGAACGTCTGCGCCGCAAAAGTAACGCCACGCATTTTCAGCCCGGTTTTGTACTGCCCGTACTCATAACAATCGGGGGTGAATTGGTATTGCAGGATCGCGGCGATGCCCAGAGGAAATCCACCCAGTGCGTTTAGGATCACATAGACCATCATGTTCTCATATCCGGCTATGTAGCGAACGATGCCCAAAATCAAAGCAAACATATAGGAGAAATAGAAAATTTTGAATTTGTCATATTTCTTGCATAGTTGTACAGCAATCGCCGCACCGATCAGTGTCGGAACGATCACCGCCATCGAGACAAAGGAAGCAATTTCTTCGCCGCCGAGGCAATACCGGGCAATGTATAACCCCCAGGTGGCACCAATATTGAGCAGACTGCTGATAAGAGGAGCAGCAAAGAAAATCAACAGGTATTTATTGGAACGCAGGCATTCGACCATATCGCGCAGCGTATAGTTTTCCTCGGCTCCTCCATCCCGTGCTTTTTCTCTTTCGATCACGCGCTCTTTTGCAAACAGACACATCGGGATCATCATGGCAGCGGACAAAATGGACAACACGATCACAGTCGTAGCCCAGCCGCCCAAACTCTGTCGGACCAGCGGCAAAAGGATGCCGGTCACAATGCCGGCAAAAATTGCAAAAATTCTTCCGATGCTGTTCAGGGACACGCGCTCTTTCTGGTCAAGCGTCATTGTAGTGACAATGCCAAAAATCGGCACATCGCAAAGCGTATAGGCTGTATCCCACAGCATATAGGCAAGGGTCGCCCAGATGACCTTGGCCACCAACGGGATGCCCGTAGGGATCACGAAAAGAAGAATGGTAGAGACCGGGATCGCGATGACAGACATTCGGAGCCAGGGGAGAAATTTTCCTTTCTTAAAATGCACCTTATCCATGATCATGCCGAAGATGGGATCGTTGATGGCATCCCATACTTTTGTGATCAGTGCCACGACCGCAACCCAAGCCGCCGTGATGCCGACATCCGTGAAATAAGTGGTCATGTATCCAATCAGGCCGTAGAATACGTTCTGGCCCATAAAATACATACCGTAGCTGAATTTTTCCCTTTTGGTAACAGTGTTTTCCATTATGTTATCCTTCCTTTCCGTGTGTTGGAAAATGGGGCGTTCCATCGCGGTGCCGCCCGCTGATCTGACGTTTTTGCCCGGAATTACTGCTTTACATCGCAATCAAACGTATAGGGACCACTTCCGATCTTGTACGAACTTCCGTCTGGCAGGTTTACCACTGCCGTAGTGTTGCAGGGGATATCCACTTCTATATCTTCATGGTCTGTATTGACTGTTTGCTTTAAGTCTTGTAAGCTCCATAATGGTCTCCTGTGCTTGTAGAAATTAGCGTTCCTTCGTCGGAAACGTGTTCCTGAAACGTTCAAAATTCTTCCAGCAATACGTTGAGACGTTGCGCTTGCTCTGCGCTCACCCCGCCCGCGAAAGCTTCTGCGGCCTGCCGCAGCGTAAGCCCATACGCAAGATCCGGGATCATATCCACCTCCATCATATTGGAAAGGAACGCCCTGATCGCCGGCTCACCCAACAAGTCTTCCAGCGTGGAGTCTACGCTGTAGCTTTTTTTCAAGGGGCTTGCGGCCTTGTAGGTGACCGTATATTGCCCGGCCTTTACGCAGCAGATTCCGTTTTCCACCGTTTCAAACAAAGGGTTATCCGTATCGTGGTATACGGAGTCTGGCGCATACGGAAGGATCACCTGCGCCTTTGCACCGAACGGAACGGTGACGGTGACTGTGATTTGGTCGCCGTTTTCGATCTGCCACCCACAGCGATAGCACCCGCTGGCCGAATCGTAAACCGCGCTTGCCGAGCCCAACTTGTGATCCACCTTGGGGCTGATGCGCATCATCTTGCCGCCCGGGCCTTGCTCCGTCACATCGATCCCGGCTACATGGCGGAAGATCCACTCCAATACAGCGCCATAGGAATAATGATTCAGGCTGTTCATCCCGGTGCTGGAAATGCGACCGTTTTCATCCAGCGAGTTCCAGCGCTCCCACACCGTTGTGGCCCCCAACTTTACTTCGTGGAGCCAGCCCGGGTACTCCTCGTTCAGGAGCAGCCGATAAGCCAAATCCGTCATGCCATGCTCGGTCAGGACGTTACACAGCAGCGGGGTCCCCACAAAGCCGGTGTTCAGCTTATTTTTGTTGTCCCGAAGGAGTTTTCGGAGCATCTGCTCCGTCAGACGTTCATTGTCCGACAAATGGTATTTCAGTGCAAGGACGAGCCCTGTCTGCGTTTTCACGGCACATCTGCCGGTAGCGGTAAAATATTCTTCCTTCACCACCTGCCACTGGCGGTCGGCGATGGCCTGGTAGTTCTGTCTTGTTTCTTCCAGACCGAGAACTGCGGCCGCTTTGGCAACGATCTGGGCACTTGCCGCATAGTAGATGTCAGCGATGTAGGCTTCGTCCGTCGCCCCGTAAACGCTGTTTGCAACGGCCCCGGCACGGTCAAGCGCCAGCCAGTCTCCGTAATGAAAAACCTGTCTCCATCCATGGTGATTGCCGTCGATCTTGCGGATATAATCGACCCATGCTTTCATGCTCTCGATCTGGTTTTCAAGGATCGTTTTGTCACCGCTGAACAAATATACATTCCACGGAATGATACACGCAGCATCGCCCCATGCGCAGGAACACTTGCTCGGTCCGAATGTGGGGACGACCTCGGGGACCATACCGCCAGCCAAGAGCTGTTCCTGATACAGATCGTATAAATATTTCCGATAGAAGGCAAACGAATCGGCCAGATAGCTTGCCGTTGCGGAAAAGACCTGCGTATCGCCGGTCCAGCCCATTCGCTCATCGCGTTGCGGGCAATCGGTTGGCACATCGAGAAAGTTTCCCCTCATGCCCCATTCTACATTAGAGATCAGTTGATTTACCAGCGCATTGCCCGTTTTCACGTTGCCGATGCTCTCGTAATCGCTGTGCAGCACGATGGCTGTAAAATCCTCGCATGACAGGTTGGAAACACCGCTGACCTTTACATAACGGTAGCCGTAGTATGTAAAATGGGGAACAATGGTTTTTTCTTTTCCATCTGAGACATAGATATATTCCGAAAGTGCCGTTCTCAGGTTTTCGTTATAGAAACACCCATCTTGAAGCACCTCGCCGGTTTGAATGCGAATCGTTGTCCCCGCCGGTTCCCGCACACGCAGTTGGAAAATTCCTGTGATTTCCTGCCCCAAATCGAATACTTCTTCACCGCGCGGCGTATGGATCAACGCCACCGGCTTCCGCAGCATTTGTGCCTTGACCGGGATAGACAGCCGTTCCATAAGCCGCCCCTTCGGTGCCTGTGCGATCCGTGCGCAGCATTCCGGGGTAGGCGGCAAGGTATCATCCCGCCGTTCGCCGTCATAAATGTTGGAGAACCACAGGTTGCTTCGTTTTACCGACCAAGTCTCATCGGTGCCGACCACCTCGTTTGTGCCATCTTGGTACGCAATGTGAATCTCCGCGATCAGCTTCCATTCACTTCCATAGTATTCTTTCCGCTCAGGATCGCTGAATCCGAACCGCCCTTTGTACCAGCCGTTTCCCAGCAGGATCGACAGCATACCACCTTCTGATACCTGCTCCGTAACATCATAAGTCTGGTACTGAATCCACTGTGCATAATTGTTACAGTACGGCGTTAAATACTCGTCGCCGATTTTGCTCGATACTTTGCTGGTTTCCCCCAGAAAATATGCTTCGTACAATCCCAGACCGCAAATATACAGCCTTGCGCGTGCAACTGCCCGGGTCGGGCTGATCCGCTTGGAAAAAATCGGATGACGTTGCTGGCTGCTGTCACAGGTGATCCACTGGGCTGTCCATGGCTCCTCCATTTTGGCGGTCTCAAAAAACTGCACGTCGGACTCGATCGTTTCTGCGGCATCCGTTGCCACAAGGACTTTCCAGTAATATCTTGTGCAGGGTTGTGGATCAAATTCTACCCTTGCGGCGCGGCTGTCAAGTGCGGCCTCTCCCGTATCGAAGCAAAGCGTGGTAAAGGTCGGCTCTTTGCTGATCATGATCCTTGCGTGGCGCTGTTCCTGCCCTTTGCACCCTTTTACCTTCCACGAAAACACCAGCGGCTTCAGAGCATAGCCTACAGGGTTTGTGATGTGATTGGTTTTTGCAGCATAAATCTCGCCCATACGGTTTTCCTCGCTTCTCTGTTATCTGTGCGCTTCCCAAAAGACAACTGCTTCCTGAAGCCAGTTTTTCACTTTGGTTTCTGACCCAATGCCAAAGCCATGCCCCAGACCGTCAATGATTTTGACGCTCACATTTTCTCTGCCCAGTGTTTTTTCCAACGCCGGAAGCTGTGCTTCTACGTTGGCAAAGCCGAACTCATCCTGACGCCCTGCGATGGAAAACACGGCCAAACCTTGATCCTCCGGGAGTGCTTTGATATTCCAATCCAGTCCGTACATAGGAAAAATCGCCTTCGGCCTTGGCAGGTGATGATTGTGGCAGCAATCGGCATAGCTTGCAAAAGAATAGGCTGTCGTCATAAGTCCCCCGGCCGAGAACCCGAAGATGGCATAATCATCCATACAGATTGCAAGTTCCTTTTGATGGTTCGTCAGATAACGGATCGCCTGTGTCAGTTCCTTAGCAGCTGCCTGCCCCTGCTTCAACGGCTCTGTTTCGCCCAGTTGCTTGCCGATCGGATAGCTGAGGACAAAGACGGAATATCCCATTTTATGCAGTTCCATCGCGATGGGGTATCCCTCGCAATCCGTCACATTAGAAATGAAACCGCCCCCGGGAACCACAATGGCAAATGGCTTGCCCGGCTGCCCGTAGTAAAACATTCCCGTCAGATGGCTTCGATCGGGATGGTCCTTCATGGCTTCCTGCGGGTACAGGCCGGACACCAATTTGGCTTGTCCCTTCTCCACAAGGCCCGTCAGATAATTGAACGCATCCAGCGAGGTGTCGGTCTGTTCCGCACGGCCCTGTGCCTGCATGAAATCCTTGTACTTTGCAGGGGCAATGGCTTTTAGCGCGTTATCCTCCAGATTGAAGAACATATGATAAAAGCCGCCAAAGATTGGATGCTGCATAAAAAAACCGACCTTGTCCTCCTTGGTTGCCGGTCGGAAGTGTCCGCTTCCATCATAATAACAGCTTTCCTTTATCTTGGGGAAGCCGCATAAGCCGAAAAGTGCTGGCAGAAACACCGCCTTTTTTTGATACACATACCAAATCGCGCCTGCCACACAGAACAAAAGAGCGGCCAATGCCCCACAAACGATTTTCATACCCGTTTCGTCCTCCCTTTTACGAATATCTTACGGGAAATCTGCTTTACCCCAACGGAAACCAAAGAGCGTGCCGTCCATGGTCAGTCATCGGTTTTGATGCCGACTTTTTTACGCTGTTGGGTTGGTTCTCGCCATTATTATAGCACGCTCCACGTGCTGCCACCACACGGAAACAACTAATCCTGTATGATTTCAACGGCTTTCTCCGCAGTTCCGGGAAAGCGGAGTACATCCCGCAAGGGAATGCTCAGGTTTGATAAAGAAGTGAAAATATTGTTTACATGGATTGCCATTCCTACTATTTCGTAAATATAAAGATACTCTACGATGCGTAGGTTGTCTACCGCCGAAAAAAATGTTATCGTAAAATACATAAAGGAGAGATTTATGGAATGAATAATTATATTACTGGTGCTGCAATCAGGGCACTGCGCGAGAAGAAGCGACTGACACAACATCAGCTGGCAGAGAAACTTTGTGTCAGCGACAAGGCTATCTCAAAATGGGAAACAGGAAAAGGATTTCCTGATATTTCATTGATTGAGCCTTTAGCTAACACACTACAGGTTTCTCTTCCAGAACTGTTGTCTGGAGAACAAATCATCAATACCAATCGCTCAGCAAATATTTTGAAATCCAATCTTTATGTCTGTCCTATTTGCGGAAATATTTTTCACTCTACTGGACCAGCCATGATTTCGTGTTGTGGCGTTACACTGCCGGCTTTAGAGGCAGAGCAGGCCGACGAGGAACATGAAATAAAATGCGAAAAAATCGAAGATGAATTTTTCATATCCATACAGCACCCAATGACCAAAGAACATTATATTTCGTTTGTGGCATACTGCACCGGAGAAAGATTTGAGTCTGTAAAGCTCTACCCGGAAAGCAGTATCGAAGTGCGCTTTTTCAGCAGGGGACATGGAACACTGTATTGGTATTGTAATCATCATGGACTGTTTAAGAAACGAATTTAGGAGAAAACGATGAAGGTAACCGTATTTAACGGAAGTCCCGCCGGATGCAATAGTGCAACCAATGTCATTGCCGGCGCCTTTTTGAAAGGAGCAATATCAGCCGGAGCAGAAGCGGAAGATATATTTTTAAGCGACTATCATATTACGATGCGTGGCTCTGGGCGCCCCCGCCGGTGTATGCCATAGCAAACGGTGGTCTTGGCGC
>ERZ773181.2508-NODE-2508-length-12016-cov-4.426637_pt1 | contig 12016 bp, 7 predicted proteins | sample MGYA00581001_ERZ773181 | MGnify/ENA primary metagenome ERZ773181 (study PRJEB29015, sample SAMEA2737780) | human gut metagenome | biome: human gut; feature: human-associated habitat; material: faeces | place: China | collected 2012 ... | reverse complement strand
TCAACGTCCGTTAAACCGTTCCATACCGGTACGCCCGCGTTGTTTGCCAGCTCTTCTACCACAGACTGCTTGAAGCCTCTGTATTCGATACCGTCATAGAATCTGCCGAGAACCTTCGCGGTATCCGCGATGGTTTCTTTTTTGCCCATCTGGGAGCCGGTGGGGCCGAGATAGGTCACGCCCATGCCCAAGTCATGCCCCGCCACCTCAAAGGCGCAGCGGGTACGGGTGGAATCCTTTTCAAACAGCAGCGCGATGTTCTTCCCCTCGTGGATGCGGTGGGGAATGCCCGCTTTTTTCTTCGCTTTCAGCTCTGCCGCCAAACCTAACAGGTAAGTGATCTCCGCCGGGGTGAAGTCCAGCAATTTGAGAAAGCTTCTGCCTTTCAGGTTCATACGTTCCCTCCCCCGAGCTGCTCCTTTACGTAGGCGATCTGGGCATCCACGGAGGAAGCGGAGGTGCCGCCCTCGGAGATGCGTTTCTCCACGCAGACCGTCAGGTCGATGTCATGGTAGAGATCATTGTCAAACAATTCGCTGTAAGAGCGGTAGGTTTCCAGCGGTAGCGTCTCCAGCACGCAGCCGTCCGCAATGCACCGCGCCACGATTTGACCGGAGATCTTGTAGGCACTCCGGAAAGGCATTCCCTTTTTCACGAGGTAGTCCGCAAGGTCGGTGGCGTTGATGAAGCCCTTGGCGGCCAGCGACGAACTGCGCGACTGGTAGTTCTCGTAAGAGTAACCGCCCATCACCGTCAGCCGGTGCTTTTCAGCGAAAGTCCGATCGAACGTGGCATAGGCTTCGAAAACGATGTTGTCGTCCTTCCAGTTGTCGATCGACCCGTAACCGTCGTTGAACACGCCCGTCTCGGAATACTTCTTCGGGAAATATTTGTCGGTGATCTGCTCGCCGTGCTTGTAGTTGAACTGCGCCATGACGTTCAGGCAGGGAAGCACGTCCCAGTTCACCGAAGCGAACGAGATGATGTCTAACCCCTTCGAATCGTTCTTCTGCAAATTGGTCAGGGCCAGCGGATGCGAATAGTCCTGGGCGCCGTACAGCCAGTAATCGCCGTTGTCGTCGTAGACCGGGAAGATCGGGTTGCGCCAGTAGGCCAGTCCGCCGTTGTTGTGACGCTTGTTGCTGGTGATGTTGGCGCTGGCCTTCATGCGCAGGTTGTCCAGCAGCTTGTGCTCGACCGAGAAATTACCGCCGTATTTGCGGTAGGTGTCCTCGATGTACATGCCGTTGTCGAGGTAGTAGTTGGCGCTGGCCTGGAACATCGTGCGGTCGTTGCTGCTCTGCACCTGTACGGTGGTGTTGTTCGACACGGGCGTCGGGCGGAAGACCAGGTCGTCCCAGCGCGTGTTGGTCGTCCAGGTCGTCTGCAACTCCGCAATCGAGGGATAATAGACGCCGTTGGCATTGGTCGCTCCGATGTAGGTCGGCGTCAGTCCGGCGTTGATGCTGCTTTCGTTCGAGAGCATCGCCATCAGCACGGGATCGCGCCAGAGGTTCAGCTCGGAGCTGAATCCCGAAACGGTCGTCTGCTGGCGCAGCGTGATGCGCGTCACGTTCTCCTGCGCCTTGCGCGTGGTGATGAGGATCACGCCGTTGGCGCCGCGCGATCCGTAGATGGCCGATGCCGAGGCATCCTTGAGCACCTCCATCGAAACGATGTCCTGCGGGTTGATTTGTTTCAGGTCGCCGGCATCGCCCCAGGGGAATCCGTCGATGACCACCAGCGGAGCGTTCGAACCGTTGAGCGACGAGTTGCCGCGGATGCGGACCGTCGACGAGGCGCCGGGGTCCTGCGAGGAGTTGACCACCTGCACGCCGGCCACGCGGCCCTGCAACAGCCCGTCGATCGAGTTGGCCGGGATGTCGGTGAGTTTCTCGGCCTTGACCGAGGCCACGGAACCCGTCAGGTCGCTCTTCTTGACCTGTCCGTAACCCACGACCACCACTTCGTCCACGGCCGTGGCCTCCTCGACCAGCACGATGTTGAAAGAGGTGCGGCCGCCGACCTCCACCGTCTGCGTTTTATAGCCGATGAAATTGACGGCAAGGCGGGCGTCCGAAGCCACTCCGGTCAATGAAAAGGCTCCGTCGGCCCCGGTTGTGGTTCCTTTCGTCGTGCCGACGACGACAACCGACGCGCCCGTTACGGCGGCGCCGTTCTGATCCACGACCTTGCCCGTCACGGTCATGCTCCGTGATGCGGACTGGGCGCGGACGTCTCCCGTCCCCCACAGGCAGACCGCCAGCAGGGAGAGAACGATCAGGTAAAATTTCATTTTCATAAGTTTTAGATTAGAGTAGTTTATTGATACGGTCCGGGGCGGTTCCGGGAACTGCACCGGACACTGCAAAGTAACATGCTGCTACGGAAGAACTGTTTTAGAAAATCGCTGATTGATTATACTTTTATGAAAACAAACCGCAAAAGGGCTATTCGCAACGGCATTTCTCCGTCAAATAATTTAATAATTCCTCCAGCCGGCAGGTCGCAACGCCTACATATTTGTCCGCTCCGCCGTAATAGACGTACAGCACGCCGTCGACGACCACATTGCCGGTCGGGAAGACGCAATGGCTGTAAAAACCTTCGGTTTCATAGAAAAATTCGGGTTCGAGGATCGGTTCCGGCGTCCGGGCCAGCACCCGCAGCGGATTCTCCCGGTCGAGCAGCAGCGCCCCGACGCGGTATTCGGCCGTGCCTCCGTCGGCTACCCCGTGGTAGAGCGTCAGCCACCCCGCCTCGGTCAGGATCGGCGGCGTGCTTCCGCCGATCTTCTCCTCCCAGGTTCCTTTGCGGCCGGCGATAAGCAGATGGCTGGGCTTGTCCTCCCATGCCAGCAGGTCGTCGGAGAACTTCAGCCAGATCGAAGGGTATTTCACCCCGTAACGTTCGCCCACGAACTGTTTGGGACGGTGCATCATGGCGAACTTCCCGCCGATTTTCTCCGGGAAAAGGATCACGTCCCGATCGTCGAGCACGGGCGACGTAAGCCGCCCCAGCCGGCGGAAATTCCGGAAGTCGGACGTCACGGCAAGCCCCGTATTTCCCAGGTTCTGCGCCATGGCGGCCGGCGCATAAGCTCCGCATTGGGGCAGACGCACCACGTCGTGCGCGAAAGTCCAGTACTGCCCGGGGGCATGGGCGCGGTAGGCGTAGGTAATGTAAAACTCATTGTCGAACTTCACGATGCGCGGATCTTCGACGCACCCTCCGTCGGGACCGTCCGCGCTGGGACCGAATACCGGCGAATCGCCGACACGGCGGAAGTCGAAGCCGTTCTCGCTGACGGCCAGCCCCAAACGGATGACATGTTCCTTGTCGTCGCCGGCGGCGCGGTAGAGCATGTAAAACCGGCCGTCGTCGTAGATGACCCCCGGGTTGCAGGTTACGAGATTCTCCCAGGCATTGGCCGGATTGGGAGCGATGATCGGATTTTTTTCGTATTTCTTCAGTTTCATATCAACGGAATATTATGAGAATAAGCATACACAGAACCAGCAGCACTCCGCCCCATACGCGGTAGTTGCGCCACCAGGAAACCTCCGCGAGCGAGCGGGTTTCAGCCCGGAAATCCGCCGCCGAAAAGGTCGTGTCGATCAGTTTGTCGGGCCGGGGCGCGGGAGCCGTACGGCTTACGGCCCAGATCACCGACAGGCTGAAGACCAGCAGGAACGGCACGATCAGCAGAAAGTGCATCCCGCCGAAGATCTCCGTGCGCCAGAGGAGCATCGCCGCCGCGACGACCAGTCCGGCGATCAGCCCCGCAAAGGCTCCCCGCCCGTTGGCGCGGCGCGAGAAAACGCCCATCAGGAAAGCCGCCACGACGGGAGGCGCAATGTAGGAGAGCATCTCCTGGTAATATTTGAGCAGCGAACCGAAACGTCCGATCTGCGGAGCCCAGAGGGCGGCGATCACGATGATGACCAGCGAAGCCAGCTTGCCGACGCGCACCAGCTTGCGTTCGTCGGCCCGCTTGTCGATCTTGGCGTAGAAATCCATCGTGAAGAGCGTCGACGTGGAGTTCAGAATGGCGCTCAACGTCGACGTCAGCGCGGCGAGCAGCGCCGAAAGCATGATCCCCAGCAACCCTGTGGGCAACAGGCGCAGCACCATCGTCGGATAGATCATGTCGGGTTTCTCGATGCCCGGGAAGAGATGGCGGGCGATAACGCCCGGAAAGACGATGATGAACAGGGTGGCCAGCGTCAGCGCTCCGGCGAACATCACCCCTTTGCGGCCCTCGTCGACGCTCCGCGCGCTCAACACGCGCTGTACGAGCGTCTGGTTGTTGGCCCAGAAATAGATGCCCAGCACCGGCATGCCGACGATCAGCCCCAGCCAGGGCGTGGCCGTATCGGTCAGCGGGCGAATCAGTCTGACGCTCATGTCGCCGCTTTCGAACAGCGACGCGAGGTAGTCGAACCCGCCGTTGGCGAAGCAGGCTCCCGTCAGGATCACCGACCCGACGATCAGAATCACCGCCTGGATCAGCTCGGCGTTGATCGCCGACGAAAGACCGCCCGGAATGGTGTACGAAGCCGCCAGCACGGCGAAGATGATGATGATGAGCTGCAAGTCCGCCTCCGGGAACAACAACTTGATGATCAGCGCGGCGGCATACAGCGCCCCGGCCGCATCGAGAAAGATGTTGCCCACGATGCAGATTCCGGAAAAGTAGTAGCGCGACCGCTTGTCGAAGCGTCGTTCGAGAAACTCGGGAATCGTGAATATCCCCGAACGGATGTAGAGCGGCAGCAGGAACGTGGCGAAAAACACCATCACCGCGACACCTGTGAGGTTGTAGTTGAACACGGCCACTCCGGTGTGGTAGGCGTCGCCCGACTGGCCGATGAGCGTCGTGCTGGAGATGCTCGCGGCGAAAAGCGACAGACCCACGATCCACCACGGCATCGTGCGGCCGGCCAGAAAATAGGACCCGGCGTCGGAACTCTTGCCGTTGCGCAATCCCCACCATATTATAAATATAAGGTAAAGGACGATAATCGCGCAGTCGACAAAATTAATCGCAATCGAATTCATGTAAGTCGTTTTAGGATTTTTTTACTAATGCAAAGATATGTACCCGAAAATTTACCGGATTGTATAAGTCGGTTAAACAAGTATACTTTTTTGAATTATTCATGGAGCTTTCTGAATTATTCCTATTTTTGTACCGGACCTGAAACCCTTACCGGACATGAAAGAGATACAGCAGGAGATCACCCCGATCACGAACGAGGACCTTTTCATCATCCTCAACCACCCCAACGCGCATTTCGACTATCCGATCCACTGCCATCCGGAATACGAGATCAATCTGGTGATGAACACCCGGGGATCGCGCATCGTGGGCGATTCCACCGAGGATTTCGGCCCGCTGGACCTGGTGATGACCGGTCCCTATGTGCCGCACGTGTGGAAATCGCCCCTGAAAACCAACCACGTCATCACCATCCAGTTCTCGGGCGACCTGATCGACTTCCCGATCGTCAACAAACGCCTGTTTCTCCCCATCCGGCAACTGCTGCTCGACTCCCGGCAGGGACTTTCGTTCACAGGTCCCGAACAGTTGAGCGTCCGGGACCGGATTCTTGAACTCACGCGCATGCAGGGATTTCAGTCGGCGACCGCTTTTCTGGACATTCTCAACGCGCTGGCCACGGCCAACCGCAAGGTGCTTATGAGCAATCTCTGCGACTCGAAGAACATTGTCCACACCTCCAAATCGCGCCGCATCGCCAAAGTCTGCGACTACATCGAGAAAAACCTCTGCCAGAACATCCGGCTCACCGACGTGGCCGGGTTGGTCAACATGTCGGAATCGGCCTTTTCGCACTTTTTCAAGAAGCGCACGAACATCTCCTACATCACCTTCGTCAACAACATGCGCATCTCCAAGGCCTGCCAGTTGCTTGCCAACACGACGCTCAGCGCCTCGGAGATCTGCTACGCCTGCGGCTTCAACAACAAGTCGAATTTCATCCGCATCTTCACCAAAAAGAAAAACATGACCCCGATCGAATACCGCGAATACATCTCCCAGATGCTCATCAAATACTGATCTACCCTTCATCTTATGAAAAACTTCAAACCAATCCTTACCGCTATGTCCCTCTGCATGGCCCTCGCCGCAGCCGCAGCCCCCGTCCGTCAACACCTGCACGACGACTGGCAGTTCCGTCAGGCGCGGCTCAACAACTGGTATCCGGCCACGGTCCCCGGCACGGTGCACACCGACCTGATGGCCAACCGGATCATCGAAGACCCCTATTTCCGCCTCAACGAGCGCGGCGTACAGTGGGTCGACAAGGAAGACTGGATCTACGAAACGCATTTCGAGGCCGACGCCGGCCTGCTCGCCCGCGAGCGGATCGAACTGGTCTTCGAAGGGCTCGACACCTATGCCGACGTCTACCTCAACGACGAGAAGGTGCTCGCCGCCGACAACATGTTCCGCCGCTGGCGCACGGAGGTCAAACGGCTGCTCCGTCCGGGCGAAAACACTCTGAAAGTCTATTTCCACTCGCCGATCAAGGTCGACCTGCCCAAATACGACTCGCTGCCCTACCGTTACGAGGCCGTCAACGATCAGTCGGCCAACGGCGGGCTTTTCGACAAACGCGTCAGCGTCTTCGCCCGCAAGGCGGGTTACCACTACGGCTGGGACTGGGGTCCGCGCCTGGTGACCTCGGGCATCTGGCGTCCGGTCTATCTGGAGGGCTGGAGCGGCGCCCGCATCAGCGATGTCTTCTACCGCCAGCAGGAGGTTACGGCCAGGCGCGCCCGGGTCGAGGTCGAGGTGGAAATCGCCTCCGCCCGTGACCTGGCGGAAGCCGTAGTCACCGTTGCATCCCCCGGCGAAGGCATCGAAGCCTCGGTCACGGCGCCGCTGCGCTCCGGAATCAACAAGGTAACCGTCCCGCTCGACATTGCCTCTCCGAAACTCTGGTGGACCCGCGAACTGGGCGAACCCCATCTCTACGAATTCCGGGCTTCGGTCGCGGCGGGCGACGCCTCCGACAGCCGGACCACCCGCATCGGGCTGCGCTCGCTGCGCCTCGTGCGCGACAAGGTCGCCGACGGCACGACCTTCTACTTCGAACTCAACGGCGAGCCGCTCTTCGCCAAAGGAGCCAACTACATCCCCTGCGACGTCTTCCTGCCGCGCGTCACGCGCGCCGTCTACGAGAAGACGATCGACGACGCCGCGGCCGTGAACATGAACATGCTGCGCGTCTGGGGCGGAGGCGTCTATGAAGACGATGTTTTCTACGAACTGTGCGATGAACGGGGCATCCTCGTATGGCAGGATTTCATGTTCGCATGCAGCGTCTATCCCGCCGAGGGGGCATGGCTCGAAAACGTCCGGCTCGAAGCCGAAGACAACATCCGCCGTCTGCGCAACCACCCCTCGATCGCCGTATGGTGCGGCAACAACGAGTGCAACGAAGCGTGGTTCGGCTGGGGATGGAACACCCGGTACGCCAAGCAGGGGCATCCCGAATGGGACCGGATCATCGGCGACCAGCTCCGCCGCCAATACTACGAAGTGCTGCCCGAAGCCGTCGCCGCCTGCTCGCCCGGCACGCCTTACCACCCCTCGTCGCCCTGGTCGCGTCACGAAGGCACGAGCGAAAACAGCGAAGGCGATACGCATTTCTGGAAAGTGTGGCACAGCCGCGCACCGATCGCCGACTACAACGCCACGCGCAGCCGCTTCTTCAGCGAATACGGCTTCCAGTCGTTCCCCGAATACGCCTCCGTCCTGCGTTTCGCCCCCGAAGAGCGCGACTGGGACATCGAATCGGAGGTGATGATGGCCCACCAGCGCGGCGGCGATTTCGCCAACATGCGCATCCGCCAATACCTCGAAGACGAATACTGGCCCGCACGCGATTTCCGCACGTTCCTTTACATGAGCCACGTTTTGCAGGGCGACGCCATCAAGACCGCCATCGAGGCGCACCGGCGCGACAAACCCTACTGCTGGGGATCGCTCTTCTGGCAGCACAACGACTGCTGGCCCGTGGCTTCGTGGGCCAGCCGCGACTGGTACGGCCGCTGGAAGGCGCAACATTATTTCGCCCGCCCGGCCTTCGACGACATCCTCGTATCGCCCCTTGCCGAGGGAAACACGCTGAATGTCCGCCTTGTGTCGGACCGCCGCAAAACGGTCCGGGGCAAACTCCGGATAACGGTCATGGACATGGACGGCGCCCTCCTCTCGGAAAACACCCGCAGCCTAACCGTCGCACCCAATGCCAGTCGGAACGTCTATTCGGCCGACATTTCCGGACTTTTGCACGGTTGCGCCCGCAATCGGGCGATCGTCGTCGCGGAATTCACGACCGACGGACGCCGCTACGCCAACATCGGATATTTCGTCTCTCAAAAAGAGCTTGAGCTGCCCGAAGCCGACATCCGATGGAGCGTCGGACCTGCGGCGGACGGTTATGAAATTACGCTCTCGAGCGACCGTTTCGTCCGCGCCGTCTGGCTCGCTCTCGACGGCAACGAACATTTCGAGGACAACTATTTCGACCTCGTACCGGGCGTCAGCAAAACGGTGCGGGTCGCAACGACGCTGTCCCGGTCCGAATTCGACCGGCTGCTGCGCATCACCCATCTGCAACAAACCCGATAAACCGACCATATGATTATGAAACGCACATTGCGCCTTTTGCTGACCGTAGGGCTGTCGCTCGTCTGCGTCAGCCTGTTCGCCCAAAAGTTCCCCAACTACCCCATCCCGCAGCAGCCCGATACGCTGCGCATCCTCGGCATCGGCAACAGCTTCACCGACGACGGCATGATGTATCTGCCCGAGCTGCTGGAGGCTGCCGGCATCCGGAACGTCGTGCTGGGGCGTCTCTACATAGCCGGGTGTTCGCTCGAACGCCATTGCCGGGAATATGCCGGCAACGCCCCTGCGTATATCTATTACAAGTCGACGTCCAACCGCTGGGAGACCGTTTCGAAGAAAGCGACCCTGTTGGACGGAATCGCCGACGAACGGTGGGACGTCGTGGTACTGCAACAGGCGTCGGGCAAATCGGGCATCTATCCGACCTATCAGCCCTGGTTCGGCCGGCTGGTCGAGATCGTGCGATGGTGTTGCCCCAATGCCGGAGCCTGCATCGCCTGGCAACAGACATGGGCCTATGCCCGCAATTCGCAGCACCGGGATTTCGGACGATACGAGAAGAACCAGCAACTGATGTACCGGGGAATCGTCTCTTCGGTCGAACAACTCATGCGGGAGACCTCCGTCGAAGTGGTCGTCCCGTCGGGCACGGCGATTCAGGACCTGCGCAACACGGCGCTGTGCGACTCGCTGGACCTGACGCGCGACGGATACCACCTGAATCCCGGGACCGGACGTTACACTGCGGCCTGCGCATGGTTCCAGACGCTCGTGGCTCCGGCCTTCGGGACGAACGTCGCCGGGAACGGCTGCCGTCTGGCGGGAACCCCTCACGAGCTGACGCCGCAGGAGGCCGAAGCCTGTCAGGAGGCGGCCCGCAGAGCCTGCATCCGGCGGTTCTCCGTTTGGACGGAACCTGTCGCCGGCGAGGGCGGGACGGCAGTCCGGTAGCGGTCGGGGGTGGTCGGGGCATTCCGCCATGCAGATATAGGTATCCTGCCATTCGCCGGAGCATTCCCGTTATCTGCCGGATGTGGGTTCGAAGCTCGCCCTGCCCCCCCCCTCCCTACCGCCACCAACGAAAAAAGAGGTCTGCAAGGACCTCTTCGAGCGGAAAACGGGATTCGAACCCGCGACCCTCAGCTTGGGAAGCTGATGCTCTACCGACTGAGCTATTTCCGCATTACGGAGTACAAAGTTACTCCGTTTTTTTTATTTGTCAAGTTTTCGGCGGCTGAAAAATGCGCCTACCCCACGATTTTTTTCAGCGACGCGAGGTTTTCGGGGTTTTTCAGGCTGCGGCCCTCGGCCGAATAGAGGTAGTCGAGCCGGTTTCGGAAATGCTCCTCGACCTTCCCGCGCACGACCTTCATCGTGCTGTTCACCAATCCGTTCTGCTCCGTGAAAGCCTCGTCGACAATGGCCAGTCCCGCAGGCAGCCACCGTTCCGGAAACTCCCCGGCATAGGTTCCTCCGGCGCGGTAACGGTCGATCTCGGCGCCGAGAATCTCCGCTGCGACGTTTGCGCGCTCCGCTTCGGGCGTCCTGCGGGCCTCCAGCTCGCGGCGCAGCGCCTCGCGGTTGGGAACCACGATCGCCCCCGTAAACGGGCTTTGGTTGTTGTGCACGATGATCTGGTCGATGTAGGGCGACTTGTCCACGATCGCCTCCTCCATTCCTTCGGGGCTGTATTTTTCGCCGTCCGAAGCGATCAGCAGGCTCTTGAAACGTCCCAGCACATAGAGGAAATCATCCTCCGAGACGTAACCCATGTCGCCCGTGTGGAGCCACCCGTCGCGCACGGTTTCGGCCGTGGCCCCGGGATTCTTCCAGTAGCCGGCCATGACGTTCTCGCCGCGGACGACGATTTCGCCCTTCTGCCCGCGGGGAACCTCGCGACCCTCCTCGTCGAGGATCTTCAGGTCCAGCGGAATGAGTATCTTGCCCGACGATCCGAACCGGTGCCAGTGATGTTTGGGCGAGTTGGTCGAAATCACGGGCGTCGCCTCCGAAAGTCCGTATCCCTGGAACATCGGGATTCCGATGGCGTAGAAAAACCGCTGCAACTCCGCGTCGAGCAGCGCACCGCCTCCGACGAAGAATTCGAGATGGCCTCCGAACGCCTGCCGCACCTTGCGGAACAGCAGCGCGTCGAAAATCCCGACGACGGGGGCCAGCACGATGCGCCATCCGCTGCCCCTGCCATACCCGTCGCTGTTGTATGCGTATGCCGTGCGGAGCGCGAGGTTGAAAAGCGCCTCGGTGAATCTCCCCTTGGCCCGTATGGAGCTTTCGATGTTTTTCCGGAAGTTCTTGGCCAGCGCCGGGACCGACAGCAGGAAGTGCGGCTGCACCTCGCGGATGTTCTGCGGGATGTTCTTGAGCGTCTCCATCGGCGTCGCTCCGATCTGCACCGTGGCCACCGAGGCTCCGCAGGCGATCATGATGTAGAAACCCACGACGTGGGCGAAACAGTGGTCGAGCGGCAGGATGATCAGCGTGCGGAAATGCGGCGGAATGTCGACCCGCGACAACGCCTGCTCGACGTTGGCCGTGTAGTTGCGGTGGGTCAGGATCACGCCTTTGGGGTCCGACGTCGTGCCCGAGGTGTAGGTGATCGTGGCGTAATCGTCATTCCGGATCGCCTGCCCGATCTCCATGAACTCCTCCTTGTTCTTGGCGAGGTATTCGCGGCCCAGACGCTTGAGCGTCCCGTAGGCCGTCTCCCCGGATTCCAGCGGAATGTGTCCGAGGACGATCACCTGCTCCAGCTGCGGCAGTCCGGCGCGGATGCGGCGGATCTTGGGCAGCTGGTGTTTCGACACGAAAACGGCCTTGACCTCGGCGTGCCGCATGCGGAAGAGGAGGTCGTTCGACTCTTCGAGTTTCACCGACAGGGGCACGCTGACCGCCCCGGCGTAGAACAGCCCCAGTTCGGAAATGATCCATGCGTTGCTGCCTTCGGCCAGTATCGCCACCTTGTCTCCGGGGCGGATGCCGAGCGCGGCGAGTCCGGCTCCGGCTTCGAGCGCCTGCTCGCGGGTCTCGGCATAGGTCGTAGGCTCGAATTTGTGATGGCGTTTTTCGAGCAGGAAGGTCTTGGCCCCGTATTTCCGCACGGAGGCCTCGAAGAGGTCGATGATGGTCTTTTTCATGGTTCTTAATTCATTTTCAGCACGGCGAGGAATGCCGACTGGGGAACTTCGACGTTACCGATCTGGCGCATGCGCTTCTTGCCCTTCTTCTGTTTTTCGAGCAGCTTGCGCTTACGCGAAATATCTCCGCCGTAGCACTTCGCCGTCACGTCCTTGCGCACGGCCTTGACCGTTTCGCGGGCGATGATCTTGGCGC
>ERZ773181.2501-NODE-2501-length-12058-cov-3.816213_pt1 | contig 12058 bp, 5 predicted proteins | sample MGYA00581001_ERZ773181 | MGnify/ENA primary metagenome ERZ773181 (study PRJEB29015, sample SAMEA2737780) | human gut metagenome | biome: human gut; feature: human-associated habitat; material: faeces | place: China | collected 2012 ... | reverse complement strand
TGATCCGGTAAGGGGCCTGATATGAATACAGAACTTGAGCAGTCGCTTCTTGGGCTTGCGAAGCAGATCTCGTCTCTTCTTCCGCCGCCCGCGGATCAGGTTGACTGGAGCCGTCCCGCGTTCCGCTGGGAGAGGCGCCAGTACCTCGGGATGACAGCCGGAAGGCTTGAGCCCGTCGAAAACATCGCGACGATTGACGCCGCGGATATTCTCCACGTTGACCGTCAGAAAGAAATCATCCTCGCGAATACCGAGAGCTTCGTGAAGGGGCTTCCGGCAAATAACGTGCTCCTCACCGGAGCGAGAGGGTCGGGGAAGAGCTCTCTGATTCACGCCTGTCTTGCCGCGTACTGGAAAGAGGGGCTGCGGCTGATCGAAGTGACCCGCGACTACCTGATGGATCTTCCGGATATTGTCCGCATCATTTCAAAGCGTCCTGAGCGTTTCATTCTCTTCTGCGATGACCTCGCGTTTGAGGCGGGTGAGGGAAGCTACAAAGCGATGAAGGCCGTGCTCGACGGAAAGCAGGTCGCCATCCTCGTGCCGACGACCGTGCTGGCGCAGCAGCATTACACGACGGCCCTCAACCGCTTCCGCGGCTTCCCCGTAAACATCGGCGCGCTTTCGCGCTTTTCCACCCCGCAGCAGCAGCGCAAGGTCCTGTCTGACCTGCGCACGGGCACGCTCGACCTTGTGGTCGGCACGCACAAGCTGCTGCAGAAGGACGTGGAGTTCCACGACCTCGGCCTTCTCATCGTGGACGAGGAGCAGCGCTTCGGCGTGACGCATAAGGAAAAGCTCAAGGAGCTGGCCCGCGGCGTCGACGTGCTCACGCTCTCGGCCACGCCCATCCCGCGCACGCTCAACATGGCCCTGTCCGGCCTGCGCGACATGTCCACCATCGAGGAGCCGCCGCACGACCGCTACCCCGTGCAGACGTTCGTGCTGGAATATGCCGAGCCGGTGCTGATCGACGCCATGCGGCGCGAGATCGAGCGCGGCGGGCAGGTGTATTATCTGCACAACCGCGTCGAGAGCATCGAGCAGTGCGCCGCGCGCATCAAGCGCGCCCTGCCGGACGCCGAGATCGCCGTCGCCCACGGCAAAATGAGCGAGGAGGAGCTCAGCGACGTCATGCAGCGCATGGACGAGGGCGAGGTGCAGATCCTCGTTTGCACGACCATCATCGAAACGGGCATCGACATTCCGAATGTCAATACCTTGATCATTGAGGACGCCGATAAGCTCGGCCTTGCCCAGCTGCATCAGATCCGCGGGCGCGTCGGCCGCAGCAGCCGCCATGCCTATGCCTACCTGACGTTCCGCCGCGGCAAGGTCCTCACGGAGATCGCCGAAAAGCGGCTGAACGCCATCCGCGACTATGCGGAGTTCGGCTCCGGCTTCAAGATCGCCATGCGCGACCTCGAAATTCGCGGCGCGGGCAACCTGCTCGGCGCGGCACAGTCCGGCCACATGATCTCCGTCGGCTATGACCTCTACCTCAAGCTGCTTGAGGAGGCCGTGCTTGAGGAGCGCGGCGAGCCGTCGCCGGAGGAGAGCGCCTGCACGGCCGACCTCGACGTCACGGCGAACATCGACAAGGCCTATGTGACCTCGGGTGAGCAGCGCATGGACCTCTACCGCCGCATGGCGGGCATCCGCTCGCAGAGCGATGCCGACGAGCTGCTCGACGAGATCGTCGACCGCTACGGCGACCCGCCCAGGGGCGTCATGAACCTCATCGCCATTGCGCTGCTGCGCGCCCGCGCCAGCGCCGCCGGCATCCGCGACATCGCCCAGAAGGGCCGCACGCTCCGCTTCCGGCTGGCGCAGTTCGACTTTGCCGTCGTCTCCCGCGTGGCCGGGCAGTACCAGAAGCGCATGTTCGTCGAGCCGAAGAGCGAAGAGCCTGCCATCACGCTCCAGCTGACCGCGAAGGAGGATCCCCTGCAGGCCGCGGAAAGGTTCGTAAAGACCTATCAGGGAGAGTAGACGCTGCACGCTTTGCAGCGGCAAGAGCAACACGGGATACAGCGGTATACAGACATGGTACACAATTCACAGCCTTGCGATCGTTCGGTGAATCATAACGTGCCTCGATCGTCCGGAATGGTGAGTGGACAGCCGTAATTGCCGTCCTCCCTCCGGAACCCGCCCTTGAGATCCGCCTGCCATATGTCGTTGCAGGCATCCTTCCCGGACCGCGTGAGCGCCCTGCACCTCCGGGACTCCTCAATGCTGATGCAGCCGCGTCGATGCAGGATGCTGTATACATTGTTTTTGCAGATATGCTAACCATATTGCTGCATTGTACATGACATTTTCTTGCTTACCGCCCCGAAAATTTTCTCAAAAAATTCTTCGCCTTCCCCTCTTGACAAAGGCAAAAAATATGATTATAATGCACTTAATTTCAAACGACAAACCTGTGAGGAAGAAGAGTAGCACAGCACAGGGCATCCTAAGAGAGCTTCGGGTGGTGAGATCGAAGCGGTGCGCGGCGGTGTGAATGGCCTTCCGAGGGCGGCTTGAACAGGAGCATTCCTAAGTAGGGTCCGACGGGAACCCTCCCGTTATCCGTGGGGTACGCATGATGGTGCGTAAAAGCGAGTGGGCATCGCAAGATGTCAATTTGGGTGGTATCGCAGAAGCAAAGGCTTTTGTCCCATGTGGGGCAGAGGTCTTTTTTGTTTTTAAAATCCAGGCCGCCAGCAACGGTCCCTCCATCCGCCACCCAAAAAACCTATATAAAATTTGGAGGAAGCAAAAATGAAAAAGAACATTCTGAAGCGTGCGCTGACCCTGGTCCTGGCCGCCCTGCTGGCCCTGTCCCTCTTCGCCTGCGGCAAAAAAAGCAACGACAATTCCACCAGCACCTCTGGCGCCACATCCTACAAGGTTGGCATCTGCAACTATGTGGATGACGCATCCCTGAATCAGATCGTGGACAACATCAAAACCCAGCTGGCTGCCATCGGCCAGGAGAAGGGCGTCACCTTTGAGATCAGCTATGATAACTGCAACGCCGATTCCGCCGTGCTGAATCAGATCATCGCCAACTTCATCGCCGACAAGGTGGACCTGATGATCGGCGTAGCCACCCCCGTGGCCGTGGCCATGCAGGCCGCCACCGAGGGCACCGACATCCCCGTGGTCTTTGCCGCCGTGTCTGACCCCGTCAGCGCCGGCCTGGTGGAGAGCCTGGAGGCTCCCGGCGCCAACATCACCGGCACCTCCGACTATCTGGACACCGACGCCATCCTGGACCTGATCTTCGCCGCCATCCCCGACGCCAAAAACATCGCCCTGCTGTATGACCAGGGCCAGGACTCCTCCACCACCCCCATCAAGAACGCCAAGGCGTACCTGGATAAGAAGGGCGTGTCCTACAAGGAGTATAACGGCACCACCACCGACGAGATCAGCCTGGCCGTCAGCAGCATTGTGGCCGACAAGGCCGACGCCGTGTTCACCCCCACCGACAACACCGTGATGACCGCAGAGCTGGCCATTTACGAGGCTCTGGCCAAGGCCGGCATCCCCCACTACACCGGCGCTGACTCCTTCGCCCTGAACGGTGCGTTCCTGGGCTACGGCGTGGACTATGCCAACCTGGGCGTGGAAACCGCCAACATGGTCTCCGGCATTCTCCTGGACGGCAATAAGCCCGCCACCACCCCCGTGCTGACCTTCGACAACGGCACCGCCACCATCAACACCGACATCTGCAAGGAGCTGGGCCTGAACTACGACGACCTGGCCAAGACCTTCGCCCCTCTGTGCACCAAGGTCCAGTCTATCGTCACCGCCGAGAGCTTCGACGATTTGAATGAATAAGAAATCAAGCATCCATCAGCGGGCCCCCGCTGATGACCCTCGCGCCGCCCACTCGGGAAACAAACCCATTCTGCATGAAAGGAGAAGTCTCTCATGAACATTTTTTCTCTGGTCCAAACCGCCCTGGAGCTGGGCCTCATCTGCTCGCTGACCGTGCTGGCACTGTTTTTGAGCTACTCCATGCTCAATGTATGCGACCTTTCCACCGACGGCTGCTTCACTCTGGGCGCCGCTGTGGGTGCTACGGTGGCCATTGCCGGGCATCCCTATCTGGCCATCCTGGCCGCCATGGCCGCCGGGGTCCTCTCCGGCTTCATCACCGCCCTGCTGCAAACGAAAATGGGCATTGACAGCCTCCTGGCGGGCATCATTGTCAACACCGGGCTCTACTCCATCAATATCGCCGTCATGGGCGGCTCCTCCCTGCTGAACATGAACAAAACCGAGACCGTGTTCACCAAGGCCCGGGCTCTGCTGCAGGGCACCTTCCTGGCTGAGCAGTATAAGCTGCTTGTGGCGGCCATCGCCGTGATTGCCGTGATCGTTTTTTTGGCCCTGTTTCTGCGCACCCGCTTGGGTCTGGCCATCCGCGCCACCGGCGACAATCCCGACATGGTCCGCTCCTCCTCTATCAATCCCACCTTTACCACCATCGTAGGCCTGTGCGTGGCCAATGCCTTCACGGGTCTGTCCGGCTGCCTGCTGGCCCAAAGTCAAAAATCCGTCAGCATCGACATCGGCACCGGCATGGTGACCATCGCCCTGGCCTCCCTGCTCATGGGCCAGGTGCTGCTGGGCAAGGGCAGCATCCTCAAGCGGGCCATCGGCATGGTGGTGGGCGCCTTTGCCTTCCGCATGGTGTATACCATCGCCCTGCGGCTGGATATGCCCGCCTTCATGCTGAAGCTGGTGTCCTCGGTGATCGTGGTGCTGGCCATCGCCACCCCCTATTTCAAAAAACAGCTGCCCATGCTGCGCCGCCGCATGGCTGCGAGAAAGGAGGCCAGCCACTATGCTGAAGATTGAAAAAATATCCAAGACCTTCAACCCCGGCACCATCAATGAAAAGGCAGCCCTGCAGGGCCTGAGCCTGCACCTGCTCCCCGGGGATTTTGTCACCATCATCGGCTCCAACGGCGCAGGAAAATCCACTCTCTTTAACGCCATCTGCGGCAGCTTTTTCACCGACAGCGGCAGCATTTATCTGGACGGAAGAAACATCACCTTCCTGCCGGAATATCAGCGCTCCCGCCAAATCGGCCGTCTGTTCCAGGATCCTATGCGCGGCAGCGCACCCCACATGACCATTGAGGAAAATCTCTCTCTGGCGGCGGCCTCCGGCGGCTGGCTCAGCCATGTGACCCGGGCGGAAAAGGCCGCCTTCCGGGAAAAGCTAGCTCAACTGGACATGGGCCTGGAGGATCGGATGAAGCAGCCTGTGGGTCTGCTTTCCGGCGGCCAGCGGCAGGCGCTGACGCTGATGATGGCCACCTTCAAGCCGCCGAAGCTCCTTCTGCTGGACGAGCATACCGCCGCTTTGGACCCCGCCACGGCAGAAAAGGTGCTGGAAATCACCCGTCAGACCGTCTCGGAAAACCATATCACCACTCTCATGGTCACCCACAATATGCACCAGGCCCTGGAGCTTGGCAACCGCACGTTGATGATGGACAGGGGCCATATCATCCTGGATGTTGCCGGAGCGGAACGGACAGGCATGACCGTGGAGGACCTGCTGGCCAAGTTCAAAAGCGGTGCCGGAAAGGCCCTGGACAATGACCGTATTCTCTTGTCGGAACAAACAAAATCGGATAAAAAAGGCGCATCGAATGCCGCGGACTGATCACGAAGCATGGAACAAAACAGTCTGTCCGGCGTGGCAAAGGCAAATAACATCACCGGGAGAAGCAAAAAGCTCTTATGATATGAGGAGCTGGAACGGCAGCTTTTCGGATTTTTATCATGACGGCAAGCCTTTGCCGGCCGATGCCGGCGTTTCTGCAGTAACGATTGAATATTTCCAGAATTTGTAAATAATGGAAAAAATCAGACATGTTTCCGGCCGATATTTAGAACTGCACGGCATCTCTGTATGTGTATTTTTAATTGCATATACCGGATGTTTGTGATAATATATACAGAACACCATTGGTGTAGAAGCGGCCGCATGCCCGGCTTGTGGACATACCAAAATAAAGAAAGAAGGCAGGTTTATGAAAAGCACACACTTAAGAAAACGCATTGTGGCTGCATTGCTGGCCGTGGTGTTAGCTGTTAGTTTAGCTGCGCCATCTCTGGCAATTGAGGAAACAGGCGTCTCGAAATCAGGCAGCAACGGACTGACTTGGGAGGAAATAGACAGCAGCTCTGTTCAGGTAGAGTCCCCCATTCAGGCGAATACCAGCGTAGTGGAAAAGACGGTAGAACACGAAGACACCGATATGGTTCGTGTCTCCATTATTCTAAAGGACGCCTCTACCCTGGAAAAGGGCTTTACCTCTGATGAGATTGCAGCTGCTGATCGCAGCGCCATGCAATATCGGCGGAAGCTGGAGAAGCAGCAGGACAGCATGGCTGCCGCCATCTCCAAGCAGGCACTGAATGGTGCAACACTGGATGTTGTTTGGAATATGACATTGGCAGCCAATATCATTTCTGCAAATGTCCAATATGGGCAGATCGAGAAAATCAAGGAAGTTGCCGGTGTGCAGGAGGTCATTCTTGAGAACCGGTATGAGCCCTGCGTGGTGAAGCAGGAGGAGACGGCGGATCCCAATATGGCCACCTCCGATAAGATGATCGGCTCCAGCGCTGCGTGGGCGGCAGGCTATACCGGCGCAGGAAGCCGGATCGCAATTATCGACACAGGCGCCGATGTGGATCATCCCTCTCTGGATCCGGATGCGCTGAAATATGCCTTGCAGGGGAGTAATGCGACGATCATGACGGAGGCTGACTTGACCGATGAGGTGCTGAATCAGCTAAATGCATATACTCGCAAGGCCGGACTGACCGCAGCAGATTTTTATGTCAACGAGAAAATCCCGTTTGGCTTTAACTATGTGGATGCGGACACGGATATCACGCATGATAATGATACGCAGGGCGATCATGGCTCGCACGTGACCGGTATCGCGGCGGGAAACCGTTTTGTTAAGGACGAAGCCGGAAACTATGTCGCAGCGTTGGACTCCGTCATGACGCAGGGCGTGGCGCCCGATGCGCAGATCCTGACGATGAAGGTCTTCGGCAAGCGCGGCGGCGCCTATGATTCAGACTACATGGTCGCGATTGAAGACGCCATGGTGCTGGGCGCGGACGCAGCGAACCTCTCTCTGGGCGGAAGCTTCCCGGGCTACTCCGAGTATACGGAAGAGAAATACCGTCATATTCTTGATGAAATCGTTGGCAGCGGCATGGTTGTCACAATTTCTGCAGGTAATTCCGGCAGCTGGTTTGACCAAACTGCGTTTGGCCTTCCCTATGCGGGCAGTGTGAACTGGGCTACAAACGGCAGCCCCGGCTCCTATGTTAACTCGCTGTGTGTAGCCTCCGTCGATAACGCGGGCGTTACAGACAATTATCTGAAGGTCAAAGGTCATAACATGACCTACACGGAAAAAAGCTATCAGAACAAACCGATCTATACCATCGGCGGAAGCCATGAGTATATCTATCTGGACAAGATCGGTACCGCGGAAGAGTTTGCAGCAGTCAAGGATGTCCTGGCAGGAAAAATTGCAATTTGCAATCGAGGCGATACCTCATTTTACGAGAAGGCAGAAGCCGCGGTTGCCAATGGCGCAATTGCGACCATTATCGTCAATAATCAGCCGGGCTCCAATTATATGGATCTGACCGATTATAAAAAAACGGAGCCCTGCGTCTCTATTTCTCAGACGGATGGCGCATTCCTGCGTAAAAACTCCACGAAGGTGACGAGCCAGGATGGCAGTGTTCTGTATTATAGCGGCGAGATGTTTGTGAGCTCCGAGCGGGAGTCCTGGGATTTGGGAGAAGACTACTATACGATGAGCAGCTTCTCCAGCTGGGGCATTCCCGGCGCCCTGACGATGAAGCCGGAGATCACGGCGCCCGGCGGCCGGATCTACTCCCTGAAGGACGGCGGAGAGTATCAGAATATGTCCGGTACCTCTATGGCTTCTCCGCAGGTAGCCGGAATGGCGGCGCTGGTCGCTGAGTACATCAAGCAGAACGGTCTGGCCGAAAAGACGGGACTGGCTGTGCGTACGCTGGCCCAAAGCCTGCTGATGTCAACTGCTCAGCCGATCGTTGAGAAGCAGGGTGTTGATGAGCAGGGGAAGACACTGGAGGGTTACTACTCTGTTCTGCAGCAGGGTGCAGGCCTTGCAAATATCGGCGCGGCTGTAAATAGCGGAAGCTATTTGATGATGGATCAGGATGCAACAGATTCGTATGCAGACGGAAAGATCAAAGCCGAGCTGGGAGACGATCCCCAGCGCACCGGTGAGTATTCCTTTGGCTTTACGCTGTACAATCTGGAGAATACGGACAGCACGTTTACCTTAAGCGCTGATTTCTTTACGCAGGCGGCACTTCAGGGCGAGCTCAATAACGGGAACGGGCAAGTCATGAATTTCTCGGACAAAAAGACTGCCGCATTAGCCGCAGACGTTGTCTGGGACGTAGATGGGAAAACGCTGAAGCCGGAAATGCCTGCGGAGCTGGACGGCTGCGATTTTGACGGAAGCGGCAAGGTAACCGCGGACGACGGTCAGGCGCTGCTGGACTATGTGACCGGCGTGCGGACCGAGATCAGCAGCAAGAGCTGTGCGGATCTGGATAAGGACGGAGACATCGATACCTATGATGCTTACCTGTTCTTCTCCCGCTTGAGCAGTGCTGCCGTGACGGTGCCTGCAAACGGAAAGATTCACGTCACGATTCGTGCAAAGGTTCTTGGTCTGGACAGCTACGACGAAAAGAACGGCGGTGCAGGCGCTTATGTCGAGGGTTATGTATTTGCCAACGAGGTAAGCAGTAAAGAGGGTGTCGAAGGGACCAGCCATTCTATCCCGGTGCTGGGCTACTACGGAAATTGGACCGATGCCTCCATGTTTGATGTCGGCAGCTTTATTCAGTATCACTACGGCATGGAGACCCGTCCTCCCTACATGCTCGCTGCAATTCAGCAGGCAGCGCAGCTCCAGTCGCTGACCATAAAATACAAAGGCGTGGATGACTCCTATTCCCTTGGCGGAAATCTGTATGTAGACGACGGATTCTACGATGCAGATCGTTACTCCATCAACCCGGATACCGCAAAGATCTCTGATATTTATTTCAGCCTGATCCGAAATGCGGCCAATGGCCGGATCACTGTGACCGGCGAGGACGGTACGGTATATCTCAACAAGGAGACTCAGGCTCCGATCATTGGCGCCTACTATTTCTCGAACCAGAAGACGTGGATGCAGGTGCAGAGCGGCTTGTCCGTGGATTGTGCGCCGGATGCCGCGGAAGGCGAAAAGCTGACTGTGAAGCTTACCATGGCGCCGGAGTATTATGTGGATTACAGCGGCTCGACGCTTTCGACGGATTGGGATGCGCTTGGTGAGGGAGCAAGTCAGACCTATACGATGTTTGTTGACAAGACTGCTCCTACGCTGACCGACATTACGCTTTCCGAGGACCTGATCAACGACGGACGGGTCATGACCGTTACGGCCTCCGACAACAGATATGTTGCAGCAGCGGTGCTGTACGATTACTCGACCGGGAAAATCCTTGCGAGGACGGGCGGTTCTCCGAAGGGAGCAAGCCGCGGCGAGGCTGTTACCATGTCGTTGGATGCAAACGGAACAGCAAATGCAGCGCATCTGCTGCTGCAGGTATATGACTACGCAAACAACTGCAGTACCTACAAGATCAATCTGAACAAGTCTGAGCTGAATGATCCTGTTGAGGTTTCCTTGAATCGCAGCACGCTGAAGCTTTTCAAGGGCGGCACGGCGACGCTGGAAGCGGAAGTTACGCCTTTCGGCATCCATCCCGATACGGTGACCTGGACCAGCGACAATACGAATGTGGCTACCGTGGACGAAGACGGTACGGTTACCGGCATTGGCGATGGCACTGCCACGATCACGGCAACCTCTGTAAAGGATCCTACCAAGAGCGCAGCCTGCACGGTTACCGTTGAGGTTTTGAAGGTTACGCTGACCGGCGCGCTGATGGATGGCTCCTCCACCTCCCAGTTCTATACGTGGGATATGGAAAATGATACTACATGGACGCCGGGGGCTGTGATGGAGGTCGATGGCATTACCTCTACCGCATATGACACGGATCGCAACAATGTCATTGTGGTTGACGGAAATGAACGGAAGCTCCATCAGGTCGACATGGAGAGCGGCAAGGTTCTGGCGGACTATGATGCCGTTGCGGGCGGTAACTTTAATGTGCCGCTGTTTGATCTGGAATACAGCGAGCTGTTTACCAAGGGCGACGTACCGGCCTGCTACAGTATCTATAACTTTATGCTCAACAAGCCTGCGGAACTGGGCAGCATCCGCACGGACGGCTTCATGCTGTTCATGGATTTCCTGCTTTACGGAAACGGAGCCGATAAGTTTACGGCGATGACCTCGCTCGGCAAGACAAAGCTTGATCTGGACCAGGACGGCACTGCGGAAACGGATGCGGAGGTGCTGCTGCTGCTGGATAACCGCGGCAACGTGTGGACCTTCCAGATTTATGACGGGATCGACTACAGCAGCACGACAGGCAAATATGAGATTGCAAAGTCTAACCTGACCAGTGCATTTAAAATGTACTTCATGGGCGACGATAACGGCACGCCGCTGTGCTCTATGGTTCCCACGACGGTCAATGGACAGCTGGCATTGTATTTGTCCTACTTTACCGGCAAGGCCAATGAGCTCTACCGTCTGACATACGATTCCGCCAAGAACTTCTGGACCGGCGAAAAGCTGGCCAGCTTCGGCGAGAATGTATATCCGGCAACGATCCTGAAGATCGACAATCATGAGGCCAACCAGACGGAGCTGGAGCAGATCGTAAGCAATCTGCCGCTTGGCTCCCACACGGTACAGACTCAGGATTTGACAGACATGCTCAATTCTGCTGCGGTTGAAGAAGCGGCCGCGTCTTATGGTGCGCTTAATACAGCAGCAGAAAAAACCGCATCGGCGAAACCGGCGGCTGACATCGCGGGCGAACAGCCTGCATCCTCGGAGATCATTACCTCGGAGGATCAGAACACGGTCACCCTGAAGCTGGTGCCGGGAGGAACGGCCCCCACCACGAACGGGCTTATGAGCGTCAGCTACGATGCTGCCGGCTGGGAGCTGAAGAATGTCATTGGAAACGCGCAGTATTTCTCCTACAAGGCTGAAGCCGGAAAGGTAACGCTTGGTTATGTTTCCGTGGACAGCATGCCTGCCGGAGAACAGGTCGCAGAGCTGACGTTCACCAAGACGAATGCCGGCAAGGACGCCGATCCTCGGTTCACGGTCCAAAAGACAGAGCGCAATGAACAGCGGATCGATGAGGTGGAGCATCTGACGGCAAGCAGCAACCGTGATGATCCGTGCCCGTCGAAGGAATTCCAGGATCTCAGCACAACGGCTTGGTATCATGAGTCCGTGGACTATGTGTTGTCTAAGGGCATTATGCAGGGCTACGGCGACGGCACCTTCCGCCCCGATGAGACTGCGACCCGTGCCCAGGTGGTGACACTGCTCTATCGCATTGCGGGAGAACCTGCTGTGGATGATTCCAAGGCCCTGCCCTTCACTGACGTGAATCTGGAGAGCTGGTACGGCAGCGCCCTGCGCTGGGCTTACCAGAACGGCATCACCACCGGTGTCAGCGCGGATACCTTTGCGCCTGACGACTGCGTGACGCGCGAGCAGATGGTTTCCTTCCTCGCTCGGTATGCCAAGGTGACCGGCGCCTATGAAAAGGTGTCCGAAGACCTGAGCAGCTTCTCTGACAGAGATCGTGTCTCCTCCTATGCTGTGGAATCCATGCAGTGGGCTGTTGCCAACGGCTTTATTCTCGGCACAGAAACGGGCAAGCTGGAGCCCATGGCTACGGCCACCCGTGCCCAGCTTGCGGCAGTGGTCGCCAGATACTGCCAGAGCATTCACTGATTTCTATCCGAAACGGCGTGCTTACCGGGGGCGTATTGCCCCGCGGTGAGCACGGCGCAAGC
>ERZ773181.2493-NODE-2493-length-12095-cov-3.596761_pt1 | contig 12095 bp, 8 predicted proteins | sample MGYA00581001_ERZ773181 | MGnify/ENA primary metagenome ERZ773181 (study PRJEB29015, sample SAMEA2737780) | human gut metagenome | biome: human gut; feature: human-associated habitat; material: faeces | place: China | collected 2012 ... | reverse complement strand
TCCGCAGATAGGTCAGGTAGTTGTGGATGCTCTCCATGGTGCACTCCTTGAACGCACGGGAAAGGTGCTCCCGGCTGGCGTAAAGCTCTTGCGCCAGCTGCGCGGTGGTAAGGGTCGGGTCCTGATAATGGGTCTGAAGGTAGGCCACCGCGCGCGACCAGTACACTGGTGCTGCTGGGTGTTCTAATCCCTGACTGTTCCGGGTAAAGCAACGAATACGTTGCCCCCATTTCTCTGAAGATATCCTGCATCTAAAGGGGAATGGGGGCATTTTTTATCAAAAATCAACTGAGAGGAGTAAAAGCTATGGAGATCTGCTCCCGTTTTACCGGCATGGAGCGCAAGAACGGCGCTTTCCTGCTGCATACTGATAACGCTGATGTCAAGGTCTGCTTTGTGACCGATGAGATCGTCCGCGTCCGCGCAAGCTTTGACCATGAGCTGGCAGAGGAGCCCTACGTCCTGATGACCACCGCATGGGAGGATCGGATGGACGAGCTGTTCAAGGGTGAGCGCACCCGTGTGGAGCCTTTCGCCGCACAGGTCACCGAGGACGACAGCACCCTCACCTTTGGCACCGGCAAGGTGACGCTGGTGGTGGACAAGGACCCCATCAACTTCAAGCTGCTGGCTGCCGATGGCTCCGAGCTGTACAGCACCCTGCCCGGCAACCCCTTCGTCAAGGACGCCAACAAACGCGTGGTGGCTTACAGCCGGATGAAGGAGGACGACTGCTTCTACGGCTTTGGTGAAAAGACCGGCCTGCTGGATAAGAACAAGACCTTCCAGCGGGAGCGCGCCACCGACGCCATGGGCTACGATGCCGAGAAGATGGATACCCTCTACAAGCACATCCCCTTCTATATCCGTCTGGACCGTGACACCCACAAGGCTGTGGGCGTGTTCTACCACAACTTCTACGAGTCCGTGTTCAACATGGGCTGCGAAAAGAGCAACTACTGGCCCCGCTACACCTATTTTCAGGCAGACGGCGGCGATCTGGACTGCTTCCTGATCGGCGGCGACACCATTGCCCGCATCGTGGACAACTACACCCTGCTGACCGGCCGTCCGGCACTGCTGCCCAAGCGTGCACTGGGCTATCAGGGCTCCAGCATGTACTACCCCGAGCTGGAGAAGGACAGCGATGACGCCGTGCTGGGCTTTATCGACACCATCAAGGAAGAGGGCTTCCCCATCGATGGCTTCCACCTGTCCAGCGGCTATACCAGCCAGAACAACAAGCGCTGCGTCTTTACATGGAACACCGACCGCTTCAAGGACCCCAGCGCCTATTTCCACGCTATGAACGAAAAGCACGCCCAGAACGTGCCCAACGTCAAGCCGGGTGTCCTGCTGTGCAACCCCCGTTTCGACGAGTTCAACGCAGATGACGTATTCGTGAAGGACAGCAAGAACCCCGAGACCTACGGTGTCGGCAAATGGTGGGGCGGCGACGGCGCGTTCTGGGACTTCACCAAGCCCGAAGGCCGTACAGCCTGGAAAAAGTACCTCACCGAGTCCATCATCGCCGTGGGCACCGATTCCGTCTGGAATGACAACTGTGAGTACGACAGCCTGATGGACAAGGACTGCATCTGCGATTTTGACGGCAAGGGCGGCACCATCGGCCAGCTGAAGCCCATCATGAGCACCCTGATGTGCAAGGTGGGTGCCGATGCCGTAGTGGAGCACAACGCCAAGGCACGCCCCTACATGGTCTGCCGCAGCGGCAGCGCCGGTATCCAGCGCTACGCCCAGACCTGGTGCGGCGACAACTACACCAGCTGGAAGAGCCTGAAGTACAATATCCCCATCATCACCGGCATGGGTCTGTCCGGCCAGCCCAACGAAGGCGCGGACATCGGCGGCTTTGCCGGCCCCGCACCCACCGAGGAGCTGTTCGTGCGCTGGGTGCAGAACGGCATCTTCCAGGCCCGCTTCTCCATCCACTCCGCCTCCAACGATAACACCGTCACCGAGCCGTGGATGTTCCGGGAGTCTGCAGACACCATCCGGGACGCCATCCTGCTGCGTTACCGCTTTACTCCCTATCTTTACAGCGCCGAGTACGAGGCCAGCCAGACCGGTGCGCCCATCATGCGCGCGCTGGTCTACGACTTCCAGAACGACCCCAAGGCATGGGAGGAGAGCTTCGAGTTCCTGTTCGGCCGGGATATTCTGGTGGCCAACGTTCTGGAAGAGGGTGCCAAGACCCGCACCGTCTATCTGCCCGCAGGCTGCAAGTGGTACGACTGGAACGATAAGTTCCGCTGCTACGAGGGCGGCCAGACCATCGAGGTTCCTGTCACCATGGCTACCATCCCCATGTTCGTCCGCGAGGGCGCAGTCATTGCCATGGCGGACAACCAGCTGATGACCATGGAGGGCGACCACACCACCGCCCTGCACCTCATCGTGGCACCCAAGGGCACCACCACCACGACCCTGTACGATGACGATGGCATCACCAACGATTTCAAGAGCGGCGTGTACCGCAAGACCACCATCACCACCACCGCAGGCGAGCGGGTGACCATGAACTTTGCCTCCGAGGGCAGCTACAAGGACACCGTGGAGACCATCAAGGTGGAGATGATCGCCAAGGAGAAGAGCCCCTTCTGGGTCACGCTGGATGGCCGCAAGATCGAGCACTTCCTCAACCGCCGCAAGTTCGACGCCGCTGCCGAGGGCTGGTATTACAGCCAGAGCAAAAAGGCTGTCGAGGTCAAGTATGCAAACCCCGCCAAGGATCACGAGCTGACTGTTTCGTTTGAACAGTTCGACCTGATCGGTATGTAACACTGTACGGAGGAACCTCTTATGCTGCTGCGTAGTTTTGAATCCTTTGAAAAGACCGAAAACGGCTACCTCATCCACGGCGATGCCGCCGATGTGAAGCTGATTTTCATGACAGACGATATCATCCGCATCCGGGTGCACTTCGACAAGGGCACCCCCATGGAGGAGGAGTCCTACACGCTGGTGACCACCGCGTGGGAGGACCGGATGGACACCCTGCTCAAGGACGAGCGCACCCGCATCACCGCGCTGGATGTCCCCTGCGCCGAGGACGATAAGGCTCTGACCTTTGAGACCGCGCACCTGACTTTGAAGCTGTTCAAAAAGCCCTTCCATTTTGAGCTGTTCGATAAGTCCGGCAAGCTGATCTATCAGGATCTGCGGGAGCGCGCCTTTGAGAAAGATCAGATCGGCCGTCTGAGCCACTTCTCCAAGGTGGACCGGGAATACGACCACTTCTACGGCTTTGGCGAAAAGACCGGCCATCTGGACAAAAAGGGACGCCGCCTGCGGATGTCCCCCAAGGATGCCATCGGCCACGACCCCGAGACCGGCGACCCGATGTACAAGCACATTCCCTTCTACATCCGGGTAAATGAACACGATCTGCGCCCTGTGGGCCTGTTCTACCACAACTCCTACGACTGCGTGTTCGACCTTGGCGAGGAGCTGTCCGGCTACTGGGAGCGCTACTGCTACTACCAGACCGACGGCGGCGACATCGACCTGTTCCTGCTGGCCGGTGAGACCCTGCCCGAGATCCTGAACGAGTACACCCTGCTGACCGGCCGCAGCGCCCTGCCCACCAAGCAGTCTCTGGGCTACTGCGCCTCCACCATGTACTACGCCGAGCTGGAAAAGAACTGCGACGAGGAGATCTACAAGGTCATCGACAAGCACGAAAAAGAGGGCATCCTCATCGACAACTTCTGGCTGGCCTCCGGCTATTCCAGCGGCGAAAAGGACAACCTGCGCTATGTGTTCAACTGGAACCACAAGCGCTTCCCGGATCCGGAAAAGTTCTTTGAGAACATGAACGCCCGGGGCATCAACGTCATCCCCAACCTGAAGCCCGGCATCCTGAAGCACCACCCCTACATCGACCTGTTTGAAAAGAACGATGTCTTTATCAAGACCCCGGACGGCAAGGCTCCGTACTATGGCCGCTGGTGGGGCGGCGAGGGACGCTTCTTCGACTTCACCGGCCCCAATGGCCGCAACACCTGGAAGCAACTGCTGGAGGAAAACATCCTCAAAAAGGGCACCAAGACCGTCTGGAACGACAACTGCGAGATGGACGGCGTGGAGGACCGCGACGCCCAGTGCGACTTTGAGGGCAAAAAGGGCACCATGGCAGAGCTGAAGATTCTGCATTCCAACCTGATGGCCTACACCGCCAAGCAGGCGCTGGCAGATGTGTACCCCGGCGAGCGCCCCTACATCATCAACCGTGCAGGCTACGCCGGCATCCAGCGCTATGCACAGGTCTGGGGCGGCGATAACCTCACCGACTGGCGCACCGTCAAGTTCAACATCGCCACCATTCTGGGCATGGGCCTGTCCGGCTGCTCCAACATGGGCTGTGATATCGGCGGCTTTGCAGGCCCCGCACCCGAAGCAGAACTGCTGCTCCGCTGGCTGCAGAACGGCATCTTCCAGCCCCGTTTCTGCCTGAACTCTGCCAACAACGACAACACCGTCACCCAGCCGTGGATGTACGAGGAGAACCTGCCCTACATCCGTGCAGCTTACCAGCTGCGCTACCGTCTGATGCCCACCCTGTACTCCCTGATGTACGAGTCCAACCAGAACGGTATGCCGGCATGGCGTCCGCTGTTCCTTGAGTTCCCGGACGACCCCAAGTGCTACACCGACAAGAACCTGACCTTTATGTTCGGCAAGAGCATTCTGGTGGCAAACGTGGTGGAAAAGGGTGCCACTACCCGCACCGTCTACCTGCCCGCAGGCTGCACCTGGTACGATATAAACGATAATCTGCGCGCATACGAGGGCGGCCAGACCATCGAGGTCCCGGTCACGCTGGCAAGCATCCCCATGTTCCTGCGCGGCTCTGCCGTTGTGGTGACCACCGAGGACGTCAAGCACATCCTCAAGGACACCATGCGCCAGATCGACCTGCTGGTCGCTGCCGAGACCGACACCAGCTTTGTGCTGTACGATGACGACGGCCACACCGAGGACTACAAAAACGGCGTTTACGCCAAGACCACCATCACCGTCAAGGCCGGCGACCGCACCGACATCCGCTTTGCCACCGAGGGCAGCTACGAATCCCCCGTGGAGCGCATGACCCTGAAGCTGGTCAGCAAGAAAAAGGGTGCGCTCTGGGCCAGCGTGGATGGGCAGCAGCTCCCCCAGTACATCGTCCGCGATGGCTGGGAGGCCGCAGAGTCAGGCTGGTACTATAACCTGCCTGACCGCACCATCTGGGTCAAGTTTGCAAAGCCTGCCAAGAAGGAATTTACGGTGACTGTCTCCACCGAAAAGTTTGACCTGATCGGTATGGCAGAGGACTAAAAAGCCATTTCTAATCTTCTTTAATTCTTCTTCAAAAACACGATGACCCGTGGGGGAGCTCCCCACGGGTCATCGTGTTTTTTATAGGTTTCAGGCTTCGGTCTGCGTCTCCCGCCGGAGGATGCGGCAGACCATGAACAGGCAGTAGAACATTGCCAAACCCCATGCAAAGGGATTGGAAAGGCAGATGCCCAGATACCCAAGGCTGGTCTTTACTGCCAGCACGCCGCCAAGGCTGCGGCCAATGAGCTCGCCCACGCCGGAAACGATGGCCAGCACGCTGTAACCAAGCCCCTGCAAGGTGTTGCGGAAGATCATCAGCAGGCCGTGGAAGCAGAACAGCATACTCATGACGCTGAGGTACTGGATGGCACCCGCCGTGACGGCAGGGTCGGCATCGCCCAGCACCAGCCCCACCGCGTAGGGCTTGATGAAAAAGATCACGCCCCATGCCACGGCGCAGTAGAGCAGCTGCACCATGCAGCCGTCCTTAATGCCCTGCCGGATGCGGTCGGTGCGGCGGGCGCCGTGGTTCTGTCCCACATAGGTAGCCATGGCCATGCCTACGCTCTCCATGGGCAAGGTGAACATCTGGCGAATCTTTTCGCCTGCGGTCTGGGCTGCCACGGCGGTGCTGCCCAGCAGGTTGATGGCGTCCTGCATGATGACGGCGCCGATGGCCGAGACCGAGTATTCAAACCCCATGGGAAGGCCGATGTAGGCCAGCCGCCTGCAGTGCCCTGCCGAAAGCAGGGTGCGCGGCTGCCGGAAGGAAAGCCCCTCCAGCTTTGCCGTGCGGGCAAAGAACCAGTAAGCGCACAGTCCGCCGCTGAGCAGCTGGCTGAGCACGGTGGCAATGGCGGCACCGTCCACCCCCATGCCCAGCGGCACGATGAAGAGATAGTCCAGCAGAATGTTCACCACGCTGGCGACCAGCAGGAAGTAAAAGGGGTGCCGGGAATCCCCCAGTGCTCGCAGCACGCTGGAAGCGTAGTTGTATAGCACCGTAGCCGGAATGCCCAGAAAGATGAGCCGGATGTAGAGCACCGCATTGGTGTACAGCTCCTCGGGCGTATGGATGAGCCGGAGCAGCGGCCCCGCCATCAGGGTGGTAAGCACCGTAAACACCACGCTCAGCACCAGACAGAGCAGTGCGCCGTTCAGCAGGTATTTTTGCAGCCCGTCCTTATCCTTTGCGCCAAAGGTCTCTGCCGCCGGGATGCCAAAGCCCACGCAGGCTCCCTGCACAAAGCCCAGAATGAGAAAGTTGAGGGAGTAGGTGGTGCCCACCGCGCCCAGCGCATCGGTGCCGATGCAGCGCCCCACGATGATCGTGTCCACAGCAGAATACAGCTGTTGAAATACATTTCCTGCCAGGATCGGCAGCGTAAACATCAGGATCGTCTGGAATACATCTCCCTTTGTCAAATCGTATTTTCTTTCCAATTTCTTCTTCCAAACCTTTCCTTCGAAATAGTCTCTGTCTTTTTCCCTTTACACTGACATCGGGCAGCTTCTTCTTTCTTCCCGATTCATGTCTCCTCTCTCGTATCTGGCATTGAATTCCATGTTGATGTCACGGATTTCTTTTTTGCCGTCGATGTAATCCTGATACATATCCGCAAGTCCCGCCATGCAGCCGTCGCAGCTGGCGGACAGATTGCCAAGTGCCTCCTCCACGATCTGTTTGCGTTCCTCGCAAGTGGTTTCTTTAATCAGATATCCTGCCATTTTTCAATCCTTTCTACCCGGATCTTCCGGGTATTCTTTGTTTTTCCTTTTATCTGGTGCTTTCGCTTGTCAGAATCTCCTGCAGACGCTTCTCCATCTTCTCCACCTGATCTGCATAATCCCAGGCGATGTTGTTCTGCTGCCCGATATCATAATCCATATTGTAAAGCTGCGGATCCTTTGATAAACCGGTTTCAATTCTGGTAAAGGGCATATATGGAGCTCCTTCGCTGGGAGATAAGTATACCCAGCTGCCGCAGCGCAGCATTTTCCCGCAGGATAAGTCCTCTGTCATCAGTTCTGATCTGCCTGCAGGGTCCTCTCCGATCAATGCCGCATACCTGTCCTGGCTGTCTACTGCGCTGTCCTCTCTTGTTTCGATGCCAAGCATATGTGCAAAGGAAGCATACAGATCTACCTGACTGATCAGCGCCTCAGAAACGCCCCGATGCTTCAGCGCAGAACTGTATACAATAAACGGAATCCTTGTACCACCGTCAAATTTGCTGTATTTTCCGCCTCTCAGCGGTCCTGCTGCCCGATGCGTCCCATTTAATTCATATGCTCTGTCCAGATAACCATCATCCAGTACCGGTCCATTATCACTGGAAAAAATAATCATGGTGTTATCCAGAATCCCTTCTTTTTCCAACGCAGCCATCACTTCCCCAACGCACCAGTCAAGCTCTGCGATCACATCCCCTCTGGGTCCCAGTCCGGTCGCGCCATCAAAGCGCGCAGAGGGCACGCGGGGTACATGGGGCTGATGAAGGGCGTAATACAAAAAGAATGGTTTTTCTGCCCTGCAGCTGTCTGAAATAAACTGCGTTGCCCGATTTAAAAAGGCTTCTGCCAGCTCTTCATCCTTCCAGACTGCTTTGCTTCCGCCGCGCATATATCCAATCCTTCCGATGCCGTTTACAATGCTCTTATCGTGTCCGTGAGAAGAACGCACGCGCAGAAGCTCCGGATTTTTATAATACGTTGGAATATCCTCAAAGGGAGATTCTGCTTCGTAGGAAACCTCGATCGGATCTTTTGGATCCAGATTTACCACCGAGCGTCCCTCTAAGAATACACAGGGCACACGGTCTGCCGTTGCCGGAAAAATAAACGATTCCTCAAAACCAAGGTCTATCGGTGTCAGATTGATCTCCTGATTCCAGTCGATCGGTTTGCTGCCATCTCCCAGCCCCAGGTGCCATTTTCCAACAATTCCGGTATGATACCCCGCTCTCTGAAACAGCTTTGGAACGGTATCAAGCTCTCTTTTAATAATACAGCCTGCATCTCCCGGCAGAATATGTGCCTGATCATTCCGGAACGGATAACGCCCTGTCAGAATGCTGAAGCGTGCAGGCGTACAAACCGCAGAGGTGGAATATGCGTTGGTAAATTTCAATCCTTCTGCACACAGCCTGTCCAGATTCGGGGTGTCGATCTTCCTGCTCCCATAGCATCCAAGATCCCCAAAACCAAGATCATCGGCATAAATGATTACCACATTTTGCTGTGCCGGTTTTTTCACAGCCTGTTTCCCTTGTCTGAACATAATAAGCAATCCTCCTTTTCACCTTGGGCATCCTATAGATGATAGTATATCAGATTTCTGAAAAACTGTTCAAAAAAAATAGGGAACCAAACAATAGAATACACGCGCTGTGAGCATTCTATTGTCATGAAGAAAAAGATTTCCTTTGCAAAACGAACATCAGTTCGTGTATAATATAAAAAAGCCACTGCAATGTAAAAAAGAATGTGCCTTGGCACATTCTCGCGCCGAGGCGCGGTCGGCAACCATCTACCCTTGCGTCGAGTGCGCATCCTCGCGGAACGTTTTTATTTCATAGGACGCATTTTCCTATGAAATAAAGAAAGGAGGCCCACATTCCATGGAAGACCGCACCTATATTGCCATCGACTTAAAATCCTTTTACGCTTCCGTAGAATGTCGGGAGCGGGGCCTTGACCCCCTTGACACCAACCTTGTCGTGGCAGACATCAGCCGCACAGACAAAACAATCTGTCTTGCTGTCACACCATCTCTGAAAAGCTTTGGCATGTCCGGACGAAGCCGTCTTTTTGAGGTAAAACAGCGGGTCAGGGAAGTCAATATCGAACGAAAACAGCATGCACCCGGGCAGATACTTTCCGGTACATCCCATTTTTTCTCGGAGCTTTCTCAGAATCCGGCACTCGCCGTTGATTTTCTGATCGCGCCGCCCCAGATGGCGCATTATATGGAATGCAGCACCAGAATTTATTCTATCTATATGAAATACGTCGCACCGGAGGATATCGTAGTTTATTCCATCGACGAGGTTTTTATGGACATTACGGATTATCTGCCCGCCAGCGGGATGACTGCCCGCGAATTTGCCCGTAAAATTATTCTCGATGTCATGGATACGACAGGAATCACCGCTACTGCCGGCATCGGGACGAATCTTTTTCTCTGCAAGGTTGCAATGGATATCGTAGCAAAGCACCTCCCGGCAGATGAATACGGCGTGCGCATCGCTTTTCTCGATGAAATGACATTCCGACAAAAGCTCTGGGCACATCAGCCGCTCACTGACTTCTGGCGCATCGGACACGGCTATGCCAGAAAGCTTGCCGAAAATGGATTGTTCACGATGGGGGATATCGCACGCTGCTCTGTCAAAAATGAAGACCTGCTCTATCGGCTTTTCGGAAAAAATGCAGAGCTTCTGATCGACCACGCCTGGGGCTTTGAACCCTGCACCGTCCCGGAAATCAAAGCCTACAAACCGGAAACCAACAGCATCAGCTCCGGGCAGGTTCTGCATTGTCCGTACGAGACAGACAAAGCAAAGCTCGTTTTGAAAGAAATGGCAGACCAGCTCGCCCTCGATCTTGTAAATAAAAAAATCGTAACCGACCAGATTGTCCTCACTGTCGGCTACGATATCGAAAACCTGTCCGATCCCTCCCGCAGATCCGCCTACCACGGTTCCATCGAAACAGACCGCTACGGCCGCTCGATTCCAAAGCAGGCGCATGGGACCCAAAATCTGGACGACTATACCTCCTCTTCCCACAGGATCATGAACGCCGCCGTCGATCTTTTCGATCGTCTTATCGATCCGACGCTCCTGATCCGCCGGCTGAATATTGTCGCCAACCACATTATCCCGGAGGACACTGCTCTGCAAAAGAAAGATCGCTTTACCCAGCTCAATCTTTTCACAGATTATGCAGCAGAAGAACAAAAACAGAAAGCCGACGCTGCTGACCTGGAGCGTGAGCGAAAGCTGCAGGAGGCGATGCTTTCCATCCGAAAGAAATTCGGTAAAAACGCAGTGCTCAAAGCGATGAACCTGGAAGAGGGCGCAACTGCCAAAGACCGCAACAACCAGATTGGAGGACATAAGGCATGAAGCCAGACTACAGCGATATCATCCATCTTCCGCACCACGTTTCCAAAACCCATCCTCCGATGTCCATGCATGACCGCGCGGTCCAGTTTTCTCCCTTTGCCGCTCTCACCGGCTATGATTCCGCCATTTCGGAAACAGCACGCCTGACGAAAGAAAAGATCCTGCTCAACGAAGATATGCAAGAGCTTCTCGATATAAAATTTCAGCGGCTTCTCGAACATCTCTCCGAAAAACCGCTGATTTCCATTACCTTTTTTTGCCCTGACAAACACAAACAGGGTGGCTCCTATGTTTCTATATCCGGCACAGTCAAAAAGCTCGACCTTTTCCAGCGCATCCTCACACTGGAGGATGGAATGCAGATTTTTCTGGATGATATTCTGTCCATCGAAGCTCATACCTCCACCACCCTGTAGAGATACGCATTTCCTTTTTTGCCCTCCCGCTTCATCACGCCAAGGTCGTGGAGGATATTGCACACAATGCCAGCCTGCTCCTTTCGAATATGGACAGCTTTGCCGAGCTGCGCAGATGTGAAGGGCTCCGGCAGATCGTATGGGATCAGCTGGACATAATCCTGTGCGCAGGTAAATTCCATTTCCCCCTCAATGGAAACAGGAATTCTGTCATAACGGACAGAGCCACGTTTTTTGTCCCGGCTCCAGCCATTTAACAGCTTATATTCTTCCATATTCAGAAACGTGAGCCGGATCGTCAGGTTCGGGTCTTGCAGATACGCTTTGATCCGGTACAGCTCCTTAAATGCCAGATAAGGACTTCCCTTTAATGGAGATTTCCGTCCGCCGGAAATTTCTCCGGTTTCCTCGTCGATCCAGAAAACATGCTTGCAGTATGGGATCGGGTACACGATCGTCACCGGATACAGCGGCAGGAATCGCTCCAGCTTCGGGCGCATCCGATCGAAGCTTCTGGTCTGGATTTCGATAATCTCTTTTCCATTAAATATATCTGCCACGCAGCCCTCCACCGGAATTTCATGCTGCGTTTCATCCGGAGCGTAATAATTTTTCAACACCGCGTGAACCGTCTTTTCCGAAAGGGTGCCGATACCATTGCGTTCCCGGTTTTTACCGATGATCCGCTCCTTTGCTGCAGTAAAGCGCGCAGTTTCTTCCGATGTCACAGTCTCTCACAGCCTCCGCAGTTTTGATGAAATTCCCGGTTTGCGCAGGTACGGATCTCTTCAATCGAATACAGCGAGCCGGTTGCACAGATCACATCCTCCTTTTCAGCATTTTCGATCATACTGCGTACCCCTTCTTCGATCGAATCAAATGCCGTCGTCCTTACCGCACATTCCCGGCTGATCTGCTGCGCCATTCTTTCATTATCCATCGCTTTTTCAGACGGCGGCATAATCACGCCGATTTCCTCTGCCAAAGGTTCAATCAGCTGCAGCATTGTGCTGACATCCTTTGTAGAAAGAATCCCCAGCAGGAAACGGATTTTTTTATCCGGAAAATAACTGCGCAGGCTTTTCAGCAGTGCCCGGATACCGTCCGGGTTATGGGAGCCATCCACCAGAAAGGTCGGCTGCTCATGCAGGCGCTCAAAGCGTCCCGGCCAATACACCTCTGAAAGCCCCTTGCGCAGAGCAGCTTC
>ERZ773181.2479-NODE-2479-length-12168-cov-2.805498_pt1 | contig 12168 bp, 5 predicted proteins | sample MGYA00581001_ERZ773181 | MGnify/ENA primary metagenome ERZ773181 (study PRJEB29015, sample SAMEA2737780) | human gut metagenome | biome: human gut; feature: human-associated habitat; material: faeces | place: China | collected 2012 ... | reverse complement strand
GATGGCAACATGCGTTGGTTGGCACATGGTATTCGATGCAGATGCGAATTCGTGCGGATATGGCCAGGGCTTTGCCTTCAGCATGAACGGAGGCGAATTGTGTTCATCAGCTTCAGAATTATACTCATCAATCGAGTATTCGATCCCACGATACGCAGAAGCACCTGTAAATGCATCGGATTCCCAATATAACTATGTTGAGTCTGTATCAGGTGAAACGAAGTCGGTTCGCATACCGGCAGGAACATATGATTGGTGCATCTTGTCACTGATTACCTATTCGCATAGCAGATTTATCGCTTCGAACTATGGAAATATATCAGGATGCTATGACGATTTCGAGTTTGCGGCGGGCTATTTGTACGAATTCAGAATCTATCGCAAGAGTTATTGCCATGCGGTTGATTTGACGATAACCAAGATTGAGAAAGGAACAACGCAGGACGCAGGCGTATGTGTTCTTCTCGGAGAAATAGCGGGCAGTCCCGGTGAAGAAATCGAAACGGAAGTCGTTATTGAGGGCGACTATGAAGCAAACAGCTTCGACATGGCACTTGAATACGATGCAAGCGACATAGAAGTTCTTGAGATAACGCCGGGTCAGGTGATTCAGGAAATTGTTGAAAACGGCGGAGAATTTGATCTTCAGCAGTCTTCGCCCGGCGGTATCGGCGGCGGGGGCGGCTCGGGCAGTCCGGACGCAAGCACGGGCACGATAGACGCAAAAGCGGAGTCCGGCGGTATGGCGTTCAGCGGAAACGGCCAAATCATGAAGATGAAGGTCAAGATTCCCGAAGACGCCGAAGCCGGTGAAAAGAATATGGATATGACGGTCAACGACCTGTCGAAGAACAACAGCGACGGCACGACAGAACAGGTTCCGCATTATGACGTGACAGGAAATTCCGCCACGGGCAGCATAGGCGGCGGCGGTTCGGGCGGTTCCGGCGGCGGTTCCGGCAGCATCGGCGGCGGAGGAGGCGGCGGTGTCGTAACGGATCCCACGACTCCCATACCCACGGGAGAGCCTACGCCGACGGGAGAACCTACGCCCACTCCGACCCCCAACCCGAACGCAAGCTTCTTTGTAACCTTTGTCGATTGGGACGGACGGACAATTGCAATTAAAACCGCAAAGTACGGCGAAGCAGCGACTCCTCCGCCCGACCCGGAGAGGGAGAACTTTATCTTTGTCGGTTGGGAAGGTGACTTCTCATGCGTTACGGCAAATACGGCCGTTCTCGCAAAGTACGGCCCGATTCCCAACTCCGGCGATGCCAGCGGAGACGGTACGGTCAACGCTGTTGATGCCCTTGTTGCCATGCGGTATGTTCTCGGAGTTTCAACCGAGAGCCTTACGCCCGAACAGATCGCCGCCGCTGACTTCAACGGGGACGGCGCAGTGAATGCCGTCGATACCCTGCTTATCATGAGATTCTCGCTGGGATTGATCGAAGCCGTCGTGAAGGAGCCCGTGCAAGGCACCTGAAAATTCAATCCGTACGGGCAGAAAACCGAACAACGTAATTAATTAACCTATACCGGGCGGTTTTACGCCGCCCGATATAAATAAAAAATAAGGAGACGAAAATGAAAAAACTCTTCGCAATGCTGCTCAGTGTCGCTATTGTTCTGAGCACAATCACGATCCCTGCATATGCGGAAACCGGATCGCCGACCACTGACAACGTTGTTTTCAGTGTTGAAAACGTCACGGCAGCACCCGGCACAGATGTATCGGTAGCGTTTAATATCGAAGGCGAGTATGAATCTCACGCTCTCACGGCATTCGTGAGGTACGACACAAATATGCTTTCCGTCGTCGGTAACGGTATTGTTCAGGGGAACATCTGGCAAAACATGATCGCTGGCGGCGGTACGATTGTCGCTGATGCCGTCACGCGTCCGGGACAGGTTCCCTTCATGGCAATCATGCCGACCAATCCGTTCAGCGGAAGCGGAACCATATTTACCATGAATTTTCATGTAAATGAATCCGTAGAGCTCGGCACTGTGATTCCTCTTGAACTTGAAATAAGGGAATTCTACTATATGCCTGTGCAGCAAACTTCTCCTACACTCATTCCGTTCACATCCTACAACGGTTCAATTACTGCTCAGGTTTACCACTCGGTCACCTTTGTTGACTACGACGGCACGGTTCTTTCCGCTCAGAGTGTTGCCCACGGTTCCGCCGCAATTGAGCCGACAGCCCCCGAACGTGAGGGTTATGCCTTCATCGGATGGGATAAGGACTTCTCAAACGTTACGGAAGACATGACCGTTACCGCTCAATACTCGGCCAACAGCTATTCGATTACTTACAAAATCAACGGTGATGAATACACCGCTCAAACCTATGAATTCGGAGCAGCGGTTTCCGCACCCGAATACACCGTGCCCGAGGGACACACCTTCTCCGGTTGGGATATTCCGGAAACCATGCCTGCCGAAAACATTGTTCTTGATGCGGCACTGACTGTGAACAGTTACACCATCACCTACACAATCAACGGTGCGGAATACACCGCTCAGACCTATGAATTCGGAACAGCGGTTTCCGCACCCGAGTACACCGTGCCCGAGGGACACACCTTCTCAGGTTGGGACATTCCGGAAACCATGCCTGCCGAGAACCTTGTTCTTGATGCGGCACTGACCGTGAACGAATATACCATTACTTACAATATCAATGGTGAGATTTACGCAATACAGGTTTATGCTTACGGGGAAGAAGTCTTTGCTCCCGCATATGACGTTCCCGACCATTTCACTTTCTCGGGCTGGGATACTCCCGCCACCATGCCGGCGGAGAACATCGTGCTTGATGCGACACTCGTTGAAGATGGAAAGTATACGGTATCATTCATGGTCGATGGTGAGACGTATTTCACGTTTACGGGATATGAAGGTGATGCTATCACTGTTCCTGAAAATCCGGAAAAGCTCGGTTATACCTTTGACGCTTGGGACGGAATGCCCGAAGACGGTGTTCTTCCTGCTGCAAATATAACCGTCACTGCTGTTTGGAGCGTTAATACCTACACGATAACCTATACGGTCAACGGCAAAGGGTACAGCATCCAAACATATGAATACGGTGCAGCGATTATAACTCCCGCGTATGATGTACCCGAAGGATACACATTCTCGGGATGGGACGTTCCCGAAACGATGCCTGCCGAAGATCTGGTTGTTGACGCAGCATGCACGATCAACGTGTATGAAGTTACCCTGATTGACGGCTTGAACGGAGACCCCATTGCTGTTCTTTATGTCGAACATGGACAGGATGCGATACTTCCCGATGCGCCCGAACACGCCGGCTATATCTTTGACCGCTGGGACGGCGATCCCACCAATGTTACGGAGAACAGAACCATTACGGCGTGCTATTGGATGATCGGCGATGTGAACCATGACGGTGAAATCACAACATATGATGCTTTGCTGATTATGAGATATGCACTCGGGTTGGAAACCGAGGGCAACGAACTCATTATGGACTTTAACGGAGACGGATGCGTTGACTCACTTGATGCGCTTCTTGTGCTTCGCAGGAGCATTGGCGCAGCATAACCGTATCTGCAAGCACGGTCGTTCGGAGCCGAAAGACAGCGTGAAACTGCTGCTTCAGCTCCGAAAGCCAAGGGTTGCTGCAACAGTCAAAAAACAAAATCGGGCAGCTCACGAAGGGTTGCCCGGTTTGTTGCTTTCACATAATTAATTTGAATGAAACAAACAGAAAGCGGGTCCGGAAAGCGGGCTCCGCAATTCAAAGATGTTTTAGCGGCTCGATGTTGACCGTTACGTTTTTAACAATAATAGTCTTTTTTGCCAAACAGGAGCGTTTCAAACTCGTTGCAAGGAGCATATAAGCCGATACTCATTTTTTTTGATATAATTCCATCGCTTTCTTTTTCCGCAGTCGGATCTACCGATTGAATCCATTCGATTATCTCCGGACACTTCAGCGTGAGTTCTTTTCCGTTTACAATTACAAGCGTATCTGAACAGATTTCAATTGCCTCTAAGGCATTTTCAGCAGAGTAAAACAATTGAAAACAGCCGTAGTCATCAGTTGTATTCTTGCTGGAGCTGCTTTTTTTAAATTCGGCATAATCATTACCGAACGCATGTCTTACAACAGTGCGATCTGTTCCAAACGCAACTCCGTTAACGGATTCGGTTAATTGTATTTCGAGTTTTTTCATTAAATTTTGCCTCCTTGTTCCAACTTGTCTACGTATTCAAGCATTTCCTTAATTTGTGCATCGTATTTGTCGCCGAATTTCCCTCTGATATCATCGATATCCATTTGAATTGCTCCTCTGAAATCACCCTTATCTATCAGCTCCTTTTGTTTCGCTCTATACTCTCGCGCCTCTATGGAGTTTCCGCAACTGGCTGTCTTGCGATGGTCCTCTTTTTTCATTTCGATGCAAGGTCCTTCCGTGCGATCCAAAGTAGAACTTGCATCGGCCGGCATATGGTGCGCTTCCACATTCTCATGTTTGTTTTCCTGAGAGTAATTTTTTACGTCTTCATAGCTTCCGCCGCCATACTTGACTGGGTTGTTTTCTTTATCGAACTTGCTGTCCCAATATTTTTGCGCCTCGTGTGGTGTCATTTTGCTTTGAGGCTCAATGCATTTAAAACCGTCCGCAGTTGGTTTCTTCATTTCTGTCAATTCGGAGGATCTATTAATCTCAAGCATTAAAACACTCTCCCTTCTTTGCTGTAAATCTCTGTGAAACGGCAAAAAATGTTCTGATACGCTGAATCCCGCAACGATTGCTCATAGAGAATCATTGATAATACCAAATCAATTTGCTCACTCGAATAATTCGTGATTAGCGGTTTCAAACCGGACACCACGGAATGAACCCAGTCCATTATTTCGGAGCAATGCTCGGAAGCTTTGATAGCTTCTCCGGCGGCGAAAAAATCATAGACAAGATGTCTCAGTGATCCGATCGCATTCTCGTCAGAAGAAGATATATATTCGATGAAGTCTCGCTTCACGTTTATATCCAGTTTTGACTTAATAATCATGAATTTCAACTTTATAAGATCTTTACGATTTTTTTGTTGAAAGATCTCCCTGTTCATAATGCAGTCGAGCAGCGACTCTGCAGCCATACTTCCATCGTAATCCGTCTGCGGTTCTTCATTATCGGGCGAATAAGAATACATTTCCTGCGGCATTTCGAATTTGTTTACTTTGCACAGAACGGGCTGTATCCACTCATTCTGATAAATTGCCGCAACACCGCACGGCAGTTTTGCCAACTCAACAATTTGATCATCGTTCAAGTTTGCTGCTCCGCCCACAAGCTCACGATCGCTGCGATCCGGAAGACGCATTATAATCTTGGTATTCGTATTTCGAATTACGGAAAGGTCAAGCAACCCCGGAGCTTGATCCGCAATGATGAAACCCTCTCCGTAAGTACGCATTTCCGCTATGGCGTTGGCAAGCATTTCAACGCTCTTACCCATCAGATTGGCACTTTCGGAAGAAATCTCGGTTGACGTACGTTTCAGCAGGTTATGGGCTTCTTCAAGAACCGTTATATGATTCAATTCCGAATTCATCCCCGCTGCGCCTGCCATGCGATATTCCTGAAGTTTTAATACAAGCATTCCCATAATAAGCGACTTTGTTTCGGACGAACCAACCCTGCTCAAATCAATGATCACATTTCTGTCAAACAGATCCCTGTCTGAAATATCATCACAGGTAAAAATCATGCCGTTAATGCCGTTTGTAAGTGATTGTAATCTTGTCAGCAGTGAACCCTTATAAGCACCTTTGTTCTCTGCGTCATACTCGCTTGAATCAATAATCTCTCTGATATTTCTTGCAACATCCGCAAAAGACGGATACAGCATTTCTTTGTATCGATTTTGGGAAAGGGTAAGATTCCAACCGCAGTCCGCATACGACTTCTCAACGGCGCTTTTCAATACGGCGGGCATGGCTGCATACATCGGCCAGCAAACATTAAAAATCTCAACCAATCTGTCCAGATGTTCCAAAATATGTATGCCCTGAGGGAAACTGAACGGATTGATTCTCAGCAGCGGACTGACTGCCGGATTGGTTCCGCACACATACACATCATCCTGCGTTCCGAAAACATGCTTATACTCGCCTTTTGCAGGTTCAACAACCATGAACTTGACATTCTGATTCAAAGCTTCGTTAAGAATCTGATAAACGGTGTTGCTCTTGCCGGAACCGGTACTGCCGGTAATAAAAGTATGCGATGCAAGAGAGCTCTTCGCCAGTCGAACATCGGTTTTTTCAATATGATTCATATGAAAAATTTTACCGATGTCAAGCTCGTTTTTTACGGTTGGTGACGAGTCGTAAGAAACGATGTTTCTGCCGAATTCGGCGCACTCAATAACCGGAAGCCCGGCAACGGACTTTCGGGGGAAGTTAAGGGAGTATGCCAATTCTTTGCCCGAAAGACCGGTTGTTGCGGTTACAATTGGCGGATATACATTGAAAGTCGGGTCCTTCTGCGCAATGCCGGGATTTAACCCAAACAAAGGGTGGCGCAGTTCACGAAGGTAATTGCAAATTTCCCGGGCGTCATCACTGGTTTCACCCATATCGCCGCGCCATAGGTTAATTGCGGACTGCGACATATAGGATTCTTCACCTTGAGTCAGCGCAATATAAGAATGTGCAACATTGTTTGCCGTATTTTCATCTTCACTGAGAACATAAGCCGCAAAGTCCCACATACCCAAAGCGGTGCTGAGTTCCAATCTCTTCATTTGAGACTCAAGGAGCTCAAGCGCATGTTTAATATTGTAATTCACAAAGCTCTGAGTGATGCCTTCACTCTTGCCTATCGTTGCGGTAACTGTTGAACTGCGGGCAAAATTAGCGCCGAAATTAGCACCGAAATTGACACTTCGGAACGCACCTGCGGTTCTTGACAACGAGTTGCTGACGGCCCGTCCGAGCGTTTTTGCAACAGCACGGCCGACGGACGAGTTCACCGCTTGGTTGGTCAAGGCGGAAATTGCCGTGCCTGCGGATTTTGCAATTGCCTTACCTGTGGATTCCGATATGCTCTTTGATACGGAGTCCGATATTCCCTGCGTCACCGCATCCGAAGCACTCGTTCCGATTTGGCTTGCTGTGCTGCTTTGCAATGTCTGATTGTAGCTCGCCTCTACGCCGAGTTTGGACAACCCAATGCCTGCAGAACCTCCGAGTGTTTCGGAGTCTCCGACGGTATCCGTTTGCGAGGAATTTGTTCCCTGAGTGTGGGTGCTGCTGCTTGTTTCGGCGGTGCCGGTTGTGTCCGTAACGGAACTTCCCGTTGAATCTGTCACGGATTCTCCGGTTGAGTCCGTAACTGTTTGCCCGGTCGTATCTGTGACACCGTCGTTTGTGGAATCGGTTTCCGTACCGCCGGTTAAGTACGTGACACCGTTTGGATTGGTGGTTGCTTGATTCTGTCCGTTCTGAATGCCTGCGCTTGCACCGATATTTATGCCTACCGTAGCGGAAGAACCGGCGGAATTCTGTTCGGTGTATGTAAAATTCGTTGTCCACGACGCGTAGGGAGCAAGCCCCGAATACATTTCGGAAAGTTTGAGCTTTCTGTTGTCAACATCGTGAACAGGTGTTGCAAGCAAGATAATGATGTATTCTTTGGCACGCTTGTCCGGAACGATGCCGTCAAGCAATTTTTCTATTGTTTGACTGATAAACTTTTCTGACTTTTCCGCAGGCACGTTGGAAGCAATTGCAACGGAATACGGAATATCATTCCGAAGGCAGGGCAAAACTCCGATGCCAACCTTATCCGACCATTCGGAACCCGGAAAGTTGCCGCGGATCGCATCTGCCAAACGAGCCTTGTAGTTTTCGGAGTCAATGTTGTTATCTGCATTCTGCGTGTTGGTAACAGCCAAATACACATGAGTTGATTCGTATGTTCGGTGAAAGACCAAAGAAATATTGCAGTTATCGTTGGATAAAACTTGGTAAACATTTATAAGTTTCTCGATGCTGTTTTCGTTTTTGTCGGTCACCCACTTGGTTATATTAAAAAAACGAATGTTCCGCGCCGTATCAAAACTTGTACCGTATTCAAACTCCCTCTCAATCGGAACATACAGTTTCTTGAGCTGGGTAAGATACGATTTATAAATTTCAATGCTGTTTGCCGCAAGAAGCCGTTCTGTCAACTTCTCTGCGCTGCTGTCCGTCGGGTCCGGCATTTGAGAGAGATACGCATCTCTTTGCTGTTGAACCTTTTGCAGCTGTTCCGGGCTCAATGAAGACAGCCTTGAAATACCGTCGGCCACTTTGCCGCCGGCTCTGGAAAGTAAACTTTTCGCATTCATTATTCAATCTCGCTTTCTGTGAAAATAGTCTTAGTTAACTTTGAACGAATCAATATTCTTTCCAGTCCATCATCCTTCGAATTTGCTCCGAGTACTCCCGAAGTTTCAGCTTTCTTGATTCAAGTTCCGCAATTCGTTCCGTTTCTTCTCTTATTATTTCAGCCTGGTTATAAAGCTGCGGACTGAATTCAACAATATTCTCGATTACAGTATCGAGCAAATTGTTCATCCATTCGTCAAAGCTGTTTGCATGGCTGCTTTCAAATGAGTTATAGATTTGCTGAACCATCAACCGCAGCTCGCTGTTGAAACGTTTGGTCAGCTTGTCGATATTAATGCGGTTTGTGTCGCCGAAAAATTTGTAAACGAACGCCGCTTTCTCGAAAATCGATTCCGCATGATTCTCGAAAGCCAATGCCTGATACTGAATGATAATGCCTGCAAGCTCACTGCGCTCTTTCTCGTTCAGTGCTGAGGATTGCGTCACGATTTTTGCCATCGCATCTTTGAAGCAGGATGTTCTGTTTTCCCAATATGCTCGGGACTGCTCCTCAAGAAGCGTTTGCGCCTGTGTGACATAGGCTGTAAATAAATCCTTCACGGCATTCATAAGTTCATCGGAGGAAATACGGTCAACTTCTTTACGGGTTTCACGCAATTCTGCTTCATTGTCACGAATAGCTTTCGCATCCTCGAAAACGCGCTTTCCGGCTTTTTTAATGGACGGAAAGACTCCTTCCTTAGGCATGTTTGAAAAATATTTAAGGAAGTTGGCCCCAAGGGATCTCCTGGAGTCACGCAACTTATTTTTGCGTTCCTCCACAGCTTTTGAATCGGCATTTATGCGAAGAAATTCTTCTTCCTTCTCCTTTAGTGTCGCCGCATCAACCGCAACATTGACTTCATCAACATACTGAGCCATGTGCCCCGCATAGTTTTGCAAAAACTCTGCTTCCAGTTTCTGACTTTGCTGTTGAATTTCAGCGATTAAAGCTTGTTTTTCTTTTTCAAGATTTACATGAACGCGCTCGCGGTATTCTTCACGCTTTCTGGTTGCAGCGGCAATTTCTTCCGATGTAATTCGAATAACACGGTCTAAAAACAGTCGGGATTGCTGGCACTTATTGTAAGGCGAAAAAACGTCTGCAAATGAACTGACAGCCTGCTCAACACTGTACAACCCACTGTTTGCATACACCAGGTTTTTATTTTCGGCGCAGCGTTCATTATAGCGGCGTTTGATTTGCTCAGGCATAATGTTGTAACGATACAACTGTTTATAGAAGCGAGATGACGGATTTGAGTATTTGTTGTACTGATCCTCAAAAATCTCTGCATTGTGATCATCAATAAATCTCTGGTCGTTCTTTGCTCCCAAACCCATGATGGATGACACAAAATACAAACCGCCTGCATACATTTGTCTCGGTATTGCAAGACTCAGAATACGATCCTGATCATCTTCGTTAAAACCGTCCTTTTTGAGCGATGCAGCATCAGCCTTGTTTACAACAATCATGGTAAAGCGATTATCAAGCTCCTTCATATTGTTAATTGCCTGATACAGTTTATCGTTATCGGTGCTGTCCAGAGTATTAAATTCCGAAACAAAAATCGGCAAGCCGTTCGACAAATCCTCCATCGCTTTTTTTAACACATGGTAATGATTCAGGTTTGATGCGGAGTTTGATCCGGGAGTGTCGAAAATCACAAACCTCTTCTTAATGTCCCAATTTCCGTCATCATCAAACGGAGCATCAATTTCGATCAGATCGGAAATTTCTTCTCCTGCTGTCCGGTTGGCATATGCATTTATAACACTTAGAACGCGATGCAGCTTTAACGGAATGCTCTCACGCTCAATTTCACTCAAAACGCTGTTCAAATCTTCTGCCAGCGGATTGTCGTGACTGTCAGTAAGGAATTTATAGCTCTCTGCAGAGAATCGGATTCGAACACTCCTGCCGTCAAATTCGAATTTTACCACTGCTCTGTCACTCTGATCCGATTGCGCAATTTTATAAATCTTAGCCGTGGTTGGTTCATCGCTGCTCGGCAGCAGTTCATATCCTACCAATGCGTTAATAAAAGTGGACTTTCCGGAGCTGTAATTGCCTATTACGCAAATCGGTATAACGTCATTGGATGCATCGGAGAATTTATCAAGTTCTCTCTGAATTTTGCTTTTGTCTGAAACGCTTTCGGAAACAAGGGGAGCGAGTTCTTTGAAAACATCAATAACGTCATGGAGGATATCACGGGCATTTTCAAGACATATCGGAGATCTGCTCAGTTTCGCTTTGTCAGAGTATTCATTGTCGCTGCAAACAGATTCAAGCTCATGATATTCGTCGTCGGTCCCCTCGAACACAATCTCAACCTTTTCAGAACCTGCATAATATGCGCCGATAATTGCATCAACAATTTGTTTGACCTTAAACGGGAAGAAACCAACCGCAAAGTCATTTTTTAGCAGAGGGCTGTTGGGACATGTAATAACATCAATACTTATCCACTCATCCAAAGCCTCATCCCATGTCTTGAATTCCGTCTTTTTATGATACGGGTTGCTCTTAATCTTTATCTTCACCATTAATTCATCCTCCTCGCAGATAATGCATTAAAAACGCGAAATCCACATCAAATATTTCACATCTGTACATATTCTCGGTGTTTTGATTCACGTTACGAGTTTCACGGCACATCGAACAGCAGAAACATTAAGCTGAGCAGGAACTGCATTCACACCGATGCAATACACCGATGCAATACACCGATGCAATACACCGATGCAATACTTCCTTGTTTCCGATATTCGGCACAAAATTACCCTGTCGAAACCTCATAGCATGAGATTTAAAAAACTTTTCAGTCCGCAAGCTCACGTTCGCGCTCGCGGCCGAATCAACCGCATCAATTGATTTGCCGCATAAAGAATACTCCTTCGCGATCGCAAAACATTTTGTGCTCTTTTTCGGCAGAAACTGTCTTTGTTCGATATTGTTATTATAACATATTCATAAATAGAATGGTAGACCGATTAACTATATTTCCATTGTTTTTTCAAACGAGCTGACCGGCAAAAGAATCGTGCGTATGGTTTCAATGCAGGTGATCCGCTTCGAATGCAGACAGAGGCGGTTTCCCAAAAAGCCGTTATGAAAATCATAATCAGATACAAGCGGGATGCAGCCATTGCCGGAAAACGGTGGTGAGTACGTTCACGACTTACATGCCAGGCAGTCTTGCGGTATAATCTTGTTGAGGTATAACGATCTTCTTTGATGAGTTTGGTTTTTCTACGCCGTATTCTTCATCAATTCGGAGAGTTTTGCCTCAACTATTGATCCCCATATTTGGTATAGCGTCAATTTAAACAGCCCCGTTCCAGCATTTGCGCGGGTTCGGGGCATTTAAATACAATCAAACGAAGAGTCGATTATTTACCTGAAATCATAAGCTTTTCAACAAGGAGACTCGGAGAGCCGACTCTGCCGCCGCCGGGAAAGCCGAAACGCAGGTCGCTGCCTGCGGCGATAACGGAATCCATAAGCGAGAGAAAATTGCCGGCACAGGTAATCTGGTCAACGGAACGGATGACACTGCCCTGTTCGACAAGCAGTCCTTTTGCAATCAACGAAAAATCGCCGCTGACGGGATCGAGTCCGCTGTGAAGGCCGCCGAGTTCGGTAACGACAATTCCGCTGTCAAGTTCGGAAACAAGCGTATCATAGCTCTTTTCGCCTTTTGCAATGAAAAAGTTGCTGGGAGAAACTCCGACCGGAGAGG
>ERZ773181.2478-NODE-2478-length-12169-cov-3.515437_pt1 | contig 12169 bp, 9 predicted proteins | sample MGYA00581001_ERZ773181 | MGnify/ENA primary metagenome ERZ773181 (study PRJEB29015, sample SAMEA2737780) | human gut metagenome | biome: human gut; feature: human-associated habitat; material: faeces | place: China | collected 2012 ... | reverse complement strand
TTTATTAAAATCTTTAGAAATATGATTAATTCCATCTTTTATATCACCAGGAATATTACTTTTTATAGCTTTTCCAATATTTTTTAATTTATCAAAAAATCCCATAAGAACCCCCTAAAAAAATTATAGTTAATTCTATATTAATATAAATAAAATTAAAATGCAATATTATATGGAAAAGTTGGTTGTTAAGCAGAAATATGATGCTAATTTGCTAACTTGGTGAACTTTATGTGAAAATTAGCACTCACATATTGACTTTGCTAAAAATTGGGATATAATATAAACTGTAAATGAAAAATTTACAAAAGAATATGTATTTTAAGGAGGAATCTATTATGATGTTAATGCCAAGAAAAAAAGAAATGGACTTATTTGACGAAATGTTTTCTGATCCATTTTTTAGTATGAAAGAAAGTCGTTTAATGAAAACAGATATTAAAGAAATTGATGATGGATACGAAATTGAAGTTGATTTACCAGGATATAATAAAGAAGATATTCAACTTGAAATTGATAATGGATACCTTACAGTAACAGCAAAAAAAGATGAAGAAGATGAAGAAAAGAAAAAGAAATATATTCACAAAGAAAGATATATAGGAGAATGTTCAAGAAGTTTCTTTGTAGGTAAAGATGTAAAAGAAGAGGATATCAAAGCCAAATTTAAAAATGGAACATTAAAGTTGACTGTTCCAAAGAAAGATGAAAACGCAAAAAGTGAAAAGAAGAATATTCCTATTGAGTAAAAAATGGAACCGAAAGGTTCCATTTTTTTTGAGGGAAAAATTTAAAAAGGTGTGTATGGACAAAGGTGTTGTCAAAAAGAACCGTCCCCATTGACACATTTTAAACAAGTGGTCAGTTTTTTTCAGATTTTATAAAATAAATTGACGAGAAAATTTGAGACGAGTATAATAATATTGTATTAAATAAAAATTAAGGAGGACAACATGAATTATAGAGAAGAATCATTGAAAAAACACTATGAATGGAAAGGAAAACTCGAGATTTCTGCAAGATCTAAAGTTGATAGTAAAGAGGCTTTATCATTAGCATATACACCTGGAGTTGCTGAACCTTGTCTTGAAATTCAAAAGGATTATAAAAAAAGTTGGGAATTAACTCGTCGTTGGAATATGGTTGCTGTTATAACTGATGGAACAGCTGTATTAGGATTAGGAGATATTGGTCCAGAGGCAGGTATGCCAGTTATGGAAGGAAAGAGTGTTTTATTTAAAGAATTTGGTGATGTAGATGCATTTCCTATTTGTGTTAGAACAAAAGATGTAGACGAATTTGTTCAAACAGTTTATAACATAAGTGGATCTTTTGGTGGAATCAACCTTGAAGATATTTCTGCACCTCGTTGTTTTGAAATTGAAGAAAAACTTAAGGAAAAATGCGATATTCCAGTTTTTCACGATGATCAACATGGAACTGCAATTGTTACAAGTGCTGCAATTATAAATTCAATGAAGATTTTGAATAAATCTATAGAAAATTGTAGAGCTGTTATAAATGGAGCTGGTGCAGCAGGTATTGCTATTGCTAAATTATTAATGACTTTAGGTTTAAAAGATGTTATTTTATGTGATAGAACTGGTGCAATATATGAGGGAAGAGAAAACTTAAATCCAATTAAGGAATCTATTGCAAAAGTTACAAATAGAAGTTTTACAAAAGGAACATTAAAAGATGCTTTAGTTGGTGCAGATATATTTATTGGAGTTTCTGCTCCTGGAGTATTAACTGCAGAAATGATTAAAACAATGAACGATGATCCAGTTGTATTTGCTATGGCTAATCCAACTCCAGAAATTATGCCAGATGAAGCAAAAAAAGCAGGGGTTAAAATAATGGGAACAGGTCGTTCAGATTTTCCAAATCAAATTAATAATGTTATTGCATTCCCTGGAATTTTTAGAGGTGCATTAGATGTTAGAGCTAGTCAAATAACAGAAAATATGAAGATTGCTGCTGCATATGCAATTGCTGGTCTTGTTAGTGATAATGAGCTAAATGAAGAATATATTTTACCACAAGCTTTTGATCCAAGAGTTAAAAATGCTGTAGCAAAAGCTGTTTCAGAAGCTGCAATAAAAGATGGTGTTAATAGAATTTAATTTGGAGAAAAATATATGTATATAGATTTAGATAATGCTGTAAGTAAATTTAAAATTTATACAAAACAATTTGATACAAAAGATAAAAATATAGATAGAAAAATATATCACTCAATTAGAGTTATGGAAGTTTCAAAAGATATTGCTACAAGATTGAATTTAACACAAGAACAAATTGAAATTGCTTCAATAATTGGTTTGCTTCACGATATTGGTAGATTTGATCAATATAAAATTCATCAAACATATAGGGATTTAGAAAGTTTTGACCATGGTGATTATGGTGTAGAAATTTTGAAAAATAATATTAGAAACTATGTTAAAACTGATAAATATGATGATTTAATTTTTAAAGCAATAAAAAATCATAATAAATTTGCAATCGAAGAAGGATTAAATAGTGAAGAACTTCTATTTGCAAAAATTATAAGAGATGCTGATAAAACCGATATTTTATATGAGTCTGCTAATATTTTTTTCAAAGGTGATGAAGAAGATGTTAATTCATCTACAGTTGCAGACGAAGTATTTGATGAAGTGATGAATAAGAAATTAGTCAAAAGAAAAAAAGGCAGAAGAATTGATTACATAGATAATGTAATTTCAGTTATGGCTATGGTTTTTGATATTAATTTTAAAGAAACTTTTCAAATTATTAACGAGAAAAATTATGTTATAGATACTTTAAAAAGATATCATTTGAAGGATGATGTGTCAGAGAAAAGGCTAAGAATTATTGAGAAGTTTGTGAGTGATTATATTTTTGAAAAGTGTAAAGAGTCTTGAAAATAGACAATAATAAATTATTAAAAAGATATTCGAGTTGAAAGAATAACTCGAATATCTTTTTATATTTAGTATTATTAATTAAAAAATATACGTAAATTGTGGAATATTTTGAAAGTCATTTTCTATATTTTATATTAGTACTAAAATTTTTATATCATTATATTTTTAAAATATTCCAATTATATTATTTATAGAAAAATCTGTTGAATCATAGAAGATATCTTCAATCTTTTGTAAATTATCTTCACTATATTCTATTTCTTTTGAAAAGTTTTTTACTATTTCTGTGCAGTCTTCAAGTGTTAATGTTTTGTTCTCTAACCATTGGCAAAAAAATAAAATTTTTATTAGGGCTATACTTATTGCCATAAATTCTACTTTTGAAAGTACATCTTTATCAAATGTAGCTTTTAAAAAATATCTCCAAATAAAGTATATTGCTATATTTTGTAAGTAATTATTAAGTTGTGGATTTTGTTTTTCAAAATTATGTAGATAATTTTTTGAATTAATATATGTCAAAATGCTATGTTTTAAATAAGGTATCCAATCTGGATTAAGTGGATCTAGTGTTGTGTAAAAATTTAGAATTGGTGTTATATCTGTTTTTTCGTAATCTATTATATCAAAAATTTCTTCATCATCTAGCATATCATTATCAATATCTAATTGAATTGTATAAGCATACCATAATATATTGCGAATCTTTAGGTTGAAATTTTTTTCAGTATTTTCAATGTGTGAGATTATTTTTGCTCTGCAGTTTAAAAGATAGTTAAATAATTCTATATCATAAGTATCTGCATCTTCAAAAGGAATTTCTTTTTCTGTTGTTGTAAAAGGTTGTTTTTGTGACAAAATTATTCGTCCAGCTTCTTCACAACACAATCCAATTCCACCTTCTTTTAAATTATTAAACCACTCATAATATCGTGGGTGTTCTGTACATATATCACACATTTTGTCTTCACCTAATTGTATATAAACTTCACAAAGATTTTTGTTATTTAAAAGAGGACATCGATTTTTATCATTTAAAGCAAAATGGCTAGGTGAACCAAAATCAATACTTTTTCTCAATTTTTCTCCAAATTCACCAGATACATTTTTATAAAAATCAGCAGATTTTTTATCTATATCAATTTCCCAACCAATGCAACAACAATCTTTACATTTGTCTGCAATGCAATGAAATTCATTAAAATATGTAGGTGTTCGTAATTTCATAATAATATAACCTTCTTCCTGGGAAAAGGGGACGGTTCTCTTTTCCCATTTTTGGGAAATTGGGACATATTTGAAATTAATGGAATTAGTCAAATTTGTTTAAATTAATTTTTGATCTATTTCCAGAATTCAATTTTAAGCCTTTTAGAGATTTGTATTATATAAAGTTCCTTTTCACGCTTTTTCTAAAATTATACAAGCAAAATTTAAGAAAATCAATAACTTAAAAGGTAAAAGTGGTTTCCAGTTATTTCCATTGATTATTATAAAAAATGAAAATATAATTAAATAAAGGGATCGTGGTGTAAATGAGGATATTGAAATGTTATGGTAAAAAAATTGTAAGAAAGGAACTAAAAGCTTGTTATAAATTCTTTATTAATGAAGTAAATGATAACACGAAAAGTGAGGGATATGGTCTCATTAGAGATAAAACAATATTGGCAGATAATATTTCAAGTATAGCATCTGTTGGATACGGATTAGCAGCATTGGTTATAGGAGTAAAACACAAATGGATTTCATATAAAAGTGCATATAATAAAGCAGTTGGAACTTTAGATACATTTATTAATAATGTTGAAGGAATAAACGGCTTTTTTTATCATTTTGTAAATATGGAAAATGGTAAAAGAGAATGGGACTGTGAAGTATCTATAATAGATACAGCTATATTCATATGTGGAGCTTTGACTGCTGGTGAATATTTTGGAAAAGATGTGAAGAAAAAGGCAGAAATTTTGTATAAAAAAATAAATTGGCAGTGGTATAGAAACGAAAAAAATAATTATTTTTATATGGGGTATAAACCTGAAATTGGATTTTGGGGACATTGGGATATGTATGCAGAGCAATTAATGTTATATGTTTTGGGAGTAAGCTCTCCAACATTTCCTATAGACAAAAGTATGTATTATACATTCCAAAGGAAAAAAGCTGATTATTGCGATATTAAAGATATAATATATACATATTGTGGGACATTATTTCCATATCAGTTTTCACACGCTTGGATAGATTTTAGAAATTTAAAAGATGAAAATCAAACTGATTGGTTTGAAAATTCTATAAAAGCGACTAAAGCAAATAGACAATATTGCATAAATAATATGAATAATTTTAAAACATATAACGAAAATTCATGGGGATTAACTTCATGTTTATCTCCAAGAGGATATTGTGAATTTGGAGCTAAACCAAGTGATGCTAATTTAAACAAAATGAATGATGGTACTGTATCTCCTTGTGGTGCAATAGGTTCAATTATTTTTACACCAAATGAAAGTATAAAAGCAATGGAATATTATTACAATAATTTTCCAAAATTATGGGGAAAATATGGGTTTAAGGATGGATACAATTTAGAAAAAAAATCACCTTGGTTTGCAGAGGAATATATAGGAATTGATAAGGGAATAGAGCTATTAATGCTTGAAAATTATTTGAATGAAACCATTTGGAGATATTTTATGAAAAATAAATATGTGAGAGCAGGGTTAGATATATTGAAAATAAAAAGAATAGCAAAATATAAAAATGATTCTGGAATAATTGGTGTTGCTATGTTAGAATATGTACAATGAAATATTTATGCAAGGGTATTAAAGAGCTGAATTGACAAACTAGAAAAAAGAGCTTATTATATAACCATAATATTAAAAAGGAGAGCAAAAAAAATGAATAGAGAAAAAGAGCTAAGGAGTAAAATAAAATATAGGGGCTTCGGCTGTGTAACTATTACAACGAGATAAAGCTATATATTAAATATAGTCGTTGTAATAGTTGATATATGGCATTATATCTCGTTATAAGAATACACATATAAGGAGATATAATTATGATAGAAATAGAATTAAATAATATAATAAAAAATTACGGATTAAAAAATGTGTTAAATGGAATGAATTTAACACTAAAAACAGGTGAAAGAGCAGCAATAATAGGTTGCAATGGAGCAGGAAAAAGCACAGTTTTAAAAATTATAATGAAACAAGAAAATATAAGTGCTGGAACAATAAATATTAGGAAAAATGCTACAATAGGTATCCTGAGACAAATTTATGAATATGAAGAAACAAATCCAAATGTATATACTTTTCTACAAAGGAGTTTTGAACATTTTTTTGAATTAGAAACAAAATTAAAAAAATTGGAAAATGAGATGTCTTATGAAAAAAATGACGAAAAAATGAGTGAATTACTACAAAAATATGGAAATGTACAACAAAAATATATACAAATGGGAGGCTATGATATTCAAGAAAAATTTAATAAAATATGCTCTGGATTACAAATAAATGAAAAAATGTTAAATCAAAATTATAATGATTTAAGTGGAGGAGAAAAAACAATAGTAAATTTAGGTGCATTGTTATTAAAGGAGCCAAGTATACTTTTGTTAGATGAGCCAACAAATCACCTAGATATGGAAAAATTGGAATGGTTAGAAAAATTTTTAAAAGAATATAAAGGAACTATATTAATGGTTTCGCATGATAGATATTTTTTAGATAAAATTGCTACCAAAACAATTTTATTGGAAAACGGAAAAGAAAAAATATATTTTGGAAATTACTCATATTTTCTAAAAGAAGACGAAAAAAGAACTCTTGCGGAATTTGAAAATTATAAAAATCAGCAGAAAATGATTAAAAAGATGAAAGAGTCTATAAAAACTTTAAGAAAATTTGGAGAGCTTGCTAAAAATGAAATGTTCTTTAAGAGAGCAAAAAGCATAGAAAAAAAATTAGCAAAAATAGAGCAACTTCCACAAGTTGATTTAGAGCAAAAAACATTACTTAATTTTAAATTAAATATTGATTCAAGATCTGGGAAGGATGTTGTTATAATAAATAATTTGAATAAAAATTTTGAAAGTAAAAATATATTTGAAAATGCAAATTTGCAAATACACTATGGTGAAAAAATTGCGCTAATAGGAAAAAATGGAACAGGAAAAAGTACATTATTAAAAATCATTATGAATGAAGATTGTGAATATACTGGTGAAATAAAAATAGGTCAGTCAGTAAATATTGGATATATTCCACAAGAAATAAATTTTGAAGATGATAATCAAACAATATTAAATTTTTTTGAACAATTTGATAATCGAAATGAAACTGAAATAAGAACAAGTTTAGCAAAATATATGTTTAGAGGAAATGATGTGTTCAAGAAGGTAAGTAGTTTATCTGGAGGAGAAAAGGTTAGATTGATACTTGCAAAATTGCTAAAACAAAACATTAATTTTTTAATATTGGATGAACCAACAAATCATATTGATATTGAAACAAGAGAATTGTTAGAAGAAGCAATAAAGGAATATTCAGAAACAGTACTATTTGTTTCGCATGACAGATATTTTATAAATAACTTGGCAGAAAGAATTGTGGAAGTAAAAGAAAAAAGATTTTTTTCTTATGTTGGAAATTATGATGAATATTTAAGGAAAATAGAATAAGACTATAAATATAAGGACGATGTAAAAAAGTTATTTAAATTTTTACATCGTTTTTATATTCAAAAGAACAAAGTGACATTACGGTTACTTTGTTTCTTCTCACTTACATTTCATATATTAGAATACATCAAAATCTAATCAGCGTAGATTGGCTGTTTGGAACGAAACATTTTCAAAATTCTAGGCAAGTAAAATTGACATTGAAAATATAAAACTTTATAGCTATAATATAACTAACGAAATATCAAAGGGGGAAGTTATGCGAGAATTATTAAAAATAGTAAATAAAAGAATGTATTTATTATTATTCATATTAGGAATTATATTTTCAGTGGCACAATCTGGGCAATCTGTATTTTTAGCAGTATTTGCAACTAGTCCATTAAATGAGAAAAAAATACTGTATTTATTATTAAGTATTGCCGCAACAGATTTAATAATGTGGGGAGTAAATTGGTGTATTTCATATTTTACAATGTTTAGTGACATAAAGACAAGGTCAAGCATATTGGAATATTATTTTTCTAAAATAGAAAAAATGAGTTCAAAAAAATTGTCAGATGTACATACTGGATATATGCAAAATTTAATATTTGATGTTTCAAATGGATTTTTAGATATTATGTGGTTTATAATAAATTCTATAATTAGTTTTATTATAGGAATTATAACATTTTTAATAATGGCATGTAGACAATCTGTTTGGACAGGCATTATATCATTGTTTTTAATTTTAATAGCAATTATTTGCAAATATAAAATGATAAAAAATAGACAAAAATATGAAAAGGAAACAAGAGCTAAAAAGTCTGAAGCAATGTCTACTTTTATAGATTTTGTACAAAATATCATAACTGTAAAAAAATTAAATATTAGAAAATATTGCATAGATAGTTTATCAAAAAAGAACGATGAATATATTTCTATTGGTAAAAAAAGCGAAAGGAAAAAAGCTGACACAAATTTAGTATTTCATTTATTAATGAGTTCTGTTTATATTGTTGTTTTGGTAAGCTCTTTAATTATGACAAAAAATGGTGGAGATGCACTTCCATATTTATTATTTTACTTTAGTTTACTAGGTAATTTGGATGGAGATATAAATTCAATTGTTTATATGATAGATTCATTAGTAACCTTTAATACCGCTAAAAAGCAACTTGATGAAAAAATTGGCAAATTAAATGAATTAAATGTAGTAAAAGATTTTAATGAAATAGAGCTAAAAAAATGCAGATTTAAATATAATAAAAATTCTGTGCCAATAACAATTCCTAATTTTAAAATAAAAAAGGGTGAAAAAATAAGTATAACAGGAGAATCTGGACAAGGAAAAACAACAGCAATGAACATTTTATCTGGATTATATGATTTGACAGAAGGAGTGTTATTAATTGATGGGAAAGAAGTAAAAAATACTCGTTTAGATTTAGTATTTGTTTCACAAGAGGTTGATTTATTTGATACGACTATAAGAGAAAATTTATGTTTAGGTAAAGATATAAAAGAAAGTAAAATATTAGAATTGTTTGAAGATGCAGGTTTAACAGAATGGTTTTTAAATTTAGAAAATGGATTAGAAACAGTAGTAGGAGAAAAAGGAGTTAAACTTTCTGCTGGTCAAAAGCAAAGGTTAAATTTAATAAGAGGTATTTTAATTGACAAGGATTTGTATTTTTTTGATGAACCAACATCTAATTTGGATAGTGTTTCAGAAGAAAAAATTACAAATATGATTGAAAAGTATTTAAGCGATAAAACCTATGTAATTGTGACACATAGACCTAGATTAACAGGTTTGTGTAATAAACATTATAGATTTGAAAACCATATAATGAGTGAAGCTTTGTATAATGCCAAAAAATAATTTGACAAAGTAAACATAAAGTGGTATAATATAAAGTACACTAGCGAGAAGCTAGATGTGTTATTTCTTATTGAGTCTTCGATAATCCCAATCAGGGTAAATTTTCTATATCAGAAAGACAATAGTATAAGAAATACGCAAATAATTATTTAGGAGGGCCAAAATTATGGCTAGCACAATCTTTATTCACAAGGAAGCAGGACAGCGGAAGGATGCTGTGAGAGTTCGCTCTTACAACGATATCCCGGAGTTTCTGAAGTCGGCAATCAGTGTAACAACTAAGGGCATCGAGCTCGATTGCGTCGAAGGACGCGAGGTAGCACCGTTCGGTGCAGTTATCGGCTATGAAAAGTCTGAAAAGACTTCGAGTGGCTGGAACTGCTGGGTAATCGGCAATGCCGATACGAACCTGATCGAAAAGGATGGGGTCTTCTACAAGAAGGCAACTATCATGAAGGCTCAGGCCGTTTCGGAAACTGTTCCTGACTTCCTGCAGGGAGCACGCACCCGCAAGAACGCAGACGGTAGTTGGTCCATTCAGACTGACTGGGGTGTTTCCACCGGATATCCGGGAGAAGCATACTGGGTTCTGTACGGGACAAAGGAGGACGGATCGCCAGACGCAAATATTCTCACCAAGACTGAAAAGTCCTACGGAGAATACATTGTCTGCACCAGTGATGGCCAGGACATTGGCAGACTGGCAGAAATCGATCCTGCGTAAATCCATTGGTGAATTAAGCAACTACGGACAAGTAGAAGCTAATTAACCTCCTGATGACCGCGGACAAGCGGTTATCAAACAAGAAAGACTGAGCAGAAATTGCGAGGTCTTTTTTGTTTTTTTGAGGTTAAGAATTTGTGAGTGGAGTAAAAATTTCGTGCTTTTTATATTTTTACTATTTTTAGAAAATTTAAATAAAAATATTTGAAAATACTTTATAAAAAATAAAAGCTTTTTCATGATTTTGAAAAAACTTGATTGCAATAATAAAAGAGAGTATAATTATTTTATAGTTAGGAAGAGCTTTATGGAAAGGATAAGTAGAGAAAATTATTTATCTATATTAAAAATTTCAAAGATTAACAAATAATATCAATAAATTTTGAAAATGCAGATTATGAGGAATTGCAAGACAGAAAGAAATTATATGAATATATAAATTAGAAAGGAAATAATTAGAATGGATGAAAAAGAATCAAGAAAAAATATGTCAAATGAAATAATGGAAGTTCAATTTTTACCAACAATAACTGAAATGTCTCTAAAAAAAGTAAAATATGAAAAATATTCAATAAAAAATTTGGCAGCATTAGGAGTTGCTTCAGAACCAGTGATATCTGCAATGCAAAAATTAGGTAAAAAAACCGGAAAGAGCGGTATTTATAGAGTAAATACTAAGGGGATGGAAATGTTTGAATCTAAAGGTGGATATATAGGATCTTTGAAAGCAGCTGACGGTGGTGTTGGAGGAGGTCAAGCTATAATGGAACCTTTGCAATGTGATCCGACAATGATATTTATGTCTGTGGCATTAATGACAATTGAAAATAAATTGGATGAGATTAAAAGTATACAGCAAGAAATGTTAGACTTTGTTAAGGCAAAGGAAAAAGCAAAGATAAGAGGAAATTTAAATACACTAATAGATGTATTAAATAATTATAAGTTTAATTGTGATAATGAGAAATATAAAAATAACAAACATATATTAGTACAAGACATTAAAAGAAACTCAGAACAAAGCATTTTATTATATAGAGATTTAATTCAAACTATGCTATCAAAAAAGGAATTAATGCATAGTGATCAAGAAATTAAATCAAAAATTAAAAAGTTAGGCGAAAATTTAACGGAATATCAATTAGCGTTATATTTATATTCATTTTCATCATTTCTTGAAGTGATGTTATTAGAAAACTTTAATAAGAATTATATCAATGAAATAAAAGAAAAAATTAGTGAATATGAGTTTAATTATAGAGAATTATATACTAAATGTTATAATGAAATTGAAAGCAGTACAGGAAAATCTATACAAACTATAATTACTAAAGGTTTAGCAAATGCTAGTAAAGAAACTGGAGAATTAATATCTAAAATACCCTTTATTTCTAAAGGTCAAGTTGATGAGTTTTTTATTAATTCGGGAAATAAAATAAAAAAATTAAATGAAAAAAGAAATGATAAAGCGGGCAGGTGCGGGCATATTATCCGGGGTAATTTTAGCAGCGGCATTATCGTGCAGTCTGAGCGGGTGTAACACCGTACAAAATCAAACCGAACACCAAACAGAGCAAAAAACAGAACAAGAAGTATCCCAGGCGGCGCAGGGAGAAAATCAGGTTTCCGGCATCGAATTCAGACTGCAATATCCGCAGGCAATGTGGCAGGGATTGAATCTGACATATGCCGATTATGGAAATGAGGAAGAATTTGAAAGAAAATTTCATAATGCGGTGCAGAAAATTACCGGGCTGACAGGAAATGCGGACTGGTATACAAAATACAATCCGAAGGCGGTTTATATCCGTGTTCTTATAAAAATAGCGGATATGAGTTACCGGAGCATAGGTGGACAATGTGATTGGCCGATAGTGGATGCGGCGGACGGGCTGTTTACGACCGTTTATATGGATAAAGATATGCAGGAGGCAGGTCAGCCGACCCTTGAACATGAACTGACACATATGATA
>ERZ773181.2475-NODE-2475-length-12178-cov-3.624185_pt1 | contig 12178 bp, 8 predicted proteins | sample MGYA00581001_ERZ773181 | MGnify/ENA primary metagenome ERZ773181 (study PRJEB29015, sample SAMEA2737780) | human gut metagenome | biome: human gut; feature: human-associated habitat; material: faeces | place: China | collected 2012 ... | reverse complement strand
GGCGGCGAACGCTCCATGCTGTCCGGCTTCCAAGAGGCGGCGCAGAAAATCGAAAACAAGGACGAGAACGCCCTTGTGCCGTTCTATCAGTTTTATGACACGGTCCATACTTTTCTTGAAAGTACCATTCGCCGAGTTATCGACCGCTGCCAGAATGCGGCGGACGCGCACGACGGATTGGAACAGCAGGATGTGAACGTCCTCAAGTTGCTCTACCTTGTCCGCTATATTGAGGACGTCAAGGCAAATATCGAGAACATTGCTATCCTGATGATTGACGATATTCACACGGACAAGATTGCCCTCCGTGCCTCCATCACGGCTTCACTGGAACGTCTTCTGACGCAGAACTACATCTCCCGCAACGGCGATACCTACGCCTTCCTGACGGACGAGGAGCAGGATATTGCCATCGACATCAAGAACACGCCGGTTGACAGCGCACAGATTGTACAGAGCATTTCTCAGACGGTCTACGGCGAAATCTATCCGGCAAAGAAATATAAATACGGCAAGTATGACTTTGCCTACGATCAGTACGTTGACGAGACGCTGAACGGCGCGTCCACTGGCGGAATGCGGCTTCGCGTTGTCACCGTGGCAAGCGACCTCTACGGCGTTGGAGACCAGCGGCTTATCATGGACTCGCAGGTCAACAACGAGGCAATCGTCGTTCTCTCGGCGGACACGCCCTACTTTGATGAGCTGGAACAGGCGATGAAGATCCGCAAGTATGTCAAGCAGCGGAATGTGTCGCAGATGCCGGAGAGCATCCAGCGGATCATCCGCGACCGCAATGACGAGGCGCGGAAGCTGGAAAGTCATGCCCGCAGTCTGATCGAAAAAGCTATCGTCGAGGGCAAGTCCTATGTTCACGGAGAGATTCTCGACCTGAAATACGGCTCCGCAAAGGAAAAGCTGGACGAGGCGATGAAGAGCCTTGTCGAGAGCGTCTATTCCAAGCTCAACATGGTCAATCAGTTTGTGGACAGCGATGCTGATATTCTCGCCATCCTCAACGGCGCGTATGAAGAAGTCGGCTTTACCGGGCTGGGCGCGAACAACGAAGATGCTCTCAATGAGATCAGTCAGTGGTTGGAGCTGCAAAACCAGAAGATGCTCAAGACCTCGATGGGTGATGTGCAGCGCCGGTATCAGGCAATCCCCTACGGCTGGAAGGAAATCGACATCGCAGCCCTGATTGCCCGCCTGATTGTCCAGCAGAAAATCCAGATCAACTATGGCGGCGCGATTGTCGGCAAGGAAGAGCGCCGTTTGGTGGACTTCCTGCGCAAGAAGACCGAGATTGACAAAGCCATCGTCGCACGGCGCATTGCCCCCACCGAAGAGCTGATCCGTAAGAGCGTCAACTTCCTTCGGGACTATCTGGGCGCGATGGACATTCCCTCCGATGAGGACGGGCTGATCCGCTTCGTCTTGAATACCTTCGAGACCAAGCAGAGCCACTATCAGAAACTCCTTGACGAGTTCTACTCCAAAGAGCGTTACCCTGAAAAAGAAACCGTCACTGCTGCCCGCGACCTGATGAACGATGTTCTGAGCCAGCGCAAGGACAATGTTGCATTGCTCAAGCGGATGGTGCAGCGGCAGGATGATCTTCTCGATTCCGCCGAGGATATGGAAGGCGTGGAGATGTTCTTCAAGGCGCAGCGGACGGTGTTCGACGATGCTAAGAAGCGACTTGCCAGCATTCTCAAGGAAAGAGACTACTTCGCGGCGGATGCAGATACGTTGAATGTCATCAGCACGATGTCCACGATTCTTGCCATGCCGAAGCCGTATTCCCGTATTGGGGAACTGCCGGAACTTGTCCAGAAGGTCAAGACCGCCTACGACAGCTTGCTGGATATGAAACGTGAAGAGGTTGCGGAGAACATCCGCCAGTGTATGCAGGATGTTCACCAGCTTGCCAGCGAAGCGCGGGACGCCGGGGCGTTGCTCCGTCAGGCGGACGATCATTTCGTGAACAAGCGCGAAGCGGCGAAAACCGCGACCTCTCTCACCGAACTGGACGCCATGATTACCCAGCTTCTTAACTACAAGGATACGATCTGCCGCCGTATGGAGGTCATGTCTGCCTCCCGTCAGCAGGAAGCGCAGAAGCCCGCGCCCGCAGCGACCGCAAAGCCCGGAACTGCCGCGCCGAAGCCCCCGAAGATCATGACTGTGCGCCGGTACGACCTCTGCTCGGTCAAGCGTCTGCAAAGCAAGGAAGACATTGATAAGTACGTCGAGGCGATTCGCGAAAAGCTCTTGAAGACGCTCGAAAGCTGCGACGGTGTGCAGATCAACTAAAGGAGCATAAGAAGATGAACAAATCAAAGATTCAAAAGTTTGCCGTGGACGGGCATAAGCTCCTTTACAAGCAGATTGCCCAAAGAGCTTATCAGTACGGCATTGAAGAAGGAAACGTCGGCAAGGCGGATGCTACCGAAGTTCGCGGTCGCATTCTCTCCCCGCTTGAGAAGAGCCAGCGAGCGGCACTGATTGCTGAAATCAATGCCAATGGCTATCCGCAGACTATCGAGCGTGTCACCTATATCTGGTTTAACCGCATTGTTGCGCTTCGGTTTATGGAGGTCAATAACTACCTGCCCTCCCATATCCGCGTGTTCTCAGACGCATCCGGCGCATTCAAGCCGGAGATCCTGAACGATGTCCTTCATCTTGAGATGGAGGGCTTGGACAAGGCGCAGGTCGCGGAGTATATTGAAAATAATAACACCGAAGAACTGTATCGTTACTTGCTCCTGACGCAGTGTGCGGAACTGAAAGCAGCGCTGCCGGATGTGTTTGGACTTGCGCAGCGTGATAAAGATTACACAGAATTGCTTTTTCCGAATAATATGCTTCACCAAGATAGTTTTATCGGAAAAGTTGTAAGCGATATTGATGAGGTAGATTGGGGTACTGCGGAAAACTGGCAAAACAGTGACAGCGATCATTTAGTTCAGATTATCGGCTGGCTGTATCAGTATTACAACACCGAACTGAAAGACGATACCTTTGCACTGCTCAAGAAAAATGTGAAGATCACAAAGGAGCGCATTCCTGCCGCAACGCAGCTTTTCACGCCGGACTGGATCGTCCGCTATATGGTGGAAAACTCCCTCGGCAGGCTTTGGCTGGAAGGTCACCCCAATGCCGAGCTGCACGACGGCTGGAAATACTATCTGGACGAAGCCGAGCAGGAGCCGGAGGTGGAAGCGCAGCTTACAAAGCTCCGCGAGGAATACAAGACCATCAAGCCGGAAGAGATCAAGGTCATCGACCCCTGCATGGGCAGCGGTCATATCCTTGTCTATGCCTTTGATGTGCTGATGCAGATTTATACCTCCGCCGGTTGGAATCAGCGCGAGGCGGTGCAGAGCATCCTCAAGAATAATCTCTACGGTCTCGACATTGATGACCGTGCGGCGCAGCTTGCCTATTTTGCGGTCATGATGAAGGCGCGGCAGTATGACCGCCGCCTGCTCACGCGCGGCATTCAGCCCAATATCTTCGCCATCCGTGAGAGCAACGGCATTCAGGCAATGACCATCGAGTATTTCCATAAGAATGATCCAAAACTGAAAGCCGACATCGAGAGCATTGTCACCGAAATGCGGGATGCCAAAGAGTACGGCTCTATTCTGAGCATCACACCTGTTGACTTTGCCAGACTGTATGCCCGATTTGCTGAAATTGACAATGACATCAATGTAATGCGGAAGCCTGCACTGGATGAACTGCTGCCGCTGGTCAAATGCGCCGAATTGCTGGCGCAGAAGTATGATGTGGTGGTGACAAATCCGCCGTATGCTGCTGTATCCGGGCTTGCGGATGATATGAGCAAGTTTATCAAGGCAAATTACCCGGACAGCAAAGCCGACCTATTTGCCGTGTTTATTGAGCGCTGTGGCGAAATGCTGGTGCAGGATGGCTATCAGGCGATGATCACACAGCACGCTTGGATGTTCCTGTCCAGCTTTGAGAAGCTGCGTACAAAGCTGCTGGCAGTCGATATTGTCAATATGGCACATCTCGGCGCAAGAGCATTTGAGGAAATCGGCGGCGAAGTGGTGCAGACCTCATCGTTTGTCATCCGCAAAAGCCACATTGCGGACTATAAGGGCGAGTATTGCCGATTGATCGAGCCAACTTCTCAGCAAGGGAAAGAGGATATGTTCCTTGCTGGTGAGAACCGTTATGCAGCTGATCAGTCCAACTTCTCCAAAATTCCGGGGTCTCCGGTGGCGTATTGGGTGAGCAAAGGATTACTTAGTGCGTTTGCAACAGGAAAATCGCTGGGCGATATTGCACTTGCCCGTAACGGAATGAAAACTGGCGAAAATGGGCGTTTTGTTCGCCTTTGGTGGGAGGTAATCCTTCAAGGATTCAATCCGACTGCGTGTGATTGGAAGGAAGCCTCATCGTCAGGTGCAAAATGGTTCCCCTATAACAAGGGTGGCGAGTTTAGAAAATGGTACGGAAATAATGATTGTGTCGTAAACTGGCAAAATGAAGGCGATGAAATCTTCAATCACGCCAAGGCAGATAAACGCAATGTGCAGGACTATCCTCTTGAGCTGAAATTCAAGCCGTCAGCTTCGTGGTCACTTGTTACTTCTGGGCAGCCTGCATTTAGGTACAAAGAGAATAATCTTTCCGATATAGCCGGTATGTCCTTTTTTACAGAAAAGCAAGAATTGCTTATTCTTCTCGGTTTCTGTAATTCCAAGATAGCCCTTGAAATCCTTAGAATTTTAGCACCGACAATCAACTTCCAAGCCGGTGATATTGGAAGACTCCCGATTGTTGACTATGGAGTTGAGACTGAAACTATTCGAGGGTTGGTTTCTTCAAATATCGACGAGTCCACGACAGATTGGGATTCTTCCGAAGTCTCTTGGGATTTCAAGCGGCATCCGCTGGTGTGATATGGAAGCCGAGTAATAGCGTCATTACAATTAGTAAGATACCTAATTTCTCAATACTCTAACTACTAAAGGAGAATATATCATGGCGAAGGATAAGTTGAAAATAATGCTTAGTTTCATGCGCGAACTCAACGATAATAATATTCCCTGTGCCGCAGATTATGATATTACTGCGGATGAATTTGGAGACATTATAGAGATGTGTCAAGATGCAGGGTATATCAAGAATGCAAAGGTAATTAGAGGTGGTCAAGGAAATAAAGTCTGCGGCTTGTGGCTGGATACAGTGAAACTAACGGTTTCCGGATTAGAATACCTGCACAATAACTCTGCACTGATGAAAACATATAAAGGAATGAAATTCATACAAGATTGGCTGCCGTGGTGATTCTGCGAGAAAGACTGATATTCAATGGATCAGTATATAGATAAGGATTTGAGAAGCAGACCTATGGGCGGAATGTTTTCCAATAAATACGCCGCTTCACAACACATATTCGGAGTATGATTACGGCTCCCACGAAACCTCGTGAGACTACAAGCGGAGTCTGTTGGCTTAGGAGGAGAGCATGGCTGATATAATTATCTTCAACAACAGTCAAATAACGCAAATTAGTCATCTGTTTGGTGACCGGGTGATGACAGGAAGTGAAATTACGCGCGTGTTCACCCGACTCGGCATTTCTGATAGCAGTGGAGAGTCTACAAAATGGCGCAGGCTGGAATACGCCTTTACCGCTCGCCAGAATAATGACCACGCAGGAAATGCAATCTTGCGTTTTATTCAAGAAGTATTGTCACCTGTAAACTATGTTCAGCGGCAAGATGAATTTGAGGATTACCGTTCCGAGCTTAATGGCATCCTTTCGTTTAGTGGAATACAATATCGGAACGACGGAAAGTTTGAAAAGGTGTCAGCAGCAACGACTATAAGCGATGCCCAAAAAAGAATACAGAGCATTCTACCCAAACTTCGTCAACGAGGCGTTCACGCACGCGTAATTCAGTACTGCAACGAAGAACTTCTGAAAGAGAATTATTTTCACGCTGTTCTCGAAGCAACAAAAAGTCTTGCAGAGCAAGTTAGGCAGTTGAGTAACCTCACGGAAGATGGTTCGCCTTTGTATGATAAGGCATTTTCAACTTCCTCGCCATATTTGATATTAAACAGTCTCCAAACTGAAAGCGAAAAAAACCAACAAAAAGGTTTTTGTCTAATGTTAAAAGGTATAAACAGCATGGTGCGAAATGTTACTGCACATACGCCTAAAATCAAGTGGATTATTGATGAGGATGAAGCAGTAGACATCCTAATGACGATCTCGTTCCTGAATAAGTACTTGGACAGTTGCCAAGTTGTAAGAATGGAACCCTGAAATGATAAAGCGCAACGAAACAAAGGAGAAACGCTATGCCATATTTAGAAACTGTTCAAGAGCTTCTGGAAGCCAAAGAGGGCGAACACGTCCAATTCAAGGAAGCCAAAAATCGCTTTGACTTTGGAGAGGCGGCGAAGTGCTGCTGCGCTTTGGCGAACAATGGCGGCGGTAAGCTGGTGTTTGGCATCACGGATAAGAGACCCCGCAGCGTGGTCGGAAGCGCGGCTTTTGACCAGCCGGAGCGCACCCGCATGGGCTTGATCGAGAAATTGAAGGTCAATGTTGATTTTCAGCTTTTCAACTACGAAGGAAAGCGGGTTCTGGTCTTCGATGTGAAGAGCCGTCCAATCGGCTTACCGGTACAATACGATGGTGTAGCGTGGATTTACGAGGGCGATACGCTCAAGCCCATGCCGGAGGATATGCGCCGCAGCATCTATGAAGAGACCGGCGGCGATTTCTCCGGGACGATCTGTGCCGGGGCAACGGTTGATGATTTGGACGAGACTGCCATTGAAAACTTCCGTGCCAAGTGGATCGAAAAGAGCGGAAAAAAGCAGCTTGCCACGCTGTCAAAGCAGCAGCTTCTCCATGACTGCGGCGCAATCACGGATGAAGGCGTGACGTATGCAGCCCTGATCCTGTTCGGAAAGAACGCAGCGATCATCAAGTATCTGCCGCAGGCTGAGATCATTTTTGAGTATCGTTCCTCCGAAGCGTCGGGTCCGGCAAATCAGAGAGAAGAGTTTAAGGTAGGCTTCTTCGCTTGCTATGACCGCGTGTGGGAGCTTGTCAATCTGCGGAACGACAAGCAGCACTATCAGGAAGGCTTTTTCGTGTTTGACATTGCGACCTTCAATGAGCGCGTTGTCCGAGAAGCAATCCTGAATGCGGTGAGCCACAGAAACTATCAATTTGGCGGCAGTATCTTTGTCCGCCAGTTCCGCGACAGATTGGTTGTCGAAAGTCCCGGAGGACTTCCCTTCGGCATTACGCTCGACAACATACTGGATCGCCAGCTCCCACGCAACCGCCGTATCGCGGAGATTCTTTCCCTCTGCGGCATGGTGGAGCGTTCCGGTCAGGGCATGAACCTGATGTTTGAGCTGAGTGTGCAGGAGGCAAAGCCTCTTCCCGACTTCACAGGCACGGATGATTTCTTTGTCAGCGTTACGCTGAATGGACTGATTCTCGACAAGGCGATGCTTTCTGTTCTCAATCGGATCAGCGAAAGAGGCGCGGAGCTGCTGTCCACCGAGGATTTCCTTGTGATTGATGCTTTGTACCATGAAAGACCGCTGAATGATAAGATGCAATCTCGCTTGAACCGGCTGATTGAGCTGGGTATTGTCGAGCATATCGGTCGCAAGAAGTATGTTCTTGCCAGAAGTCTCTATGCAGCGACGGGCAAAACCGGTGTGCACACAAGGCACGTCGGCTTGGATCGAGATACCAACAAGGAACTGCTGCTAAAGCACATCCGCCAGAACAACGAAGTTGGTACTCCGTTCAAAGAATTGCAGCAAGTTTTGCCGGGTCTCAACCGCAATCAAATTCAAGATTTGATGAAGGAATTGAAAAAGGACGGAAAAGTTTTTTGCGAAGGAAAGACAAGCGCCGCAAGGTGGTTTGCTATAAATTGATGGAAACGGACTTGCGGAAAACTTGCGTGTAACTTGCGGGAAACTTGCGGGAATTACAAATCAACACGCAAGATCCGCGTTTAAGTTTGTGGAGGGATAATTGATATGGGAAGACTGATTTCCGAGAAATATGCTGCTTGGCAAGCCGAGTGCGAAGCCCGCTTCCAGCAGCTCAAAAAGAACGAAGAAGAACTCAACCGTATTTTCATTGACATTTACGGTTTGCAGGACGAATTGACGCCAGATGTGGCGGACAAGGATGTGACCGTGCATCGCGTGTTTGACAGCAAAGACGATGTGCCGGAGTCCATGAAGGGCAGCAACTACGTCCGCACCATGCGCGACGAGATCGTCTCCCTCATCTCCTATGCCGTGGGTTGTATGTTCGGGCGATATTCACTGGACAAGCCCGGTCTTGTTTTTGCTGGGTACAGCAAGATTGAGCAAACCACAAAGACACTTGACGGCGATGATCCTGAGCTTGAGAAGTTCGCAAAGCAAAATTCGGATGGCTCTGTCTCCTACGGTTCCTACTATCACGAGGTCAATCAGGATAACTACAAGTCTTTCCCGATCGACACGGACAATATCATCCCCATCTGCGATGACGAGTATTTTGACGATGACATTACTGGACGTTTTGTGAAGTGGGTCGAAACCGTCTACGGCAAGGATACGCTGGAAGAAAACCTCAAGTTTGTTGCCGATGCGCTGGGCGGCAAGGGTACGCCCCGCGAAGTTATCCGCAGCTACTTCCTGAACGACTTCTATGCCGACCACCTGAAAACCTATCAGAAGCGCCCGATCTACTGGCTCTTTGACAGCGGTAAGAAGAACGGCTTCAAGGCTCTGATCTATATGCACCGCTATCAGAGCGACCTTCTTGCCCGGATGCGCACCGACTACGTTCATGAACAGCAGGAGCGTTATCGCACACAGCTTGCCCACCTCGCGGACGCCATCGACCACGCCGGAGCTGCGGAGCGCGTGAAGCTGACCAAGCAGCAGAAAAAGCTCCAAGAACAGGCTCTTGAGATTCAGAAGTACGAAGAGAAAATCCATCATCTTGCCGATCAAAACATCCGGATCGACTTGGATGACGGCGTGAAGCACAACTACGAGCTGTTTGCCGATGTGCTGGCGAGGATAAAGTGAGGCGGTCACCGCATGGTCAAGAGCGAATTAGATATGCTGCAATCCTTCATTGATGAACTTTCCGGCGCACTTTCCGCATCTCCACAGGACGAGGAATGCTTGTATGATTTACTCAATCGAGCAAACGCATTGTATGGCGATTATGTGCCTGAAATCGCAGAGCAGCGGGAAGAAATCATGCAGTTTCATGGGCTGCTGTCTCGAAACTGCAACGCAATTCTCGCACTGCTCAAACGAGAACTCATAAAGCAGACAGATAACTTTGAAGCTGGCATTATGCCGCTGACCTATTCCCAGCTCTCTGTCTGTCCAGCAGCACAGACTGTGTATAAAAGCGGCATCACAAAATATGCTGAAAAGAAGTTTGACAGAAATGTGCTGGATGACATGAGGCTTTCGTTAGAGCTTCTGGTGAAACAGATTCTCGGCAATGGGAAAAGTCTTGAAAACCAGACATCAGAATTAGGGTCGAAACTCAGCGGCTATCACACGGAGATTAGAAACCTCGTGATAAAAACCGTCGATTATCTTTGCAAGTATCAAAATCACTATGTAAAGCATAACGACGCGGTGAATCCAGAGGAAATTGACTACATAATTGAGCAAACAAGCGCAACGATCAATTTCCTTATCAAAGTCAAGTAAAGGAGTAGTGGGAAAATGTTTGGGGACGGAATGCAGAAGAACGAACTCCCTTTGATTATTGTCTGCGACGATAAGGATATGGTCTATGCCAACTATCTAATTCAACTTATCGGTCAGAAGGATGATGCCGGAGACAGCATTGTCGGCGTTGAGGATGACAGTGTTTCTGCTGCGATTTACACGGTAAAAAACTACAAGGACAATCTGCCGCAGATTCCATCCACGCAGCACATCCTTTTTATTGGGCAGACAAGCGTTGCCAAGGAACAGAGCAAAACAATTCCAGATGCGTTCAATAAGCTGGGAATGCACTATGGCTGGCTTGGTAAGCGGGCTGTACTGTATGTAGATGATACTACGAGCGATTGGATGAAGCTCAAGGATAGCAAAAAGCACTATACCGAGTTCTGGCAGTTCAGCAAGGATCGCGGCATGACACATCCTGATGCACTGGCTGAATATGCAAAGAAGCTCAGCGGCGGTTTCGTAGACAAGATCATGCCTGTCGTTGTGGGTGCGCCTAAGATGCTGATTGACTATAATAAGACGGTAAATGCAGTCAAAGCGCAGCAGTATAAAACGCTCATCAAGGTTTTCTATGAGGATGGCTTGAGATCCTTTGTGGAGGGATAATTTATGGATGCCTTTGAGGAAGGCTATGCCTTTTTTGAAAAACAAGCTGGTGTTCAGTTTGCCTGTCATGAGGGCGGCGTCTATGTCGATCAGGTTGACGCAGAAATTGCCAAACTCATCCACGATCTGAACGCATTTGAAGGCTTCAAGACAAAGCCGGATGCCCTCAAGGGAGATATTGCTGAGTTCTGGCACGCAAACACCTTTAACATCAATGCAACCGCCCGTGATACTGCGAACAGAGCTTTTGTAGATAGAAGCCATGACTTTGCCTCTGCTGACATAAGCAGCAACTTTGAAAAACTCTTCGGCTTGAAATACTATAAAACCGGGGCTGACAGCGCAAAGCAGCAAGCCAAAAGCGTTTTCGAGCGTTTCAACGAGTACAAATCAGCCGGAGGCAAAGACCCATTGAATGTGTTTCTTGAAAAGCGGGGCTTTACCGATGATTCCGTTCTCCATGACCCAATTTACTGCGGTCAGGTGCGTGTAATCCCAGCGGATCAGCTAAAAGAGGCTTGTGCTTGGCTGAGACAAAAGATTGCAACCGAATCGACAATTCGACCTGAGCAAATGGAGCGGTATCAAGACACGCTCAGAATGCTGTCAGACCGACTGAGGGATGGTCAAGGCACGGAGTCCATTCCTCTGACCGAGGCGGATGCAAAGGCTTTGGCTGTACTGGCTAAAGAAGGCGATATATCCACCGAAAAATTGAAACTTCTCGGTGTCTCTGCTGATGAAGTGATTCACTTCGAGTACCTTGCCAAGCAAGCATTCAAGTCAGGACTTACCGCTGCAACAATTTCTGTTGTTCTGAATGTTGCGCCGGAGATTTACAAGGCAATCGACCATCTGATCAAGAGCGGAGAATTGGACGAAAAACAGTTTCAACGTATAGGCTTTGCCGCTCTCCAAGGTGGTAGTGAAGGGTTTGTCCGAGGCAGCGTGTCCGCTGCAATTGCTATTGCTTGCAAATCCGGTATGCTTGGAGAAGCATTGAAAGGTATTTCACCCTCTATTGTTGGTATGGCAACAGTCCTTGCTATGGACACCATGAAGAATGCCTTCAAAGTTGCTGCGGGCAAGATGACACGATCCGATCTGGCACAAGAGATGGTCAAAGAACTTATGATTTCTTCTGCTGCACTTGCAGGAGGAACGGTTGTTCAATCTTTCATTGGAATCCCAGTCGTGGGGTTCATGATTGGCAGCTTTATCGGCTCTGCTATTGGATCATTCGCCTATAACTGTGGTTATGGCGCAGTTATGAGCTTCTGCATTGATACAGGATTTACGATGTTTGGACTTGTGAAGCAGGATTATACGCTGCCCGAAGACGTGCTTGAATACATAGGCATTGATGTTTTTCAGTATGAGAAGTTCCTTCCAAAGCAATTTCAAAAGGAAAACTTCGCGCCACTTAATTTCAATCAAAGAAAGTTTGAAGCGGATACGTTAGGAATACACATTTTACGCAGAGGCGTGATAGGCGTTTCTGAGATAGGCTATGTATAATATTCTTAGCCAAGAAAGGAATACACGGTTATGTCCATAGAATCTATTCAATTTACACTCAGAGAACGTTTTGCCGCCCCTCTGCCGGAGTTCTATCAAAGGCGGATCATCTTCTGGCAGGACGAGGATCGAGAGTTCGAGGCTATGCTTGATGAGCTTTACATCCCTGATGTAACAATCATCAAGCTCACCGGGACGAACAACTTTGCCGTGAAAAAGATGCTTCTGCACGATGACCTCACAGGGAACTACCTGATTTATAATC
>ERZ773181.2472-NODE-2472-length-12205-cov-26.588477_pt1 | contig 12205 bp, 11 predicted proteins | sample MGYA00581001_ERZ773181 | MGnify/ENA primary metagenome ERZ773181 (study PRJEB29015, sample SAMEA2737780) | human gut metagenome | biome: human gut; feature: human-associated habitat; material: faeces | place: China | collected 2012 ... | reverse complement strand
TCCACACGGAGATAAAGAACCAGAGCAACGTGCCTTTCGATGTGGACTACATCACTTGGAAAATCGTGGACAAGAAGGTTGCGAAGCGTACTGCCGTGCAGGAGCAGATTATTCTGCCGCTCCGCGCGCAGAACTACGCCACCCTCGTGCCGGGCAAAAAGAGCGAGCGCACGGTCTTCACGATGGCGAAGTTCACCATCCCCGATGACAAGTGCCTCGTGGTGGAATTGAACGAGAAGAACGGCGGCCGTCACCAGTCCTTCGTGATTGAGAACGAGGATTTGGTACGCGCGGGTACCATCAACGAACTTCAAGTACGCTGACCATGAGAAAGTACATCGCAATAATCATCGCGTCGCTTGCCCTTTTTACAGGGCAGGCGCACGCCCAGCGGTGTCTGCCGAAGATGCAGGGCATCGAGGTGAGGGCGGACATGGCGGACGGCTTCAATCTCGGCGGCAAGGACGGCGGGTACAGCTTCGGGGCGGCTCTCTCCACCTACACGAAGAAGGGGAACAAGTGGGTGTTCGGTGGCGAATACCTGTTGAAGAACAATCCCTACAAGGACACCAAGATACCCGTGGCGCAGTTCACGGCGGAGGGCGGCTATTACTTCAAGATACTGTCGGACGCCCGAAAGATTGTTTTCGTCTATGCCGGGGCTTCGGCTCTCGCCGGATATGAGGCGGTAAATTGGGGGAAGAAGGTGCTGCATGACGGCTCCACGCTGCACGACCGGGACGCCTTCATCTACGGCGGTGCGCTGACGCTCGATGTGGAGTGTTACGTGGCAGACCGTATCGCCCTGCTTGCCAACCTGCGGGAGCGTTGCCTTTGGGGTGGCGACACACGGAAGTTCCACACGCAGTTCGGGGTCGGTATCAAGTTCATCATCAACTGACACGGGCATGGAAAGGACGGAAATAGATGCTGTCAGAAGGATGCCGCTTGCGGATTTTCTCGCACGGCTGGGGCATGAGCCTGTCAGAAGGAGCGGTAACGAGCTGTGGTATCTTGCCCCGTACAGGGGCGAGCGCACATCCTCTTTCCGTGTGAACGTGGCGAAACAGCTCTGGTACGACTTCGGTTTGGGCAAGGGCGGCGACATCTTCACGCTTGCCGGGGAGTTTCTGCAAAGCGATGACTTCATGAAGCAAGCGAAGTTCATAGCGGAAGCCGCCAATATGACGGTTGCCGGATGGGAAAAGCCCGTCTATCTCTCGAAGCCGACCGAATCCGTTTTTGAGGATGTGGAGGTCGCTCCGCTGCTCCGCTCACTGCTGACGGAGTATTTAGAGGAACGGGGCATCCCTTACGCCATCGCATCCCGTCACTGCTGCCGCTTGAACTACGGTGTGCGTGGGAAACGGTATTTTGCCGTTGGCTTTCCGAACATGGCAGGTGGCTATGAAGTCAGAAGCCGATATTTCAAGGGTTGCATACCTCCGAAGTCTGTATCACTGGTAAAGGCGAATGACATCCCGGCTGACGAGTGCCTCGTGTTCGAGGGCTTCATGGACTTTCTCTCTGCCGTGACGCTTGGTGTAACCGGTAACGCTGACTGTCTTGTGCTGAACTCAGTCGCCAACGTGGAGAAGGCGGCGGGATTGCTGGACGGATACGGGCGCATCGGCTGCTTCCTCGACCGTGACGAAGCCGGACGGCGGACGCTTGCCGCACTTACCATGCGATACGGGGAACGTGTCACCGACCGTTCCTCCCTCTATGACGGTTGCAAGGACTTGAACGAGTACCTGCAACTGACAACGAAAAAACAGAAAAACAACCATCTAAAAATCGAAGAACAATGAACATACTGAACAACAGAAACAAGAGAACATCAATATTCAAGGCAGTGGCGTTATGCCTGATAGCCGCCATGTCATTCACCCTCGTGTCATGTGACGATGACATGGACATCCAGCAGTCCTATCCCTTCACGGTGGAGGTCATGCCCGTGCCGAACAAGGTAGTAAAGGGGCAGACAGTGGAAATCCGCTGTGAACTGAAAAAGGAGGGCGACTTTTCGGGTACGCTCTATACCATCCGCTATTTCCAGTTCGAGGGGGAAGGCTCGCTCAAAATGGATAACGGCATCACCTTCCTGCCTAACGACCGCTACCTGCTGGAGAACGAAAAATTCCGCCTGTACTACACGGCGGCGGGTGATGAGGCGCATAATTTCATCGTGGTGGTGGAGGATAACTTTAGCAACTCCTACGAACTGGAATTTGACTTCAACAACAGGAATGTAAAGGACGACGATCTTACCATCGTTCCCATCGGCAACTTCAGCCCCTTGTTGAAATGATGCGTGTATTCATGACAATGCTCTGTTCACTTCTGACGGTCTGTTCTGTGTCCGCGCAGATCAGCCGCCAAGAGGGAACGGACGGGCAGGCGGCAATCTACCGACTGCCGCTTATGGAACGTGCTTTTTTATGCTGCCGCTACTTTGAAGGCTGGCACTCAGAAAAACACTACCCATACGTCGGTTGGGGTCACAAACTTTTGCCAAACGAGAAGTATTCGGCACGAACCATGACAAAACGGGATGCGGATGAACTTTTGCGGAAAGACCTGCGCAAATTTGTCGCCATGTTCCGTAAATTCGGGGTTGATTCGCTTCTGTTATCCGAAATTTCGGATAACAGAAGTTATCCAAACCCCAGCATTATCCTAAAAATACAGTTTTTTATTCTGTAAATCATTCTGTTATAGGATGAATAGGTTTGGATAATACATTCCTATATCTTTGCTAATGGCACTAAAGCCAATAGGAAGAATATGAATATAGCACAGTTAAAATTAAGCCAGAAGAAGTTACTGGACAACCTCGTTTCCCGTGGTTATGACATTCAGTACATCAAAGGAGTAAAATTTGTTTTAAGACTTCTTTTTGAACATGAAGGATGTTTTCATTCGTATGAACAATTTGCAGAAAAGTTTATCCGTACAAGGGGATATACAAAAGCGACATTGGATCTTAGGATGATGCATTTACGTACTATCCAAGCATATGATGAATTTGGGCACTACCCGGACAAGAAGTCCTTTGTTCCGTTATGCTATCCTTCCAGGTATAATATGCTTAACCCCAGTTTTCAGAAAGTTATAGACATTTACCGGAAACGTGCCGCAGAACATAAAAAGAAGTCCACAGTAAAAATGGAAACCGATGCCGTTACAATGTTCCTTTTTGAGATGCAAAAGTTCCACGTCTCTTCATTGGATGAAATCAAAGAAGAACATGTTTTGTCCTTTTTCCTTAAAGAAGAACAGCAAAAGCGTTCAAGGACATATTGCGGTCACATAGCGTCAGCCCTTAAAGAGTTGGGGGATTTATACGACATGAAAAAAGTATTAGGTTATTTCCCTGATTTGAAATATGAAAGGAAAAACTTCAACTATCTTAAGGATGATGAAATCAATGTGATAAAAAATGCTTTGTCAGACTCTAACAATATTTTGACTTTCAGGGAAAAAGCTATAGTTTCATTGGCCTTATATACTGGCATAAGAGGATGCGACATTGCCAACTTGAAATTGACAGACATAGATTGGAAGAAGGAACGAGTCAGCTTCGTCCAGGAAAAGACTGGTAATCCGATAGTGTTGCCCCTTCTTCCTCATGTTGGAAACTCATTGTTTGATTACATACGTAATGAACGGGACAATGAGGCCGGATCCGTGTATCTGTTTTCCAACAAGAAGAATGCGACAGAAAGGTTGGAGAACAAAAGTATCGGCACCATTGTCAATACAGTCTTTGAGAAACTAAACCTTAGAAAAGGTGAATCCGGGCGTGGAGTCAGCGTATTTCGGCACAACCTCGCCTCTAAATTACTTGGTAAAGGTACCGAGATTAGGGTCATCAGCCATATTTTAGGACATATCTGTTCTTCATCTATAGTCCCATATATAGATGCTGACATCCCTCATCTGAGAGAATGCGGAATCAATATTGAATGTTATCCAATAAGAAAGGAGTTGTTCGAATGAAAACAGATTCACATCTACCCCAATTTGCAGATTTGATGTCTGAATATGTCAATTTCATCTCTGGTATCGGAAAATGTGACTATATAACCCGCATATACCTGAACTCTTTCGCCAAGTACTGTATGAATCATGGCGGAGTGCTGTCGGATGATATTATCTCCGGATGGGCATCAAGGACAGATAAGGAAAGCTATTATACAAACCGTAACCGATGCATTATTTTGAGGCGCTTCATCCGTTATATCCGGTCGAAATATGGGGCACCGTTCAAATTGCCATCATATCCTCCGGACATAAAATACACACCTAAGCCAAAGCGTACTCTTGTTTCAGAACAGCCATACTCTTATTCCGCAATATCCCATATAGTCAAGAAATATGAACTTTACAAAAGAGCCTCTGGAAAATTCAGTAGGCGGACAATGGACAAGATTCGCCGTTTCAATGACTTCTGCGCCCAAAATTATCCGTCAGCCGAAGCTCTTACAGAAGAAATTGTCCTTGATTATTGCAAGAAGAAAAAAACGGAATCCGCAAAGTCATGCAATAACAGAATTGTAGGTGTCAGAGGATTTCTGAAATATGCGAATAGCCGTGGTTTCGTAAATATTCCTCTTCCATCCACCATTCCAAGAGTCAATGTCACATCATTCGAACCACATCCGTTTACTCCAGAAGAGCTTGCAAGATTCTTTAATGAAGCGGACAATCTCGAACCTCCAATAAATTGCCGTGACATGAGGGCTGCGCTTATGAAAGTGGAAGTTCCGGTCTTTTTCCGACTTTTGTACAGTACAGGGATGCGTACAACAGAAGCCCGTCTGCTCAGAGTAGAAGACGTGGACTTGCAATCCGGTGTTATAAATATAAGATACACAAAGAGCATAGATGAACATCGGGTTGCCTTGCACGAATCCATGTGGTCGCTATTGCAGATGTATAATGTCAAAATGGAAAATCTCATGCCCGGAAGAAAGATATTCTTTCCTAACGAGTACGACAAACCATATTCCGGAGAATGGGTAACGGCAAGTTTTAAGAAAGTATGGAAGAAAGTCAGTACGGCACACGCAAGAGCATATGATTTTCGCAGTCACTATGCGGTCGTGAACATAAACGGTTGGGATCACTGCGGCATTGAATGGATGGACAAACTCTTATATCTCAGCCGTTCCATGGGACACCGTTACATTCAAAACACATTATATTATTACAGGCTTGTACCGCTGTTTGCACACCAGTTGGAAAATCTGACAGGAGGTGGGTATGAAGAACTTTTACCTGATTTAAACGACTATTTTGAATATGAAGACTAAAGCAGAACATTCAATTATCGCCGATGCCATCCATGAGTGGCATACGGTTTATCTTCCGTGTATAAGGAATCTGAGCCATAACGCTTTAAAATCATACGGAGAGGGAATGGGAATCTATATAGATTTCCTTGAATCCTCGAAGGGAGTCACCTCAAATACCATTTGTGGGGAATGCTTCCGTAAGGACTGGATTGAAGAATGGATTGCATGGCTGAAAGAAGTAAGAAAATGCAGCCCGCAAACATGCAATCATCGTCTCTCCATATTGAAAAATTTCCTCCGTTTCCTTGCGCACAAGAAAATCCAATTCATAAAATATGATTGTGATGCCGCTGAAATAAAAAGAATGCAGCAACCTAAAAAACAAGTGGAAGTAATCACAAAAGATACAATCAAACGGATTTTTGCAAGCATCAATACACGGACATTGATAGGTAAGAGGGATTTTGCCTTGTTCAATCTTTTATATAGTACCGGAACAAGAATAGATGAAATATTATCATTAAGGCTGTCGGCACTGCACCTGGATGAAACGAAAAGTTACATTCTTGTTTTGGGTAAAGGGAATAAACAACGTACCATTTATTTGTTGAACAGCATGGTAAAAATACTGAAACATTATGTGAAGTTGTTCCATCCGGCCAATCCGTTACCTTCTGATTTTGTATTTTTCCCCATATATGGCCATGCAAACAAAAAAATCACTTCAGAAGCGATTAGCAAGCGGTTGAAAATGTATGTTAGAATTGCGTCTCAGGGGCTACTTGAAATTCCTGCGGATTTTCATTGCCATAGTTTTCGGCATGCACGGGCTACCCATTGGTTGGAAGACGGTGTAAACTTGGCGCAGATACAAAAACTATTGGGGCATGAGAGCATCGAAACGACAATGAAATACGTAGGAGTTTCATCAGAACAAATGGTACAAGCTTTATGCTCTATGGAAGACAATCTGACTTTAGGCGTTGAAAAGAAATATAAGAAAATCAGAAATAAAGATTCATTAGCAACAGTTCTTGGATTGAGATAATACTTAGTAATAAATGAGTGACTGTTCTTGAATAATGGAACAATCACTCTTTATTATCTGCTACTAAAATATAACAATTTACTGATATTCAATACAATAAAAAGTCAAGTTGGGATAATATTTTGGTTTGGATAAATTTTGCTTGGCACGTTAGCTTACAATGTGGGTTATGTAAGCGAATATATTATGTAAATAAAGAAAATATAAATCATTGATTAACAAATAGTATATTCATTTTTCACAGGATTACTTTTTACATAATATTCCTAACTTATTAGGTAAAATCATAGCATTATTTCCTAATAAGAGATATATTGAAGCTCCATCAAATCAAATAGATGGAGTTTCAATTAATATCAAACAATAAATAATGTTTTATGGAAGAAAGTAATTTTTATGATTTAAGGAAACAAGTTGTCCAGCAACTGCGTGAAAGGCATTATGCACCTTTAACTATTTGTGCATTTAAGAGTAGTTATAATAAACTGGAATGTTATATGCTGGAAAATAAAATTGAAATCTATTCTGCTCGTGTAGGAGAAGATTTTTTGAAAACTCGTCACAAAGGTATGGCATACGCCCAACTGTCTGATTTTGAGAAGAACATGGTTAGACATATAAAAATAATGAATGAAGTTCTGCATACAGGAATTATCATTGGAAAACCAACTCCGCGAAGTCCCATGTTTGAATTCAAAGGAGATTTAGGCATACAATTCAATGAATTTATTTGTCATGAAAGGAGAATTAAAAGCCCTCTAACAGTGAGCAAACATCACTTGTATTTGAGAGACTTGTATGATTTTCTAAAAGAAAACAACAAACTGGTTAAAGAGTTTGGTATTCCCGATTGCTTGTTATTTTTACGTGAATTGAAGCGAAAGAAACGTCCTTGGCATCACGTCGTCTCTTCTGTAAGAGCCTTTGTCAGATACTCTTGTGAGCGTAATTTATTAGCAGATTGCAATTTTTCCCGCTGGGATAGGATTTTATGCCTTCATCGTCCCAAAAATCCTCAATTACCATCATATTATAGCAGGGAGGAAATAAAAAAAATGCTGGACGCAATAGACAGATCTTGTCCTAAAGGAAAACGCGACTATGCAATGCTTCTACTTGCAGCACGTTATGGACTCCGCGCTTCGGATATAGTAGGAATTACATATGCCAATTTTGAATGGGAGTTCAATCGTTTGTCCCTTGTGCAGGCAAAGACGGGGAAGCCTGTTTCATTTCCATTATCAGAGGAAATAGGAAGTGCTATTATTGATTATATCAAGTTCGGAAGACCTGATATTGACAGTCCGCATGTTTTTTTGGAACATATGGCTCCATATCAAAGGATTTCCCCCCAGGCATTGAGCAGGATTGTCTCAGAGTGGATGTTGGCTGCCAGGATAGATATATCAACACGTAAACATGGTCCTCATTCTTTACGTCATAGTCTTGCTATTAATTTGTTTGAGAATGGTGAATCCCCAAGCGTTATTTCTGAAATTCTCGGACATTCCAATTTATTAACCACCATGAGTTATGTAAAAGTTGATTTGAAGCATCTAAGACAATGCGCACTTGAAGTACCTCAAATTCCTGAAATATTTTACTTAGAAATATATGAGAAAGAGAACTGGTAAATTATATAGTGTATTCTCTGGGTTAATTACCCAATATATAGAATACAAGAATAATATAGGTTGCAAAACGACTGTAATGGAATGTTTGTTAAAGCGCTTTGACAAGTTTGCCAATGATAGAAACGAGAAGGTCCTTGGGATTTCCAAAGATTTGGCAGATGCTTGGTGCTGTAAATTCCCTGGAGAATCTGAAGATAACCGCTATTATAGGATTATCATTCTTCGAGGATTCTCTTCTTTCCTGCAAACAATTGGATATGATTCATATATTCCAATATTACCCAAACATCAATCAAATTTTGTCCCCTACATTTACACACCTGACGAAATGGAAAGAATCTTCAAGGAGTGCGACAGAATAAATGCTTATCACCACGTAATCAATTCAGCTCGATTTTCCATACCATGCCTAATCCGTCTGCTGTACGGTACAGGAATCCGTATAGGTGAGGCTATAAAATTGAAACACTGTGATATTGATTTCAAAAATGAATGCTTATTACTTAGAGAATGTAAGAATGGGAAAGACAGATATGTCCCTCTTTCTCCTTCCTTAGCACTAATATGCCGTGATTATGTAACTAAAAAACAGAAATTTGGGCTTAGTATTAATCCAGAGAACTATTTTTTTGTAAAATGTAATGATACTTCAATTTCATCAAAAACTATTTCAAACATTTTCAATCATATTTTAGAACGTGCCGCCATCGTACGAAATGAAAATCGAAAAGGACCTCGTCTGCATGACCTTCGACATACATTCTGTGTAAATTCATTTGTGCAATTATGTGAATCAGGGAAAGATATACATAATGTGATGCTGATACTAATGACGTATATGGGACATCAATCCATTGCCGCTACAAATAAATATGTCAGAATAGTGGAGACCATGTTTCCTGAAATTGTAAGACAAGTAGATATGACTCACAATCATATTTTTCCAAACATGGATGAAATGACAGATTAATTATGTATTAAAATTTTAGTGTATGACAGATTTTGGAAAATATCTCACAGATTATTTAAACCGTTACCTCACAATGGAATGTGGCTGTTCCTATCAAACGGTAAAACAGTATAGTGCAACATTCATGCTTTTTATACAATACATGTATAAGATTGAATTAATAGCACCGGAAAAACTATTCCTCAAAGAAATTACAAAAGAAAGAGTTTTAGGATTTTTGCATTGGCTGGAAGAAACGAGAAAATGCTCAATATCAACAAGAAATAATCGTTTAAGTGCTCTACGGTCTTTTTTCAAATATCTTCAATATCGGGAAGTTAAGGGCATGGCTTATTGGCAAGCTATATTGAGTATCAAACAGAAAAGAACACCTTTTAAGGAAATGTCTTATCTGACTACGGAAGGAGTACAGGCATTACTTGAACAACCGGATTTATCAACTCGTAAAGGGCGTAGAGACTTTATTCTTATGGGGCTATTGTATGATAGCGGTGCAAGAGTTCAAGAGATTATAAACCTAACCCCAGAAAATATAAGATTAGGAGAAACTACTACTGTAAAATTACATGGGAAAGGCAATAAAATTAGAGTAGTTCCTCTTTCTACTAATCAAGTGAAAAATTTAAGGTTGTATATGGAAGAGAACAATCTTTTTGCTTCACAATATAGATGCCATCCGTTATTTCCTAATCCAAAAGGAGAAAGGTTGACGAGAATGGCCGTATTAGATATTGTGAAAAGACATGCTAAAAATGCGAGGAAACAATATTTGGAATTGATACCAAGTAATATATCCTGTCACACTTTCCGGCACTCCAAAGCCATGCATATGTTGGAAGCGGGTATAAATCTCGTCTATATTCGTGACTTTCTTGGACATGCTTCTACAACAACAACGGAAATATATGCTAGGGCAAGTGAAAAATTAAAAGAACAGGCATTGGAAAAACTGGCTCCTGGTATTATTCAGGAAAGTAAAACTGCATGGCAAAAAGATGGAGATTTAATGGAATTCTTAAAAGCTCTGCAAGTAAAATATAAATAAAATAACAAGTAGAGTGAAGAGTAGTAAATAGAAGAACCACTCTTCACTCATTTGAATACAATGCAAACATTCTTATTTACAATTACGTAATAATCAGTTATCTAGCAACATCTTCTATGCGCGTTTGTTTGCATAACCATCTTATGTAGATTTATATAATCTTTCTTTTTTACGATATATTGGAATTATTCTATGCAAATCCAAACTGCTATTGAAATCTTCTGGTTCAGGCACAGTTGTTATTTTCGTGGAATAAGGCTACAATTTATTCGGAAAAGAGCGTTTTGAAAAATAAAAATCAGTAATTTTGCTTTCGGTTAAGTTTGCAGCAAAATATTTCCCCACTCATATTTTTATATTAGTAGGCTACAAATTATTAAGCGAGCGACACTATGTGACAAGTTTATATAAAATATCGATATGTTAATAAAATCAGTAACACTTAAAAACTTTCGTGGCTATAGAAGTGAGACTACAGTTCTTTTCTCCAATCTAACAACTTTTGTTGGTCGTAACGATATTGGAAAATCTACAATTCTGGAAGCCTTAGACATTTTCTTTAATGAAGGAAAGGGATGTATTTCCCTAGATAAGGAAGATATAAATAAACGTGCTTCTAGTGAAGGTGACGATGAAATAATAATTGCTGTAGAATTTTTCAAATTACCAGATAGTTTAGTTATAGATGATAGCAATAGAACTACACTTGCAGCTGAATATCTTTTAACAGAATCTAATACTCTAAAAATAGTGAAAAGGTATCCAAAAGCTGGAAGGGAAAAAGTTTATATTCGAGCTAAACATCCGACCAATGCAGTTTGTTGCGATTTGTTAAGCAAGAAAATTACTGATCTTAAAACAATATTAAATCGAGAGAACATAGAATGTGAAGATCAGACTAGAAAGGCTGTAATACGCACAGCAATATGGAACCATTTTGCAGATAATCTCAATTTAGAAGAAAAGGAAATTGATGTAACGAAAGAAGACGGAAAGACGATTTGGGAAAGTTTGAAGAAGTTTCTTCCTGTATATTCACTCTTTCAAGCTGATCGTAGTAATAATGACCATGATAAAGAAATACAGGATCCTTTAAAAGAGGCTGTAAAATCGATACTAAAAGAGGAAAATGTAGCCCAAATGTGTCAGCAAATAGCAGAACATGTTACAACTAAACTACAAGAAGTCTCAAATCATACGTTAGATAAAATACGAGAAATGAATCCAGAGCTAGCAAATAGTCTTAGCCCTAATATACCGTCTTTCACTGATTTAAAATGGTCTGATTTATTCAAAAATGTATCTATTGCAGGAGATAATGACATTCCTATCAATAAGCGTGGTAGCGGTGTAAAACGTTTAATACTTTTGAACTTTTTTAGAGCTGAAGCCGAAAGAATGCAAAGTAATACAGAATCAGATGGTCTAATATACGCTATTGAAGAACCTGAAACTTCTCAGCATGTTGCACACCAAAAGATTCTGATGAAAGCTTTAATAGATTTAGCCAACAATGAGAATGTACAAGTTGTATTGACAACCCATAGTTCTTATGTTGTAAAACAACTAAAGTTTGATAACATTCGATTGGTAAAAGAAAAAGAAGAAGACAGAGAGGAAAGAATAGTTCAGGCTATTGAACCATCTCAGTTGCCATATCCGTCTTTAAATGAAATAAATTTCACGTCTTTTGGAGAAGTGACAGAAGAGTATCATGATGAGCTATATAGTTATCTTTATTCGAACAAAACAGATGGAATAAAATGGATTGAAGAATATAAAAATGGCAAAACAACAGTCGACTATATTAGGGAGTTACCAAATGGTACAACTAAGACAGAGCAAAAAACTTTAACAGAAAAAATTCGCCATCAGATTCATCATCCAGAGAATTGTCATAATGAGCCTTATACAGAAACTGAAATTCGCCAGTCAATTGAAGATATGAGAGCCTTTATTATGAGGAAATGAGTATAAATGGCAGCTCTTTTACATCTCGCTGCCGAAGATGTGCATTTATCGTCTCGGACGACGACGACAATACGGTGAAACGTATTCCCACTTCCCATAGCGAAACCGATAATAATCGGACACAGATACTGGTTTGTAAATGCAATTGCACATTATCCGCATATCAAACACCTCCTTTCATTTATTTAGGGATATTCAGTAAATGTCTCTAAAAAATAAGATGGCATATGAAGATGA
>ERZ773181.2465-NODE-2465-length-12239-cov-15.768795_pt1 | contig 12239 bp, 8 predicted proteins | sample MGYA00581001_ERZ773181 | MGnify/ENA primary metagenome ERZ773181 (study PRJEB29015, sample SAMEA2737780) | human gut metagenome | biome: human gut; feature: human-associated habitat; material: faeces | place: China | collected 2012 ... | reverse complement strand
GCGCATTATTCGTCCCGGCAGTTTGATGCGGACCGGGATGCGGTGATGCGGGCGCTGGGGGAAGGCGGCGTGGTGGGCGTGCTGGAATGTGCAACGCATTCCGGCGATGCCGCTGCGGTGCTGGAACTGGCCCACAAATATCCTTTTGTACATGCCGCGCTGGGCATCCACCCCGAAAGCCTTGGCGAGGAGGACGCCGCCACTGTGGCCACTTACCACGGGGACTGGCGGGCCGAGCTTGCCGCCATGCGCCCCCTGTTTGATGACCCCGCTGTGATCGCGGTGGGGGAAATCGGGCTGGACTACCATTGGCCGCTGCCAGCGCAGGAACAGTACGACCTGTTTGAAGCGCAGCTGCAGCTGGCGCAGGAGTTGGACCTGCCGGTCTCGGTGCATGACCGCGAAGCCCACGCCGAAATGTATGAGCTGCTGCGCCAGTACCGCCCCCGCGGGGTGCTGCACTGTTACAGCGGCAGCGCTGAGGACGCCGCCTGGCTGACGGCGCAGGGCATGGCCCTTGGATTTGGCGGCGCTGTGACTTATAAAGGAGCCAAGCGCGCGGCCAAGGTGCTGGCCATGGTGCCGCACGAACTGGCTGTGCTGGAAACCGACTGCCCCTATATGTCCCCCGAACCGGTGCGCGGCACCCGCAACGACAGCCGGAACATTGCCCATGTGGCAGCCAAGATCGGCGAGATCTGGCAGATGGATGCCCAGAGCGTCCTGGATTTGACCGCTGAAAATGCAAAACGCATCTTCAATCAATAAGGCAGCGCTGCACCAAGCTGTGCAGCCTTTGCCGCAAACAATTTATCTGGAGGAATCACCATGAAAGCACGCATTCCCAAACACCGCGAATTTATCATCGACTTCCCGAAAGAGGTTTCTCAGGAAAAGGCAGACGAAGGCTGGGAGAAGCTGACTGCCCTGCTGGAAGATTACAAGAAGGCCCATAACGGCCAGAGCGTTTACTCCCCGACTTTCATCGAGGACCTGGAGCCCGCCGTGAAGGAACTGCAGGCAGAGTACGGCTTTACCTACACCGTTGAAACTGCAAAATAATTGCTGAACCCGCTGCGGTCCTTGCTGAATGCGAGGATCGCATTTTGTTATAGAATTTATGGCAGAAAATCGTATTCTTCCTTATGGTTTCTACACAATTCAGCCGTAAACTGAATGTGTAGCAAACATAAGGAGGATGATGAGATGCTGCAAACAACACACAAAGGTCTGTCCGGCACGGCGCTCAAAACCATTGCGCTGGTACTGATGCTGATGGATCATATCCACTACTTTTTTGAGTTTACCGGATGCATCCCGGAATGGTTCAGCATGCTGGCGCGCCTGTCGGCACCGCTGTTTTTGTTCTGCACGGTGGAAGGCTTTGCCCATACGCATGACCGCAAGCGGTATTTCTTCCGTATCTGGTGCATCGGTGCGGGCATGGCGGCGGTGCAATTTTTCATGATCTATGCCAAGGCGTTCCGCCGCGGGGATGGCTTTTACCCGCAGAACGCGATCTTCCAGGATTTTGTTCTGCTCTGTGTGATCTGGCAGGGCATCGACTGGGTGCGCGCCAAAAAGTATGGGAAGGGCATTGCCGCTATCGCGGCAGTGGTCGGCTGGCCGTACCTGTTTGCTGCAGTGCTGGGAATGTTCCCGCAGCTTATGCAGAGGCCGATTGTCAGCACCGTGCTGGCGTTTGTCATTACCAGCCCGGTGCCCATGTGGACCAGCATCACGGACGGTGGTTGGAGCTACCTGGTTGGCGGCGTGCTGCTGTATCTGCTGCGGAACCACCGCAAAGCACAGGTAGCTGTGTGGGCGCTGTACAGCTTTTTGTGGGATTTTGTGCTGGTGTACCTGCAGCTGCGCGGTCAGCCGGGGTTTGAACTTTCCCAGATGTTTACCACCTATTACGAATGGTTTGGCGTGGCCGCCGCGGTGCTGATGCTGGCTTACAACGGTATGCGCGGCAGCGGGCACAAACAGCTGTTTTACTGGTTCTACCCGGCCCATGTCTACCTGCTGTATGGGGTGTCCTGCCTGGTGTATCGCCTGATTGCATAAAAAGGAGGAAAATGTTATGGCGCATATTCTTGCGGTTGATGATGACCCAGATCTTTGCACACTGCTGAAAACGGCACTGGAACGGGACGGCCACGCGGTAGAAATCCGCACATCCGGCGTGACCGTGACGGAAAGCCTGTGCCGCTGGGCGGACTGCATCCTGCTGGATGTGATGATGCCCGGCAAGGATGGCTTTGCCACCTGCCGCCGCATCCGCGCCATAACGCAGGCACCGATTTTATTTTTGACTGCCCGCACCGATGAACAGTCGGTTCTGACCGGCCTTGGCATTGGGGCGGACGATTACCTGACCAAGCCGTTCCGCGTGGCGGAGCTGCGCGCCCGCGTGGCCGCCCACCTGCGGCGGCAGAACCGCGCCCCCGCCAGCCGCATGGTGCGCGGCGGAATCGGGTTCGACCTGGCGGCCAAAACCGCGATGGTGGGGGAGCAACCGCTGCCATTCACCCGGTCGGAATACGCAATCAGCGAGTATCTGGCCCTGCACGCGGGGCAGACGTTCAGCAAAGAACAGATATATGAAGCTGTTTTTGGCTATGATGGCACAGCGGACGATACGGCAGTGACCCAGCACATTAAAAATATCCGCGCCAAACTGCGCACAGCGGGCGTTGCCGCGCCGGAAACCGTACTGAAAACAATATGGGGAGTGGGCTACCAATGGAAAAGCGAAACCTGACCCCGCTGCGCAATGTGCTGGTGCGCTACCTTGTGGTGTGCGGCGGTGGAAGCCTTGTGATCCTGCTGGTGTGGTGGGGGCTGTTTATGTCGCTTATACGCAATGGTTTTTTGCTGCCTCCCGTTACCGGGGCGCAGGTGTGCAGCGAAGCACGGGATTACGCCGCAACCGCCACCGTTGAAACCTTTGACCCCAACGCCATTGACCCGCTGTGCCGCTATGCCATCTTACAGGCCGGGACAGCGCATGTGCTGCAAACCAACATGACAGCCAGCCAGCTGAAAAAAGCGAGGAACATATTAGCGGGCGGCAGGCAGTGGGTGATGGCATCATACCAATACGTGGTGGATATGGCGGATGGCGCACGCTGCATTTTGCAGTATGATTATTCGGTGCCCTATGCGGACCCGGCACTGCGGGAAGTCCTGCCGGATTTCCAGACCATGTATATTCTGCTGCTGATTTTGCTGGAGGTGATATGGCTGGCGCTGTGTACCCACTGCACGGTGAAGATGCTGACGGGGGAGACCCGCAAGCTGACCAAAGCTTCCGCAGCAATCGCCGCCCAGCGCCCGGAAGAAATCGAGGTTTCCGGCGCTAAGGTGAGGGAGTTCGCCGAAACGTTGCGGGCTATGCAGACAATGGGCAGCCAACTGACAGCCAGCCTGCAAAGCCAGTGGAAGCTGGAACAGCAGCGCGCCGAGCAGACCGCCGCCCTGGCCCATGACCTGAAAACCCCGCTGGCGATCATAACCGGCAACGCCGACCTGCTGGCGGAGGATGAGAACCTGACCGAAGCCCAGAAAGCCCAGATTGCCGCCATGCAGCGCGCCGCGGAAAAAGCAGACCGCTACCTGCAAACCCTGCGCACCATCAACACCGCCGAAACCAGCCCGCAGGAGCCGATGCAGCGGGTGCAGGTGCAGGAAATTCTGACACGGTGCGCTAATGATGCCAAATTGTTGTGCGAAAATAGAAGTATACAATTTGTACTAAACAACGCAATGGAAAACGCCCGAACCATCCCCGCACAAAGGCAGGCACTGGGCCGGGCACTGGATAATATTTTAGAAAACGCCGTTCGCTTTACCCCCGCTGGCGGAACCATCACCCTGGATGCTGTGGAAGAGGGACAGGAAATTATTTTCACTGTAACGGATACCGGGCCGGGGTTCAGCCCGGAAGCCCTGCAGAAAGCGGGCCGGGAACTCTTCACCACCGATGCTGCCCGCGGCCAGCACTGGGGCCTTGGCCTTGCTGCCGCCCGCCGCACCGCCCAAACCCATAACGGCACCCTAACCGTAAGCAACGGGGAGAACGGGGGAGGAAAAGTGGAATTGAGAGTTAGGAGGTAGGAGTGAGGAGTTTTTTGGGTCGCAGATACCGTACTTATTTTCTCGTCTCGGTCCAGTACTCTCCCATGCTTGCTCCCGGCTGGCCGGTGCATTCATTGGAGAGATAATGGGTCAGGGCATCGTCTGCGGGGGTCCAGGCGCGTGCGGTGGGTTCATCGGGGTATTCCACTTCGGCATACATAAAATGGCTGGGCAGCCCGGCATCCACATCGTTCACTTCCAGCTTCAGGCCGTTCTTCAGGGCATAGGTGCGGCGCTCCTTGGCAATCAGCGGTTTGCCGATCAGACGTTCCAACTTTTCAAACAGTTCCGGCGTGATCTCGGTTTCAATCTCTTCCCGCATCAGGCCGGTTTTGTCCGGTGCGCCCTTAAAGCAGAGCACCAGCGCGGTGCGGCCGCCCTGCAATGCTTCGCGCCGGATGCGCACTGTGGGGCGCACGCTGATGTACCCTTGGTCCATGCGGTAAGTTTCCAGCAGGGGAAGCCCCTGGGGCCAGCCCTGCACCATCCATTTGCGTTCAATTTCCATGGTGTTCACCTTGCTCTTTCCTGATTTCTACCCGGAATGTCGTGCCATCCTGCCCGGATTCCGCGCGGTAAAAGCGCTCAAAAATATGGGGCAGCCGGTCCGGTGGGATGGGCGTGCCGGTGTTGTGCACCGTCAAAACCGCCTGGCTGCCCGCTGCGGCCAGCCGCAGGGTCACGGCGCCGCCGGTGCCCGCGTACTTGATAGCATTATCCAGCAGGATCACCGCCAACCGATGCAGGGAGGCGGCATCCCCCTGCACGGTCTGGCAGGGGTTCGTCCGCTACAATCAGGATATTCACCGGCAAATCTCCTTCGGCTTTCTTCAATTTATAGATACAGTATACCACAATTAGCTGAAAATAGGCTGAAAAAATGCGGCAGGTTTTGCGCCTGCCGCATTTTTGCCGCAAAATCTGCGAAATTCCGCAGCGGTTTTACTCTTCTTCCAGGATCTCTGCGGCAACCTCTGCACGGTCGCGGCGGGTATCCATGGCGGTCTTTTCAATCATGCGGTGGGCTTCCGCTTCGCTCATGCCCTTGTGCTCGATCAGATAGCACTTGGCACGGTCCACCAGCCGGATCTGGGCAATCTTATCCCGCAGTTTGTCGTTTTCCTGCCGCAGATAATCCAGACGGCGGCAGCAGGCGGCGGCCATCTGAACGGCCTGGCGGAACTGCACCCCGGTAAAGGGCTTTGCCAACACCAACACACCGTGCTGCTGCAATTTATCGGAAATCTGGTCTGCGGTGCCCGCCTTGGCAAGCAGAATGACACCGGCGTTTGATTTTTCTACCGCATAGGTCGAAAGTTCGTGGCCAAACTCGTCCGGCAGGGGGGTGTTGATGATCACGACCTCGAAATCAATATCCCCCATGCGGCGGCGGGCTTCGCCGCCGCTGGCCACAATGGTGGGGCGCAGGTAACCCAGCTCCGCTACATGCTTTGCCAGGTATTCATTTGCGTTGTTCCCCGCAGAGGCAATCAAAGCTGAAGGCACAAACACATCACCGCCCATCTGTTAAATTACAAAATCTGCCCTGCTTTGGAAAACATCAAATCTTCAAAAAGCAGTTTTCACGCTCCCATGCCTGGGGGTCGGGGGCACTTTCGTAACCATGGCACAACTGGGTCTGGTATTCAAAGTATTTGTTCATCAGCGGCACAGGCAGCTCTTTGGCGATAAAGTCACTCTGTGCGGCAATGGTGATGGCTTCGCGCAGACTTTCGGGCAGGCTTTCCAGCCCTTCGGCGGCGCTCTTGTGGAACAGATTGCGGTTGACCGGAGCGGGCAGCGGCATCTCTTTTTCAATGCCGTCAAGCCCGGCGGCCAGAATCAGGCCAATGACCAGATATGGGTTGCAGGAGGGATCGGGGCTGCGCAGCTCCAGGCGGCAGAATTCGCCGGTGGCGGAAGGCAGGCGCACCAGCTGGCTGCGGTTCTGGCGGCTCCAGCTCACATACTTGGGGGCTTCGCAGCTGCCAAACCGTGTGTAAGAGTTGGGAATCGGGTTGCAGAAGCAGGTCAGCTCCCGTGCGTGCGCCAGAATACCGGCAATAAAATGTCCGGCCTCGCTGTCGGGGGCAATGTCGCCCTGGAACAGGTTTTTGCCATCCCGGTGGATGGAAACATTCACATGCATGCCGCTGCCGGCCTGGTCCTGCATGGGCTTGGGCATAAAGCTGGCAAACAGGCCGTTGCGGTCCGCAATAGCTTTGACGGTGCTTTTGAAGGTGTTCAGGTTATCGGCCGATTTGAGCGCGGTGGAATACATAAAGTCCACTTCGTTCTGGCCAAAGCCGCTTTCGTGGTGGCTGTGCTGGGGGCGCAGGCCCATATCCTCCATGGCAAAGCAGATCTCGCGGCGGATGTTCTCGGCCTTGTCCAAAGGGGCAATGTCAAAGTAGCCACCGTGGTCCATCGGGATGCGGGTGGGGTTGCCGTGCTCGTCGGTCTGGAACAGATAGAACTCACATTCGCAGCCCACATCGCAGCGCAGGCCCATGGCCTTGGCGCGCTTGACCACCGATTGCAGGTACCCGCGGCTGTTGCCGGCAAAGGGGCGGCCATTGGGCAGGGTGATATCGCAGTACATGCGCATCACGCGACCCTCGGTGGGGCGCCAGGGCAGAATGGTCATTGTGTCCGGGTCTGGCCAAAGCACAAGGTCGCTCTCCTCAGTGTTCATAAACCCGGCAATGGAGCTGCCGTCAAAGCAGACACCCTGCTCGAAGGCATAGGGAAGGTCCCCGGCAAAGACAGAGATGTTTTTTTGATTGCCGAAAATATCGCAGAACGCCAGACGTACAAATTTTACGTCGTTATCTTCGACATAGTTCAGGATATCCTGTGCAGTATGCTTCATGGTGGAATCCTCCAATGTTTGAGCTACATAGTTGGCAGAGAGGGGAGCGTAGTTAGGAGGTAGGAGTGAGGAGTTAGGAGTTGATGCAATTAGAAATTAGCAATGAGCAATTAGAAATTCCGTAGGGCGCACAATGTGCGCCCGTCACTTTGCGATTGATCCCATTATAGCATATAAAGCAAAGTTCCGGAACGGATTGAGCAGAAAAAGGAATCGGGAGTTTATTCAGCATTGAACCCAATAAACTCCTAACTCCTCCCTCCTAACTTTCAACTGACTCCTACCTAAACTCGAAAGGCCCACCTCGCGGCGGGCCTTTCGAGCTGGTGTAAGAAATAGGAAAAGGAGAATGGCGTGTTAAAAAGCCGTGCCCGGCATTTTGTGCAAAGCACAAACCCTTGCTGCCGGGGGCTTTTTGGGTCACTGCTTACTCAGTGTAAAACAGCATACGGCTGTAGCACGGCAGCGGCCAGTAATCCTCATCGACAAGCTCTTCAGCAGCGTCAGCGGCGGCGCGCAGGGTATCCATGGCGGGCAGAACCTCATCATGGAAAGCATGAGCCTTAGCGGTCTCATCGTCCAGGGCGCTGACCTTATCGGTCACAGCCTTCAGAGCGTCGGTTGCATCAGACATCTCGTCAGTGTATTTGGAAAGTGCAGTCAACAGCTTTGCTTCGGACTTGGTGGAGATGCCTTCCACAGCAGCGGTCTTGGCTGCGGCGGTGCTGGCAACTTCGCCCATATAGCTGGTGGCGGCAGGAATCAGCTGCTTGGATGCGATCTTGAGCATGGTGCGGGCTTCGATGTTGATAATCTTGGAGTAGTGCTCCATCTCAACTTCGTAACGGCTCAGCATTTCGGTCTTGGTCAGAACGCCGAACTCTTCCATCAGGGAGATGTTCTTCTCTTCCTTCAGGGCGACCATGGCATCGGGGGTGCACTTGCGGTTGGGCAGGCCACGGCGGGCAGCCTCAGCTTCCCAGGCTTCGGAATAACCGTTGCCGTTGAAGATCACACGGCGGTGGTCGTTCAGGGTCTTCTTGACCCAGGCGGCGGCAGCGCACTCAAAGTCAGCAGCGCCCTCCACATCGGCAACAAACTGCTTCAGCTCTTTGGCAACAGCAGTGTTCAGGATGGTGTTGGCATCGCTCAGGTTCTCAGCGGAACCGGGCATACGGAACTCGAACTTGTTGCCGGTAAAGGCGAACGGAGAAGTACGGTTACGGTCGGTGGTGTCCTTGCTGAACTTGGGCAGAACATCAACGCCAAGGTCCATCTTCATCTTAACAGGGCCGGCATAGGGGCTGTCGGTGCAGACAGCATCGATAACAGCTTCCAGCTCTTCGCCGACAAAGATGGAGATGATGGCCGGGGGAGCTTCGTTAGCGCCCAGGCGGTGGTCATTGCCGGGGGTGGCAACAGAGGTACGCAGCAGGTCAGCGTATTCATCGACTGCCTTGATAACGGCGGTCAGGAAGACCATAAACTGCAGGTTTTCCATCGGGGTATCGCCGGGATCCAGCAGGTTTTCGCTCTTGGTGCTGATGGACCAGTTGTTGTGCTTGCCGGAACCGTTAACGCCCTCGAACGGCTTTTCGTGCTGCAGGCAGACCAAGCCGTGCTTATCGGCAATCTTCTTCATCATTTCCATGGTCAGAAGGTTGTGGTCGATGGCAACGTTGGTGGTATCGTAAATGGGGGCGAGCTCATGCTGGCAGGGGGCAACTTCGTTGTGCTTGGTCTTTGCGGGGATGCCCAGCTTCCACAGCTCGGTGTCCAGATCCTTCATAAAGTCGGAGACAATGGGGCGGATCACACCAAAGTAGTGCTCTTCCAGTTCCTGGCCCTTGGACGGTGCAGAGCCAAACAGGGTGCGGCCGGTCAGAACCAGGTCCAGGCGCTTGTTGTAATCCTCTTTGCGGATCAGGAAGTACTCCTGCTCCGGGCCAACGGTGGTGGCAACGCGCTCAACATCCTTGCCGAACAGGTGCAGTACCTTGCAGGCCTGGTCGCTGATGGCCTGCATGGAACGCAGCAGCGGGGTCTTTTTATCCAGTGCTTCGCCGGTGTAAGAGCAGAATGCAGTGGGGATGCACAGCACGTCATCTTTTACAAAAGCATAGCTGGTGGGGTCCCATGCGGTGTAGCCGCGGGCTTCACAGGTGGCGCGCAGGCCGCCGGAAGGGAAGGAGGAAGCATCTGGTTCGCCTTTGATGAGCTCCTTGCCGGAAAACTCCATGATGGCGGTGCCGTCCGGCTGGGGGCTGACAAAACCATCGTGCTTTTCACTGGTGATGCCGGTCAGGGGCTGGAACCAGTGGGTGTAATGGGTAGCGCCCTGTTCAATCGCCCAGCGCTTCATCACGCTGGCCACAACATTGGCTACTTCCAGGTCAAGGGCCTGACCCTTTTCAATGGTTGCCTTCAGGCTCTTGTAGGTCGAGCTGGGCAGACGCTCACGCATTTCGTGCTCGTTGAAGACTTTGCTGCCGTACAGTTCCATAACGGTTGCTGCCATACTTACCGAACTCCTTTTCCTCTGTGGTATCATCACGCAAATAAGTCGGACTTTTTATAAAACAAAAGGCACTGCGAACAGGATTTGTGTTCGCAGCGCCCTTGCTGTTTATGTGCTTATTATACGGGCCAAACGCAAAAAAAGCAACTGGCAGAAATGACAAACCGGATTGGCATTTGCCTTGATGTTTTAGGGAAAATGCTTGTATTGGGGGATGGAGCCATCCAACCCCCAATGTGGCCTAATAAAATAAACCGGGCCGCCAACCCCGCTCGGGGGGCGACAAGCCCGGTAGAGTTTAGACAGTTAAACGTGCGCTGCGTTCTTTTGGCTTTTGCGGTACAGCACAACAGTGGCTGCAATGCCCAGCAGGCTGATGCAGTCCGCCGCGCGCCAGAACCACATTCCAGTCCAGCGCACCTGTACGCTGCCCTGCCAGCCGGGAGCCAGGGTAACGGTCAGGTAACCGTTCTTGTGGGTCAGTGCGGCTCCGTCCGCAGCGGTCATATGGTAGCCGGGGTAGTAGAATAGCGGCAGTCGGATGGATGCTTCGGTATCGCCGGTGTTCTGCGCCGCCAGCTGAATGGTCAGGCCGTTTTTGGTGTACTCTGTCAACTCTACGCCGTCGTCCGCTTCGGGGGTCAGGCGGCCCCAGACGCTGTCATCGGTGGTGGTGTCCTCGGTGGGCAGGTATTCGCCGCCACCCACCTGACCGGGCAGGTCATCCACCGCGGCAAGGCTCATGTAGGTAACGGCTTTGCTGGTGGTGCATTTGTCATACATCAGGTACCCGGCGGGGATGATGGTCAGCGCCAGCAGGGCGGCGGCCATTGCCTTGGCGGCTTCGGGCCGGACTTTGCGGTACAGCACCACCGCACAGCAGGCGCACACGACCAGCAGCATGGTGGCCGGGGTGAAGAACCGCCAGGCAAACTGCAACTTTCCCAGAGTCTTGCTCAGCGCCTGCAACGGTTCGCAACGGAACAGCGCGTACCAGGGGCAAAGGTCGCTGGCGCACCAGGCGGCCAGCAGGCCAAAGCCCAGTGTCAGGCTGCCAATGCGCGCGGCATCGCGGCTGCTTTTGCGCACGGCGGGGTCCAGCACAGCCAGCAGGAAGAAGAATGCACCCGCGGCCAGTGCCAGGCCCAGAGTCTGCGGCATTTCGCCCGCAATGCCGCTCTGGATGCTCTCCGCCACGCCGCTGCTTTGGCCGAACATCAAAAACATCTGGCCCAGGTAAACGGAGCTGTCGTACAGGTAGGCGGCATCATACTTGCCGCTGATGCGGCACACCCCCTGCACCATGTATTGCAGCAGCGGCACCATAAACCACAGGTTCCACACAATGGCGGCCCCGGCGGCTTTGCACAGAGCGGGCAGCACCGGGCGGGTGAAGGTCTTTTTGAAATACAGCAGGCAGAAGGCGGCGGTAAAGAACACCGCAAGTTCGGTTGTCAGCAGATGGCTCTGCAGCAGGCCGGTAAAGCCCAAGGCAAAGGGCAGCCAGCACCAGGGCTCGGCCTTTTTGCCATCGGCAGGGGATTGGCGATAAATCCGCCACAGCCCGTACACGACCAACGGCAGGAACGCCATGGCGGTATATTCGCCCACTGCAGCGCGCACAAACACGTTGGTCAGCCGGTAGAACGAAAGGGTGTACAACGCGGTGCCAAGCAGCGCGGCACAATCGCTGCGGAACATTTTGCGCAGGGCATAAAACGTAATGCCCACGGTGGCCGCTGTGATGGATGCAACGTAAACTTTGTAGCTGGTTTGCAGGCTGAAACCCAGGATGCGCAGCACCGCAGCCGGGTACAGGAACACATCGGAGTACATCAGGCTGAACGGATAGCCTTTTTCGTTGATGATGGCCGGGTCCATGCGCACGGGGAACTGCCCGGCCAGCAGCCCGGCTTTCAGCCCCTCAATGCGGGAAAGGTGGATGGAAAGGTCGTGCCCGTACGTCAGGTAGCCGAGCCCCAGCGGCAGGCAGGCAAACACGCCGATGCCCACCAGCGCCATGGCGATATACCGCCCGCGCAGGGTATGGATGGGAAATTTGACCCGGCGGGTCAGCAACAGGATCACCCAGTCCAGTACGGCGCAGAACACAAGCCCCGTCAGCAGCCGCACATACGCCCACGCGTGGGTGGGTACGATCTGTGCGCCGGTAATGTAGATGACCTGGTTTTTGCCGCAGTCCGCGGTAAACTGCAGCTGTGCGGTTTCGCAGCCGTAGGGCATCCACAGGCTGAACACCGTGCGGGTGCGCTCAGCGGGCAGCTTGGCGGCATCGTACTGCGCGGTGGGCATGATCTCATCCAGAAAGCTGACCTCGCCGTCCTCGCCGTCATTCACATAGTTGATGCAAACCTGGTAGCTGCCGCGCGGCAGGTCGATCCAGCGGGTGGTGGCAAACAGGCCGGTAAAGTTTTCCACGCGGGCGCCGCGGTCATCATTGGTACATTCCTCCGCGTAGGGAATGATCAGGTCCGGCGTAATATCAATCACGCCGCCTGTGCGGAAATCCCCCGCAAAACGCAGCGCCAACACCATAAATTCCACCAGAACCAGCAGCAGGACCAACCCGTTCTGGCGGCTGAAAATTTTTTTGAGCTTTTGCAAACAAGCACGCTCCCTTCTCAACATGATCTTAAGGCAATACCGCATAATTCTAAGTGCCGATACGGCGAGCGAGGTGCGGCA
>ERZ773181.2464-NODE-2464-length-12240-cov-13.508084_pt1 | contig 12240 bp, 6 predicted proteins | sample MGYA00581001_ERZ773181 | MGnify/ENA primary metagenome ERZ773181 (study PRJEB29015, sample SAMEA2737780) | human gut metagenome | biome: human gut; feature: human-associated habitat; material: faeces | place: China | collected 2012 ... | reverse complement strand
TCCCCGGAGCAGATGGATGTGATCTATTCGGTGGCAGAATCGGGCGGCGAGTTAGAAGAACTGCTGAATCCCGACTTTCCGCCGGAACAAATGCAGTTGATCGCAGATGTGCAGAACCGAACGGATGCCATTAGCCGCGCAGCGGCAGAGGAAGCCCTTGAACCGCTGACGCAGCAACCTATGACCCCGGCAGAGGTCAACCATGCAAGGCGGCAGCACAACCTTCCACTGGACAGTGAAGCAGAAACAGAACAGCCTGCACAGCCCAAACAGAAACCTATTAACTTCCGTATTACGGACGATGATCTCGGCGCAGGAGGGCCGAAAACAAAGTATAAAGCCAATGTGGAAGCCATTCGGGTGCTGCAAACGCTGGATGCAGAGCAGCGGCAGGCCACAGCGGAGGAACAGGAAATCCTTTCTCGGTATGTGGGCTGGGGCGGCATTCCGCAGGCGTTCGATGAAAACAACGCGGAATGGTCGAAAGAGTATGCCGAACTGCAGTCCCTGCTCACGGCAGACGAGTACAAGGAAGCTCGTGCCAGTACCCTGAACGCATTTTACACTTCTCCTACGGTCATCAAGGCAATGTATGAAGCCCTGGGCAATATGGGATTGTCCAAAGGCAATGTGCTGGAACCGTCCTGTGGTGTCGGCAATTTCATGGGTCTGGTGCCGGACAGCATGGAAAAGATTCGGATGTACGGTGTGGAGCTGGACAGCATTTCAGGCTGCATTGCACAGCAGTTGTACCAGAAAAACAAGATTGCAGTGCAGGGCTTTGAAACGATGCAGTTCCCAGACAGCTTTTTTGACTGTGTTGTGGGCAACGTACCTTTCGGCAATTACAAAGTACCGGACAAGCGGTATGATCGCCACAATTTCCTCATCCACGATTATTTTATCGCCAAGAGCCTTGACCTTGTGCGTCCGGGAGGCGTGGTGGCGGTGGTAACGTCCAGCGGTACGATGGATAAGAAGGATTCCTCTGTCCGTGAGTATCTTGCCAACCGTGCCGATCTGGTAGGTGCGATTCGACTGCCGAACAATGCGTTTCAGCGCAATGCCAACACCGGTGTGGTTGCTGACATTCTGTTTCTGCAAAAGCGTGACCGTGCAGCGGTGGAGCGGGCTGACTGGGTGGATCTCGGTGAAACGCCGGAAGGATATTCCATCAACCAGTATTTTGCGAAGCATCCTGAGATGGTGCTGGGGGAGATCACCACCGAAAGCACTCAGTATGGCAAGCAGGAAACCACGGTCAAGCCCATCGAAGGCGCAGACCTTGTCAAGCAGTTAAAAGAGGCAGTCGGCAACATTCAGGCTACCATCACAGAGCCGGAAATCTCCGACGATGAACTGGATGTGCAGGAAGAACCCATCCCGGCAGACCCCAGCGTGAAGAATTTCAGCTTTACGAACGTGGACGGGCAGATTTACTACCGTGAAAACTCCTTTATGAACAAGGTGGAACTGCCTGCCGTAACTGCGGAGCGGGTGCTGGGCATGATCGCTCTGCGAGAAACCACCCGGAAACTGTTGGATTGTCAGCTGCATGATGGTTCGGATGCAGAAGTTCAGCTTCTGCAGAATGAACTGAAACAGCAGTACACCGCATTTAAGGCACAGTATGGCCTTATCAACAGCACGGCCAATAAGCGGGCGTTCCGACAGGACAGCAGCTATTGTCTGCTGGCATCACTGGAAATTCTGGATGAGGAGAAGAATCTCAAACGGCTTGCCGATATTTTTACCAAACGTACCATCCGTAAGCCGGAGCCTGTTACCTCAGTAGACACGCCAAGCGAAGCCCTGGCACTCTCTATCGGAGAGAAAGCAAAGGTGGATGTGCCGTTTATGATGCAGCTTTGCGGTAAACCGGAACACGAGATCACGGATGAACTGGCAGGTGCGATTTTCCGAAATCCTGTGACACAGCAGTGGGAAACCTCGGATGAATACCTGTCCGGCAATGTTCGTGAAAAACTGGCCACAGCAGAAACCTTTGCGGCGAACCATGCAGAGTACCAGATCAATGTGGATTACCTGAAAAGGGTACAGCCCAAAGACCTGGACGCTTCGGAAATCGAAGTGCGGCTGGGAGCAAACTGGGTAAAGCCGGAGTACATCACGTGGTTTATGCGGGAAGTGTTTAAGACACCAGGCTACTATGCAGGCGATGAAATCAAGGCAACCTATTCCGGAATCTCCGGTGCATGGAATATTTCTGGCAAGTCGATGGATCGCGGCAATCCCCTTGTTACCAATACTTACGGAACGATGCGGGTCAATGCTTATAAGCTGCTGGAAGATGCGCTGAATCTCCGGGATACCAAAATCTACGATACGATTCACGATGCGGATGGCGACCACCGTGTGCTGAATAAGCAGGAAACCATGCTTGCACAGCAGGCACAGGAATCCATTCGGGAAGCGTTCAAGCAGTGGATTTTCAAGGATTTGGACCGCCGCGAGGATTTGTGTGCGACCTATAATCGGATTTTCAATGCGATTCGTCCCCGTGAGTACGATGGCAGTCACATTCGTTTTGAGGGCATGACCCCGGAAATCTCCCTGATGCCGCACCAGAAAAATGCCGTGGCGCACATTCTGTACGGCAACAATACGCTGCTGGCTCATTGTGTGGGCGCAGGCAAGACCTTCCAGATGATTGCTGCCGGCATGGAGAGCCGCAGGCTGGGCCTGTCGCAGAAGAATCTCTATGTGGTACCGAATCACCTCACGGAGCAGTGGGGTGCAGATTTCCTGCGGCTCTATCCCAATGCGAATGTGTTGGTGGCAACGAAGAAGGATTTTGAACCCAGCAATCGAAAGCAGTTCTGCTCCCGCATTGCAACCGGCGATTACGATGCTATCGTGATCGGACACTCGCAGTTTGAACGAGTACCGCTTTCTCCAGAACGGCAGAAGGCTATTATCGAGCGTCAGATCGACGACATTACGCTGGCTCTGGCCGATGCCCGGAGTGAGGACAGTCGCAGTTTTACGGTCAAGCAGATGGAAAAAACAAAGAAAACGCTGGAAGCAAAGCTGCAAAAGCTGAACGACCAGACGAGAAAGGATGATGTGGTTACATTTGAGGAACTGGGTGTTGACCGTCTGTTTGTGGACGAGGCGCATTTCTATAAAAATATGTTCCTCTACACAAAAATGCGAAATATCGCAGGTATTGCCCAGACCGATGCACAGAAATCCAGCGATATGTTTGCAAAGTGTCAGTATTTGGACGAACTGACAGGCGGCAAGGGCGTGACCTTTGCAACGGGAACCCCGGTCAGCAATTCGATGGTGGAACTGTACACCATTATGCGTTATCTCCAGTATGACACCCTGCAGAAGATGGGACTGAGCCACTTCGATGATTGGGCAGCATCCTTTGGTGAAACCGTCACGGCAATCGAGCTTTCCCCGGAAGGAACCGGCTACCGTGCGAAAACACGTTTTGCCCGGTTCTTCAATCTGCCGGAACTGATTTCTCTGTTCAAGGAATCCGCAGATGTACAGACAGCAGATATGCTGAACCTGCCTGTGCCGCAAGCAGAGTACATCAACGAAGTGCTGAAACCGAGCGAAACGCAGGAAGAAATGGTGAGTTCCTTTGCAGACCGCGCCGAGGCCGTGCGTAACGGCAATGTGAATCCCAGATTCGATAATATGCTCAAGATCACCAACGATGGCAGAAAACTGGCACTCGACCAGAGGCTTATCAATGATATGCTGCCGGACGAGCCGGAAAGCAAGGTCAATCGCTGCGTGGAAAATACATTCAAGGTCTGGGAAGAATCTTCGGCGGATAAGGGAACGCAATTGATCTTCTGTGACTTATCGACACCAAAAGCCGATGGCACATTCAATGTTTATGATGATGTGCGGGAAAAGCTGGTGGCGAGAGGTGTTCCTCGTGAGGAAGTGGCGTTCATTCACGAGTACAACACCGAAACGAAAAAAGCAGACCTGTTTGCAAAGGTGCGCGCCGGACAAGTGCGTATCCTGATGGGGTCTACGCCGAAACTTGGCGCAGGAACCAATATTCAGGATCGACTGATTGCCCTGCATCATCTGGATTGCCCGTGGAAGCCGTCTGATCTGGAACAGCAGGAGGGACGTATTCTCCGGCAGGGAAACCGGAATAAGCAGGTAAAAATCTATCGTTACGTCACTGAAAATACGTTTGATTCGTATATGTGGCAGATTCTGGAAAATAAGCAGAAGTTCATCTCGCAGATCATGACTTCCAAATCGCCTGTCCGTGCCTGCGATGATGTGGACGACACCGCGCTGTCCTATGCCGAAATTAAGGCACTGGCAACCGGCAATCCCTACATCAAGGAAAAGATGGACTTGGATATTCAGGTCAGCAAACTGAAGCTGCTGAAAGCCAATCACACCAGTCAGATTTATAGTCTGGAATCCGATATTGCGCGTCGCTATCCACGAGAAATTACTGCGACACAGGGTCAAATCGAAGCACTGAAAACGGATATGGAAGCGGCAAAACCGCTTCTGGCGCAGGATAAAGACCACTTCTCTATGGAAATCAGCGGCAAAGTGTACACCGAACGCAAGGAAGCGGGTGCAGCCATTATCGAGGCTTGTAAGGCTTTGAAGGCGGCTGGTACCGAGGGCAGAATCGGCAGCTACGGTGCGTTTGAACTGCATTCCCGGTTTGACAACTTCGATAAGGTGTTCCGTTTGTCCATCAAGGGCGCATGGAACTACTCTATGGAAATCGGCAAAGACCCGCTGGGTAATATCCTGCGCGTTACCAATGCACTGGCAGGTATCGAAAGAGCATTGCCGCAGGTGGAGCGCAGACTGGAAACCTTGGAACAGCAGTTGGCGCAGGCAAAGGAAGAAGCCAAACGTCCTTTCGCGCAGGAAGCAGAATTGGCCGAAAAATCTGCGCGCCTTGCGGAGCTGAACTCTCTGCTCAACATGGACGAAAAGGGTAGTGAGGATGTGCTGGGCGTGGATGAGGATGCAGCCGAAACCGAAGTCGCGGATAGGCCGCGTCAGCCTGCGAACTATGCAGGCCGCGTTGCAGAGCGCACTGCGGACAATGTGCGGAAACCCTCTGTACTGGCACAGCTTCATGCAAAGCAAGCAGAGCCGCAGAAATCCCTGAAGCGGAAAAGTCACGATATGGAACTGTAAATGAGCAGCCCCGCCAGTTTATCTGGCGGGGTGTTTTTGAGGAAGGAGGAAATTTGCTTACTTTAACACCGATCAATCTGAAAACGGCAAACGCATTTGTCCAGCAGTATCACCGCCATCATAAGCCGACACGAGGGCATAAGTTCTCCATTGGCGTATCGGAAAATGGCGCATTGGTGGGCGTTGCTATCTGCGGCAGGCCCGTAGCGCGGAGGCTGGACGATGGCTATACGCTGGAAGTCAATCGCCTGTGTACGGATGGAACGCCGAACGCTTGCAGTATTTTGTATGCGGCGGCATATCGTGCAGCACGGGCCATGGGCTACAACAAAGTTGTTACCTACATTCTGGACACGGAAAATGGCAGCTCCCTGAAAGCTGCCGGCTACACCTGTGAGGGCAGAGCCGGAGGCTTGGAATGGAACGGTGAAAAAGCACCAAAACAGGCCGACCAATATCCGCGCCAGATGAAAACACGATGGGTCAAGAAAAAGGAGGGCTTGCATGGCAGTTGACCGCAAACAGCAGATGAAAGAAATCACGGAACGGCTGGAGCAGGGCGTAAAGGACATTTTTACATCGGAAATGTACACGACGTATCTGCGCACGATGGCAAAATTCCACAATTACAGTTTCAACAATACGCTGTTGATCGCTATGCAGCGGCCTGATGCCACACTGGTGGCAGGGTTTAACGCATGGAAGAATAAGTTCAACCGCTACGTCAAAAAAGGCGAAAAGGGCATCCAGATCATTGCTCCGGCTCCCATCAAGGAAGTGGAGGAGCGCGAGAAAATCGACAAGGATACGGGCCTGGCCGTGCTGAACGAAAATGGTGAGCCGGAAATGGAACGTGTGGAGTATGTGGTTCCGCGTTTCCGCGTGACGACGGTCTTCGATGTTTCACAGACCGATGGGGAACCGATTCTGTCGCTGGAAGTGAACGAACTGACGACTAGTGTCAAAGACTATGCGCTGCTTACGGCGGCAATCGAGCAGGTATCGCCTGTGCCGATACGGTTTGATGAGATCGAAGGGGATGCCAAGGGCTATTACAGTGATGCAGACAAAGAAATCTGCATTCAGGTCGGCATGGGCGAGAGCCAGACCATAAAGACGATGATCCACGAGGTTGCTCATGCGATGCTGCATAACAGCGATTTCATGAAGCAGAACGGCGAGGAAAAAGACCGGCTTACAAAGGAAACCGAAGCCGAAAGCATTGCATTTACGGTCTGCTCGGCTCTGGGCATTGACACATCCGATTATTCATTTCCGTATGTGGCAAGCTGGGCCAGCGGCAAGGAGATGAAGGAACTGAAAGATTCGATGGATACGATTCGATTGACCGCAGCCGATTTTCTGGAAAAGCTGGAAGCAGCGGTGGTAGAAAGGAGCGCAGAGCGCATGACCGCGATGCAGTATGCGGAAAAGTTGATTGCCAATAAGGAGCAGGGAAAAACGATTTTTAATGATGAGCAGCGAAATCTCATCGTGAATTTTGCTTTCAAGCTGGATGACCGGGCTGCAACGGAAGAACTGGTGAACGGTCTGGCGGCTGCACTGGCCGAGGATAACAAAGAAGAAGTCAACCGCCTGATGTATGATGCGCAGGAGAAAATCGAAAATCTCCCGGATGGGATGATTGGTCTTTCCGAAATGCATGACTACGGCTACCGGAAAGATGATGTGCTGCCGCTGACGAAAGAGGGCGCACGAGAATGGCATCGGCTAGGTGAAAGAATCTATCCGCTGTTCCGTGATGGCACGGCAGGCGATTATGTAAGCCAAGAGGGAATCGAGCAGCACGATGGCATTTTCGGCATTAGGGCTGACGCATGGGATGCGATTCTATTGGAACAACGGGAAGATTATGCAGAGGACGAGTATGCGCGCCCGGATTTTAAGCTGACAGTAATAAACCGTGAACAGGCTCTGCGGCTGTATGACGAGGGTAAGCAGATTTATCTTGTTCGCATCAGCCTGTGGCCAGTGATCGTTACTGACCGAACAGAAATCGAGCGCGGAAGTGATACCTTCCAGATTGCAATAGCAGATTTGGAGCAGGAGCAGAACATGACAGAACAGGAAAATGTGCTACTGTATGGCAGCGAAAAGCAGTTCGGTATTTATCAGATCACTGCCCGTGACCCGGAACACGACTACCGCTTTATGGGTCTGGATTTTGTGCAGAAGAAAGGTATGACGGTTGCCCGTGCAGATTATGACCTGATTTATACCGCGCCGCTTACGGAAAAGGACACGCTGGATGGTATTTATGAACGGTTCAATATCCAGCGCCCGGCAGACTTTACAGGGCATTCGCTGTCGGTCAGTGATGTGGTGGTACTCAATGATGGCAGTACGGTCAAAGCCTACTATGTGGACAGTATCGGCTTTGCCGAGTTGTCGGATTTTTTCAAGGAAAGGAATATGGATTTGCAGAAAGAAAACCTTTTGAAGGAAAAATTGCAGGAAATCGAAATCTTTGATAAGCCTGGTCTTTTCAGCAATGGCCGACTGCGGGATGAAGATGTGCCGGAGGGCTTATATCGCTATGATCTGCGCGGTTCGGACTATGACCCAGGCCAGCCCATTACAGTGGAGAAAATTGTGGTGGTGAACCATGCAGCGTCTGTCCTGATGGCCGAAGAACTTGACCTTGGCGCAGAGGGACGGTTGGAACTTGGCGAGGAAGGGCTGAACTTCACAGGCGCAGAGTTGACCGTGCGAGAGTTTATGGAGGAACAGCAGCAGAAAAACAATGCGCTGATCCACGGCGATTCCGACCACATCGCAGTCGAGGGGCATCTCGGTACATGGTATGCCGTTGATGAAACGGAGATCGGTGGGGAAAAGTTCTTCCTGCTGGAGCATGAGGAACACGGCGATATGGCGGCCTGTGTTGCAGTCGATGAGCAGGGCAAGCTGGTGGCAGAGGATTTGTGGAACGGCTTCGATGATGAATTTTTGGATGCGGTAAAAGAGTATCTTTCTGAAAAATGGAATATGCCGAATAAGGATGATGTGGTATCGGAGATCATTGAAAAGGCTGCGCCGGTGCCGGACAACAGCGCGCAGGACTATTCGGATGTGCCTGTCTACTATGAGCCGTTCAGCTATGCCAAAGAAAATGACGAGGTGGATTTATACCGTACCTCCTATCGGCTGAACGGCGAGTGTAAGCAGGCAATCCATGAAGCGATTGCGGACAATTATGACGGGATGCACCTTGGCGATGGTGCAGTCAATCAGGTGGTGAAGCAGTATGGTATGGAGCGTGTGGGGTACATTCTTGCGAATACCTTGCGCTACAAAAACTATGATGACCGCTTTTCTCACAGTAATAAGGAATGGGCGGAGCAAGTCGGCACCCCGGAGAATAATGCGAGAATCATTAAATTTCGAGCAGATTGGGTAGTTACCAGCCATTCGGCTGTACTGGATGGCTTTGTGACGATGTACCGAGAGAAACTGGAAAAGCAGAAAGAGTTGGAACAGCCATTCGTAAAGCGATTCTATGTGGTCGAGAACCGGCAGGCTGTTCCGCTTGAAATTAAGCGGTTTGGCAATCTCAACGATGCAATGTCGCAGTATCAGGCACTTCCAAACCATTACATGAAAGCCTTGGGTGTGGAGAAAAATCCTGATCCGCTGCCTGGTTCACTGGATGTTTTGCAGTGCAGAAACGGCCTTGACACCATTGTGGAGGACTACAAAACGGTTCCGGGCTGGGATAACCCGTATATCCAGAATCATGTTGTCCAGCCGTTGCAGGGGGCCTTAGCCGTGCAGGATGTGGAACTGGCCTACGAATTGCCGGATGCCTATTTTCACATCCAGACCTGTGAGGACGGTTTCGACTATACCTTATATAATAAGGACTTCACGGAACGGGATGGCGGTGTCCTTGAAACAGATGGAGATAAGTCTGTGCAGGAGGCTATGACGGAGCTGCTGGCAGAGTTCGGCTGCGATGCGGCAGAGGGTAAAGTTATGGACGCGGCAGAACTACGGGAACAAGCCGATACGGTGGCGGAACAGCAGGCAGAGGCTTTGAAAGAAAAATTCGCTACAGAAAGACCCGCGCCGGAGGAAACGCTCAGCTTTTATGTTGCGGAGTGCTTGGAGTTCACGTTTGCGGGAGAGTTCCACGATCATCTGACAATGGAAGAAGCCTTGGAAGCCTACGACAAGATTCCGTCCGAACGGATGAACGCTGACAAGTGTATTGGATTCTGCATCGAGGAAGATGGCGGCTTTATTGGAATGTATGAGTTGGTCGTGAACGATAAAGTGCAACGCGAGAACATCAATTCCATCAACTATTTCAGGGATGATAAGTTGGTGCAGCAGGCTATTTCCGATATGGAAAAACTGATGGCGGCACGACAGCAGAATAAGGAGCAGGAACGCAGCAGTACGAAAAAGTCTGTTCTGGATGCCCTGCGCAGTCTGAAAGCCAAGAAACAGGATCAGCCTGCACAGGAACAGGATAAGCCGAAGAAAGCGAAAAAGAAAGGGATGGAGTTATGAGCAATGTACGCTTTGATGAACTGGAATTGATGCTGATGGCGATGTTTGAGCAGCCGACACTCAAAGATACGATTCAGGTGTTGACGGAGATCCAGCCGCTTGTGGCAGAGGATGCAGTGATGACTGCGCTCGTTCAGCAGACCATCCCGAAGATGCAGCAGTTGAATGAGCAGCAGTTCAAGGGGCTGGAACTGGAATGGTATAAGCCGGAAGAACCAAACAAGAAAACAGGGGTGGCAGAGAAATAATGGCAACAGATATGTTTATGATCTACCAGATCAATGATGCTGAGAAAAATCGGGAATACCGCTGCCGCAGTTATGCGTATCAGATTGAGCATGGCTTTATGATAACTACGGACAATTATGAAATCAGCTATTGCGCTAAAGCATCGCAAGGTCTGTTCCCGGCGAAAATTCGTGAAAACATGGAAAGCCTGAATCCCGACAAATTCAAAATCAGAAAATTTGGTGTCAGTGACGTTATTGCAATCACAGCGGCAGGAAAGACCGCATTTTACTATGTGGACAAAGAATCACTGGTAAAGTTCAATGGCTTTCTGGCACCAAAAGCTGAGGGCAGCTACCTGATTTTGAATGAGGGTGGCTATCAGATAGAAGGCCAAACAGATACATGGAAAGTCATTGACGAAAAGAATGTGCAGGAGCAAAGATTTGTGCAGCTTGTCTGTGAACAGACAAAAAAGCAAAAACCGGACATTGTTCTCCACGACAGCGGAGTTTTGGTGGCGCAGACAATTTACGGATTTGATAGTTCGGTTATGAAGAAAATCGAAAAGTTTCTTCGAGAACAAAAGCCGGAACTGCTGCATCATCAGAAGTTTTTGGAGAATGGCACCGCAGAACGTGCCAAAGAATCCGGCACAGAGCAGAATTACAACATGATTGATGGCTGTGTCAACAATAATCCGAAGAAACCGCGTATCATCGGAAATCGGATTTCAGTCCTTGACCGCCTGCACATCAAACTGGAAGAGCGAAAACAGAAAAGTCAGCCCCAACAGCAACAGCAGCAGGAGAGAAGCCGGAAGAATTAAAAATCCGATACAGTGCAGAGTGGTGGTTCCATAAAAAGAGCCACCGCTCTTGCTTTTGTAACCGAAATGGAAACAAAATATTATGAATATCAAAATTAGTTTCCAAATGATTGATATTCTTTCTGAAAGAGCGTATAATGTAAGTACAAGAATAGGAGGCGATTATATGCTGGATGTCAATATGATAATTGCAAACAACATTCAGGCTGAACTGAAAAAAGAAAACAAAAAGCAAGTTGATCTGGCAGAAGGAATTGGAGTCTCCAAGCAGACAATGAGCAAAATCATGAATGGTGCAAGAGCAATCAACGCGATTGAACTTCATAAAATTTCTGAATACCTTCATGTGTCGATGGATTCTCTGATGAAGATGCCAGAAAAGCCGATGGACACGAATGTGATTCATGCGTTTATGGGGCGTGTTAAAACTGAGGAAGCAAGAAAGGGAATCCGGCTTGCGGATGAACTGTCCGATATGATTCTGTTCCATACTAGGGTGTGCGAGAATGGGAAAAAGATGGAGCAGCCCTGGGAGGATAAGTGATGAACAATGTTCTGGAAGATAGCCTCTTTGTAAGCCAAACCAAGAAATTTGATGAAATCCAATCCATCGTTAGACAGTTCTCGGCAGAGTATGTCGGCAATTCTATTATCAAGGACAATATCTTTGCTGTCATACAGAACTATGCCAGAAAGAAAGAAATCGCGCTGGAAATGCTTCGTTACCCGATCCATGATGATGAATTATGGGCATTGACCTTTTTGAAGCAGGATACGATTTTTGTGTGCGTAAATACAGCACTTCCGCTTTGTAAGCAGTTTTTTGCTGCGGCGCATGAACTGTATCATATCTACTGCTATGTGGAAAATGCAGACCAGAGCTATATAAAAAATGGTTCTATGCTGGATTCGGCAACAGGTGATGAAACAGGGAGAACGCAGGAGGACTTGGAAGCGAACGCCTTTGCAGGGCTTCTTCTGATGCCGGATCAACTGCTCCATGAGCAGATTCTGCTGTATGGGCTTGATAAAGATTTGGTTACGGTAGATTCTGTCCTGATGCTTATGGATATGTTTGCTATGCCCTATAAGGCAGTTGTACTGCGTTTGTTTGAAAGCGGGAACATATCTCATCAGCAGGCTGAAAAGCTGCTGGAGGTAGGCTCTGCGGACGTAATGGAAAGAGTATCGCTGACAGGTAAAGCAAAACGCTGGCAGCTCGATGGCAAAGGAACAGAATCTTTTGGCACACTCCTTGAGAAAGTTGAGTATAACAGACAGCATGAGTATCTGACGGAATCCAGAGAAAAAGAAGATGTGGCCTATCTTGCTCAATTGAAAAAAGAGTACGGCTTGGATTGAGGGGGGTGTCAGATCGAAGTGAAAAGATACGCACTGCTGGATACTGACTTCATTTCCAAAACGCACTCTGTTCAAGATGATGGCGGCAATCATTTGATTGATCGGGTCAT